>Ga0272448_1003116_pt1 | contig 19993 bp, 14 predicted proteins | sample YNPCB0191_FD_202220 | JGI IMG/M metagenome (GOLD analysis project Ga0272448, IMG submission 202220) | Hot spring sediment microbial communities from Yellowstone National Park, WY, United States - YNP-CB-019-1 | ecosystem: Environmental > Aquatic > Thermal springs > Hot (42-90C) > Sediment... | reverse complement strand
ACGGCGAGGTTCCGGCCATCATGGATATGGCCATAATGTATGCGTCGCCGATACCGATTATGCTATTCGCAGAAGGAAGCAACAAAAAAAAGGGAACTGTGAGAACGGCAAGGACCGTCAGAACGATCCAGTACCAGCCATGATTTGTATGATAAAGATTCCAGGTGGCTTGGGCAATGATGGGAACGGAGATGACAGTTAGAAAGTAAATCAGAAACTTGAGCTTCCGCGGAAGGGCATGCCAGCTCATTTGCCTTGATCCCATCACGGCGATGTTTCCAGCCGTTGTGATGGATTATCGGTCAAAGTGAATGGGAGTGAAAGAAAAATCTTTGGTCTTTGCGGCTTTGATTGGCAAAATCGGAGGCCTTAGCCTAGTCCCGCCAACCAAAACCCCAACCCTTTCGAGGGAAAGGAGGATTTGCCTCTTTTTTCCGGTGTGGTTCTTCTATCCCTTGGTCTTCTGCTATGCCCAAAGTATGCTGGGTGTTTCGCGGGATTCGAGGATTTCGATTTCGTTCTGCATTTCAGCCTCCGTTCAGGCGCCAAGATCTGCAGCGCCAAGTGCTAGTTGCCGTAAATCAAAGCCACAGAATCGCACTTAACCTCATTGCTACCTCCCGGCCGGCGCCGCGCCGACCCGTTTCCTCCAGTCCCAGCCACAGGCTTGGGACATGAACCCAAAGTCTGCAGGAAATCATTCGGCGAATGAATGATCCTAGGCAGAACCAGCCGCCCAGCTCTCCGAGCGCCGGGGCCAATGCCGCCGCAAGCCTAAGATCAAAAGCATCTTAGGTCATATCACAACCCAACTCCCTTGACGCCAGTCATCCTACGGAAGCCGGGCAAAGCGCTCGGAAATCAAAGACCCTTCCCGCATCAGACTTCGGATGCTAGCTTTATACGAAAGGCGATCGCCAATGTCAACAAAAATATTCAATTATTTAACAAATCGGGGACCGGACTGTTTGCCGGGCCGAACCGCGCCCTTTGCCTGCAGCGAGACCGCCGAGCGGCGGTGACCGATCATGCGACGGCAGGAAATCCGGCGATCGAACGAAGTCAAGGCAGATATTGCCAGAACTCGGTGCGAATCCAGCGAATGGCCCGGCGACTGACCAACTCGGCTATCGGGCGCTTGCCGCACAGAATCTTACCCACACCAGTCATGCCAGGCCTCAATATCCCTTCGGAATTCTGCAGCTCCCCCTGGACGATGATCCGGCGCACCGTACCGCCCGCCTGAGCCACAGGCGCTATGGCCTTGACGCGCGCCTCGAAAGAGCGCTTCGGGTACCCCCGCACCTTCAAAACGATCGGATAGTCCACCTGCACGTCGGCGATCTCTTTCTCCTCGATCGGCAGGTCGACCCGCACAAGACGCATGTCCACGATCCTGCAGAATGCATCCCCCTTCTTGACGTACTCGCCGATCCTGTTCTTCAGATAAGGGGTCGCCACGACCCCGTCGATCGGGCTCCTGATGCGAAGGTGTTCCAGCTGTTGTTCCAGTATCCGCAGCTTTTCCTCCAGCCTGCCCACTTCGGCTTCCATCTCCCGGATCGCCTCCTTGCGCGACCCGGCTTCGAGTATCGCGAGTTCCGCCCGCGCCTGGTCCAGCTCCCTCTTCTTGACCTGGCGCGTGCGCTCGATTCGCTCGTCGAGAACCCTCAGCTCGCCCTGCGCCTCGGCGAGTTCCTTCAGCCGGACCTCGTAATTCGTCTGATCCCTCTCGGCCTCGTTCCTCGCAATCAGGCCCGCCGCCAGCAGGCTCTGGCTGCGCTCGTAAATCTTGCGGGCGTTGAGCACTTCGGCTTCCCTCTTGGCCACCGTGTCCAGCAAAACCTTGCGCTCCTGATCGACGCGCAGCGCCACGTCATACTCCGCTTTCTTGGTTTCTATGTTGCGCCGCGCACGCTCGATCTCCTCGGGCCGGGTCCCCGCCTTCAATAGATCCAAGGCGGCCTTCCTGGCGGCGAGCTCCCCCTTGGTCCCTTCATAGTTGTCGTTCAATTCGAGGTTCTCTATTTCCGCGAGGACGCTGCCGGCCCGCACCGCGTCCCCCTCGTCGACATGGATCGCCCTCAGGGTCCCATCCACCTGCGGCGTAACCGTCACTTCCGTATACGGCAGGATCGTGAAATCGCCCCCGACCTTCAACTCCCAAGGCAGAGCACCGCCTACGACAAGGGCGGCGAGCACCAGCACAAGATGCGGAAGCTTCTTTACCTTGGCGAGAACCAGTGCTCCGAATCCCCTGCTGCGGGGCATGGCATGGCCGTTGACTACCGGAATCGCCATCAGGCACAGAGCGGTGGCGAGCAGAAGACCCCACATGCCGTATCCCCGAACCAACCAGCCTCCGATGCGCTCCAGCATGAAAATCAAGAGCCCGGCGCTGAACGCCAGGGCGGCAAGGCCATAGGCTACATAAATCCTCTCCTCCCGACGCCGCAACGGCTCGCCCCGCCGGTAGGTCCACCTGCCGAGCAGCCCGGCGGAGCAAATACGCCGCAAATGCCGGAAAGCTCTGGCCCGCAGGTTGGGTATCTCCAGCGCGTCCGCCAGCAGATAGTAACCGTCCAACCGGATCAAGGGATTCAAGTTGATGAGCGTGTGGATCCCCGCGAAGCCGATGACCACCAGGCAGACGGCCGAAGCGAGTGTCTCCTGGGCGAGGAAGCGCCACCCGATCGTGGCCCAAGCCCAGATCACCAACTGGAAGTAGCCGCCCGCCGCGGTCACCAGGAGTCGCTCGCGTTTTCTCAACATCCAAGCGTCGCTGACATTGCAGTACAACGCCGGAATGAAATAGAGAAACATGAATCCCATCTCCTCGACCTTGCCGCCGAAGTGTTTCAGCGTCAGGCCGTGGGCGAACTCATGCGCGCTCATCACGGCGAATGCCGCCGCGAGCACCAGCGGGAGAGAATGAACAGTCAGCAGTCGCCCCAGCGAAAAGTAAAGCGAGTCCCAGTTAACGGCCGTAATCACGACCGCCGCCGCGATCGATGCCAGTGCGGGCAGCGAAAAGACCGGGCGGAAACAGAAGCTCAGCCTTCTTTCCCACCGTGTCAAGAACCGATCCGGGTTGAAGGTAAAGACCTTTACCGACAGCAGCTGCGCAGGGAATCCCTTCCTTTTTTCACGGCGGTTCTCCAGGGATGCCCAACATGCCGGTTCATCGAGAAGCAGCAGTCGCCTCAGATTGAGGGCGAAATCTTCGATCTGCTGCTCCGTTACCTGTACTGCGAACCTTTCCGAAACAGAGCGCGCGATGGCCCCGACCGATTGCTTCCCGTCCATGGCCCCGAGCACTGCAGCCTGGATGGCGCTGAATCGATAAAACTGCCGGGCTACGGGATCCTTGACAATGACCGCAGCATCCGGTCCCGCGGATTCCGGACGAAACTCCAAATCCGATCGAAGTCTGTAAAGCTCCTGGGCCACGGCGGGCTCCGCTGCTCTTAATGCCTTGTGCGCCGGCAACAACGGCCGCTTATGATGCCGCATGATATCGACAGCGCTTTCCGAATGCAACAGGAAATCGCTGCAGCAAAAAGACATAGCGCCAAGCCGCGGCGCGCTGCCGCAACCGCGGAGCTGCGCCGCCGATGCAGGTTCGTTAATTGAATTGACTGGGAGGTCCGGGGCGTATATAATCGCGGGCGTTTTTGGTATGGCTAACCTCATGATGATCAAGGAGATATCATGACCAGGATCGGATACGGCGCTCTACTCTTGATATTCATGGGCCTGCTCGCCTGCGCCAAGAAGGAAGAAGCTACCCCGAGCGAGGAGGCTGCGGCACCCGAACGACCGACCATCACCCCCGGGGAAATGGTCTTGATCCCTGCAGGCGAATTCACATTCGGAACCGACGACTCCCAGGTCGACAGGGAAGGGCTGGCGAAGCCCGAGCAGAAGATGACCTTGCCTGCATTCTGGATCGACAAGTACGAGGTTACCAACCGCGACTACCTCGACTTCGCGATCAAGACCCAGTATGTGGGCGAAGGCGACAAGGAAGGCAGATCCTGGCGCACGTTCTTCACCGCCGAGAAGGCTCTCTACCCGGTGGTATACATCACGTGGAACGATGCCGCAGCATACTGCAAGGCGCAAGGAAAAAGGCTGCCCACGGAGTTCGAGTGGGAGAAAGCGGCACGCGGGACCGACGGAAGGCGGTACCCCTGGGGCAACCAGTGGGAGACCAACAAGAGCAATACCTATGAAGCGGGGTTCTTGCAGCCCATGGCCGTCGGGCAGTTCGCCGACGACGTGAGCGTCTACGGTGTTCACGACATGCTGGGCAACGTTCAGGAATGGACCGACAGCTGGTTCAAGCCGTACAAGGGGAACACCAAGAAGAACGAAAACTGGGGCGAGCGCTGGCGGGTGGTCCGCGGCCTCTCCTACGGCTTTTACGGTTCGCGCGGAAGTCTCGCCATCCGCTCGGCGTCTCTTCCGAACGCGCTCTATAACTACGGCTTCCGCTGTGCCAAGGATGCTACGCCCGAGGAGGCCGCCCGGGCCGCTGCACCGAAATAGGCGCGGGCTCGACCGTGCCCGCCGCCTAAAGGATGCGCAGCACGAAACACTTGAGGTAGCGCGTTTCGGGCATGCCGGCGAGCTCCGGGTGATCGGAAGCTTGGGATCGTCGTTCGACCACCTGCACGCAGCGATGCGCGTCGCGCGCGGCGTCCCGGATCAGGTCCATGAACTGCGGCTCGGAAAGATGATACGAGCAACTGGAAGTGACCAGGATCCCGTCGGAGCGTAGCAGTCGCATCGCTCGCAGGTTGATCTCCTTGTACCCGCCCTTGGCGCCGGCCAGCGAGGATCGGCTCTTGGCGAAAGCCGGCGGATCCAGGCATATGAAATCATAACGCCGGCCGGCGCGCTCCTGCTCCCTCAGAAAATCGAACACGTTGCCCTCGTGGAATGTCACGTTGTCCGCACCGTTGAGCCGGGCATTGCTTCTGCCCTGTTCGATGCATTTCGCCGAGATCTCGACGGCCGTGACCGAGCTGCAGGCGCGCGCGATATGAAGGGCGAAGGCGCCCGTGTTGGCGAAGCAGTCCAGGGCATCGCCCCGCGCATAGCGGCGGGCCGCCGCCCGATTCTCCGCCTGGTCCAGGAAAAACCCGGTCTTTTGCCCTGCGAGCAGATCCACGTCGAAAACGATTCCGCCCTCCTCGATGCGGACACGCTCAGGCACCTCCCCCCAGAGAACGCCGCTCGTTTCCTCCAGGCCTTCCAGGCGCCGCGCGTGCAGGTCGTTGCGCTCGACGATGCCCTCGGGATGCAGCACCTCCCTCAGTATCTCGGCCACCTGCGGCTTGAGTGCTTCGGCCCCGCGGGACAATGTCTGCAGAACCAGCCACCGGTCGTAGCGGTCGACGATGATCGAGGGAAGCAGGTCGGCTTCCGCAAATACCAGGCGGCAGGCGCGCCCGGGCCCGAGCAGGTCCGAACGCCGCTGCACCGCCGCGCGGATGCGCCGGCCGAGCAATTCGAGCGTCGGCGGTTCGTCTCCCCTGGACAAGAGCCGCAGCCGGATTTGCGAGGCGGCGCTGTAGAGGGCATAGCCCAGGCAGTTGCGCGCCGCGTCGATCACCTTGACCATCGCCGGTTGCGCCTCCTTGGGCTCGCGGGCGACCTCGCCGCCGTACACCCAGAGATGCCCGTGGCGCAGGCGCTGCGCGCCCGCCGGCGTCACTTCCACTTCGTGTTCGACGGCAAAGGTGTCCAATTCCCGTCCTATGCCGGGTTTTCGCTCCCGGCCGCCCGCGGGAACGCCCGGCGCACGAAGGCCATGGCCTCATCGCGGGTTTTCAGGCTGCCTTCCAGCCGGCGTTCTTCCACGGCCCCGAGAATCTCGCGGAAGATGGGCCCCGGTTCGTATCCCATGGCGATCAGATCGTCGCCGGTGACGAGCCGCGGCGGCAGCGGCGGTTCGCTCCGCATCCTCTCCAGCTCGCGCCGGCAGAACAAGTAGTTCTCGAGGTTCTTGTGGCTGCTCAGGCAGTCCACGCGGTGCAGTTCCAGATGGTCGCCGATGTCGGGCAGGGAAAGGAAGCGCCGCAGGGTGCCGGGACGCATCTCCCGGGCATGCATGAAGCGCAGGTGCCCGTGCACCAGGTCGCGCACCCGGGCCGTCTCTTCGTTCGACATGCGCAGGCGCCGGCAGACCTGCTCCGCCATCAGCGCCCCCTGCTCCGCATGCCCGTGAAAGCGAATCTGCGTGTCCTCGCTGTAGCAGGGCGGCTTGCCTATGTCATGAAGCAGCACGGCCAGGGCCAGGATGGGCGACGGCCGCCGCAGCAGCTCGAGAGCCATGCGCGTATGCGTGAAAACATCCCCCTCCGGGTGGTATTCCGGCGGCTGCGGGACCCCGCGCAGGGCCTCCACCTCGGGCAGGATCCGGGCCAGGAGCCCCGACTCCTGAAGGAGATCGAGCCCCCGGCCCCGGCCCGGGCTCTCCAGAATCGACAGCAGTTCGTCGCGGATCCTTTCCCAGCTGACCTGCAGGATCTCGTCCGCATGTTGGCGGATCGCCTCCATGGTCTCCGGCGCGATCGTGAATTCCAGAGTGCAGGCGAAGCGCACCGCGCGCAGCATGCGCAGTTTGTCCTCGGCGAACCGCTCGTGCGCGGAACCGATGGTCCGGATCCGGCGGCGCCGCAGATCCGCAAGGCCATGCACGTAATCGATGACGCGTTCGGCAATCGGGTCGTAGAACAGCCCGTTGACCGTGAAATCCCGGCGCTGTGCATCTTCGCGCGGGCCGGCGAACGAAACCGATGCGGGATGGCGCCCGTCCAGGTACGGGCCCTCCGAACGGAACGTGGCCACTTCGAACGAGCGCCTGTAGGAACGGACCAGGATCACGCCGAAGGCGGCGCCTACCGCCGTGGACTTCGGGAAGATGCGCCGCACTTCCTCCGGCCGCGCGCTCGTGACGATGTCGATGTCCTTGGGCTTGCGGCCGAGGAGGAAGTCCCGGACCCACCCGCCGGCAAAGAAGGCTTCGTGATTGTGCAGGCGGAGTTTTTCCACGATCCGCCGAGCGGCTCGATACATGGTATGGCAGAGATCTTCGAAGCCCGGCGCCACACGTCCGGGCGGTCTACATGAGTTTCGCCAGGTAGTTGTTCCAGGTGTCGTCCCTGAATCTCCTGCGACACAGCGTGCGATAGCGTTTGAAGGCCTTCTTGTCGCCCAGCTTGTAGTGCGCGAGCGCCAGGCGCACATAGAAGATGTTGTCGCCGGGGAACCTCTTCGCCAGCTGCAGCGTCTTGGCGGCCTCCGCCACGGCCTCGTGATACCGTCCCAGTTCGTAGTAGTTGTTCGTCAGATAACTGCGCAGCTCGGCTCTCTCCGACCGGTTCCTGGGCCGGCGCCTCAGCGCCTCGAGCGTGGTGAGCAGCGACTTTTCGAACTGCTCCGTCTGGAAGTAGCAATGCGCGATCCGTATGTAAAGCCAGGTGAGATTCTCGCGTGCACCCGTCAGCTGCTTGAGCTCCAATATCTTCTTGTAGGATTCGAGCGCGCGCTGATGATTGGCCAGCCTGTGGTAGCAGTCGGCGAGCTTCAGGTAGATGTCGTCCCGCCGCTCGAAGTTGGGGTCGAGCTCGAGAACCTTGGAAAAGTATTTGATGGCCTCGGAATACTGCTTCAGCCCCATGTAGTTGTTGGCCATGGTTTCATACAGGTAGGTGAGCCCCGGGTCGTTGTCGCTCAACACCTGGATGGCCTTCTGCGAATAGCGGATGGCATCGTCGTGCTTGCCCAGCGCCTCGTAATTGCGGCTGATGCCGGCGTACAGCATCCACTTGGTGTCCTTCTCCTGGCTGTCGATGTACTGCTCGCATATTCTGCGGGCTTCGAGCGATTTCGCCGCCTTGCCGTGATACTCGTAAAGGGAGCCGAGGTAGAAGTAGACGATGCCGTACATGTCCGGCATGAATTCGGGCTGGTCGGGCTGGAACAAGCGCGCGGATTTCAGCAGGTGCTGGAGCGCCTCGCGGTCCTCGCCGGCATTGTAATGGCAAATGCCCACCCGGCCGGCGAAGTACGCGCGGACGTTGTTCTGTCTCTCGAGGGCCATGGCCTGCATGTAATACTTGCGTGCAAGGGCGAAATTGCCTTTTTCGAATTGCTGCTCGGCAAAGGCATCCAGGAGCGCGATCTTCTCCTGCTTCGAGGTGCACCGCTCCAGCTTGCCGTTGAATTCCTTCTGATCCATCGCCATGAAAGCCTCCGAACTCGGGTGCGCCGGCGCGCCGGCCGGCCCGGCGCGCAACGCGCCGCGGCTCACTGGTATACCATGATCCAGCTGGGGTGGAGTTCGACCCGCCGTATCCGGTACGGCATCTCGGACGGCTGCATCGGGTCGAACGGCGGTTCCTGCCTGCGCCCGACCGCGGAAATGATCTCCTCCACCAGCAGGTTCGGCAGGTTGGTCGAATCGAAGCGCGCATCCAGCAACTGGAAGCGCGCTTTGCCTTCCTGCGCCCACAGCGTTCCGTAAAGCGAGAGACGATGCACCCCGGAAAACATTCTTGCCAGCAGCTGGGCCGCGAGTTGCGTCGACTCGAGCCGGAGCCGGTCGAAGTCGATGTCGGCCACGCAGCGCAGTCTGGACTCCTCGAAGGCGAACGCGACTCGTTTCAGGCTGGGATGATACTTCGCGCTCACCTCGAGCGCCAGGTACGAGTTGATTTCATCCTCGGTGAAACGGGTGGCCTGCGTCGTGCCCTCCTTGCCCGCGGCGGCGAAAGCTTCGAGGCGCTCCAGCTTTTCGGCGCAGCGCCTGGCGGCGGCCGGCGTGATCCCTTTTTCGTTCGCCGGGACGGCTGCCGGAGGCGATGCGGGCAGGGCAGCGGCCAGGATCAGAAGCTCCAGCAGGCGGCGCCCCGATCGACGATCCCGAGCGGCGGTCCATGCCCGGTCGCTTGCCGGCGGGGCGAGGGCGCTACTCCTCATCGAATGACCTTGAAGGTTCGGCTCCAGCGGGTCTTGGTGAAAAAGTTCAGGAACACGTCGGCGAACTGGCGCATGCGCGCCGCAAAACCGGTCTGCAGGTACTCGTCGCGCGGCGTCTCGAACGACCAGTAAATCACCAGGGCCTTGCCGATGAAGTAGTCTCGCGGGACATACCCCCAAAAGCGGCTGTCCTGGCTGTTGTCGCGGTTGTCCCCCATGACGAAATACTGATTCTCCGGCACCTGGTACGGCCCGAAACGCTCGTAGATGCTGCCCTGATCGATGTACTGGGTATACTTTTCCTCGAGCGGCTTGCCGTCGATATAGACCGTGCGGCCGACGATTTCCACCTTCTCTCCCGGCAGGCCGATCAATCTCTTCACATAGGCGACCTCCGGCGTGTTCGGGTACTTGAAAACCACCACATCGCCGCGCTTGAGGTCCTTGTAAGGGAGCACACGGCCCAGAGCGGCGGGATGCAGCCCGTAAACGAACTTGTTGACCAGAAGGTGATCGCCGATCAGGAGATTGGATTCCATGGAGCCGGTGGGGATCTTGAAAGCCTGGACGACGAAGGTAGTGGCGAAGAGGGCCAGGATGGCCGTGATCACGATGGATTCGAAATACTCCCTGATCGTGGACTTCTTGAAGTCCACCGCAGCCTCTTGCGTCATAAGCCGATCCGCCGGCGCTTGTCGTCGTACCGGGCTGCAAGATTATCACACCGCCGCAGGCCTGACAAGTTTCGGTGACAGGCTACGAAACCCCGAAACTCCCGCTCCCATGCTTGGGGGTGAGACCGGCCGGATAGGCATGCAATGCGTTCCCAGGCGGACCCGATGGAGGGTGCTGCGCTTGACGGGATCGGCACATCAGGGGTAAAGTCTCCCCGCGTCGGGCGATCGGGGCGGTTAGCTCAGCGGCAGAGCATCGGTCTTACACACCGGGGGTCGCAGGTTCAAGTCCTGCACCGCCCACCATCACCGGCTCGTGACCGAGACCCCCGCGGTCGCAGGTTCCGCTCCGGCCGCTTCCCCGCAAGCCGGTCCCGGCCTGGAGCTGCGCCGGCCGCGCGCGGCAAAGGAGCCGATTCAGAAACCGTAGCTATAGCGGAAGCCGACGCTGCGCCCCGGAGCGTCCAGTCCCCAACTGATGCCGCGGTAATTCCTGTCGGTGATATTTTCGAAGAAGATCGTCAACTCCTGTCCTTCGCCGGTGCGGATGCCCGCGCGCAGGTTGAACGTGAGAAAACCGGGAATCGCGCGGAAGAGGGGAGCGCTGTTCACCCCCGGACCGAGCACGCGATCCTGCACCTGCGCCAGCGTCTCGCCGGTGGCGAGCAGGATATCGTCGGCGGTCCCCGCCTTGCCGTCGGGCCCCGGCCCCACCAGCCCGCGCACCGTGGCGCCCCGGTAGAAGAAATTGCTGATGTTGGAGCGCGACCGGCCGGCTCCCGTGCGCCGGTCTCCGAGGTCCAGGGAGGAAAGGCGGTCCTGGCGGCCGGCAGCGTACACGTAAGGCTCGATCCAGAAGCGGTGCGCCGGCGGAGCATAGCGGAGTTTGATCCAACCCTGGGGGGCGGGCGTTCCGCCCTCGATGTTGGGCGGCTCGCCGGTGCGGCGGTCATGCGCGTGCAAGTAAGTGAATGTCTGGCCGATGCTGAGCCCGCCGGCAAGCCGGAGGTCCAGCTTCTGCTCGATGCCGTATATACGCGCATCGTCGAAGTTGCAGCGGATCAGCACAGGATTGGTGGACGCCGGCACGAAGACCGCGCCGCCTGCCGTCTGGCCGGTGACGACCTGGTCTCCCAGCGAAGTCCCCACCGCCCCCGGAGGCAGGATCAATGCCTGCACGGCGATGTTGTCGTAGATGTCGTTGACGAATCCGGTGACGTCGAAATCGAAGCGGCTCCGGCGCACATGGAGACTGCCCTCATAGTTCCAGCTCGTCTCCGGCTTGAGCTGCCGTATCGGCCGGCCGGTGGAAACGGCGGTGTTGTCCGCGGTCGAACCGATGAAGGCGCCCCGATCGGCCACATCGGCGAATGCCACCTCGTAGCCGTTGCCCGTCAAGCCCAGCGTGCCGAGATCCGTGATGTGCGGCGCGCGAAAGCCGCGGCTGACCTGGGCGGAAAGGCTGATCCCGGGCACGAGCGAGAGCATCGCCCCGACGCGCGGCGTCACGCTGGTGACGCTCAGCTCGTCGTCCGGCCACAGCGGTTTGCCGTCCACCAGCGGGCTGTTGGCCGCGCGCGAGCGGTAGGAGGCGAAACCGAAACGCAGCGCCCCGGTGATCCGCAGACGCTCGGGAACGGCGGTCCAGACGTCCTGCACATACGCCCCGCCGCTGTGGTAGCGTGCTTTGTCGGGCACGCGCGGGCGCGAGGAGGTGAACGCCAGGGTCACCGGATTGAACGTGTAGGCCGGAGAGCGCACGAGGTCATGGTAGTACTCGCCGCCCAGCACCATGCTGTTGCGTTGCCCCCATTGCCGCGAGGCCTGGACCTGGGTGCCGTGGACCCAGGTGCGCTCCTTCTGGTGGGTGATCGTACCCCTGGGATTGCCGTTGCCTCCCTGATTGACACGCTCCTCGCGCTGGGTGTTGAGGGAATAGGAGAGGGAGAAGGTGTCGAACCACTTCGGGCGCAGCTTCTCGTAGCGCACGTAGAAGAAATCCAGCATGAAATTGCGCAGGTCGGCGATCAGATTCCCGTCGCCGCCCAGCGTCTGGTCGTAGCGTTTGCCGCCGTCCTGCTGGCTCCGCTGATAATGGAGCGTCAGCTGATGCGTGGGCGCCGGCTGGTAGCTGAGTCGCAACATGCCGCCGTACTGGGTGAAGGCCGTATCCGTCATCCGCTCCCCGAATACGCTGGAGGGGAGACCGAGGAAGCGCGTCACCGCGGCGTGCGTGTCGATGCCGCGCCCGGGGCGGATCGTGTTGTGGCGGCTCGAGGAGAGGTTGACCAGCAGAGCCAGGTTGCGGCGGCCGTAAGTCGATCGCACGTTTCCGCCGAAGCCCAGGTCGGCACTGTGGAAAAAGGTGCTCACGCGGCCGTGAATCTCGGGGCGGTCGGCGGCGTAAGCCGGCACGTCGGAGATCAACTGGACCGCGCCGCCCAGGGAGTCGCTGCCGTATTGTGCGCTGTTCGGTCCGCGCAGCACCTCGACCGCGCGCAGGTTGCTCGGTTCGTTGAGGTTGAAGAAGCTGTTGATGCCGCCGCGCGCTGCCGCGGTGGAAAAGCGGATCCCGTCGACGTAGGTCACCACCTTGGCCCCGGTCAGACCGCGCACGAAAATGGCGCCGATCGTCGGGCTGGTGCGCTGCAGGTTGATGCCGGCTTCCTCCTGGGCTGCCTGGGCGAGGACGGCCGGCGTGCGCTCTTCGAGGCGGATGGCGTCGATCACGTTGACCCGCTGGGGGCTCTGATCCACGCCCTGAACCAGCCCGATTTCCGCCGTGACCGTGACCTCTTCGGCCAGGCCTGCGATCCCGAGAGTGATCTCGAGTTCCCGCGCGGCCGACGAGGGCAGGGATACCGCCGTTCTGCGGGGCGCAAAGCCGCGATGGGTGACGAGTATTTCAAAACTTCCCGGCGCCACCCCGCCGATTCGGAAGCGCCCTTGCTCGTCGGTTTGTGTCGCCGCAACCATGAACTGCCGCGCATCCAGCAGATGGACCGCAGCCCGCGCGATGGCCGCCCCGGAGGGGTCCTTGACAATACCCGCAACTTCTTCCGCGCCTGCGGACTGCATCGCCGCAGCCGCCGTTGAAATCAACGCCAGGCACAGGCCCGCCGCCGTCATGATCCTTCGATGAATTCGCAGCATTTTTTCACCCATTTCGTGAGCCCTCGACCCGGGCGCCGTGAATTGCGTCCGCCGTACGGAGACACGAGCCCGGTCGATTCCGGCGGCATTGTAGATGGAGGGGAAAATTACTACCAGACTTCGTAGTTCTGCCGCCTGTCCCGCCGTCGCCGACAAATCCGGTTTACATCGGCACCGCGAATTCCTATCATGCAGTGGCGTGATGTTTCGAGGGCGACAGGCATGACCGGAGATATGATGAAGCGCCGCGAATTCCTTGCCCGTTCGGCACGGGCGGGACTGGCTGCGCTCGGAGCCACGGGCGCCGGATTCTGGCTGCGCGCGCGCAACCGGCACCCCCACGAGCTGGCGGCGGCCTCCCTGGTGCGCAATTACGCGGTCAAGCTCGAGCAACCCGTGCCGGCCATGGTCGTCGCGCGGGGCGGATCTCCCGAGCAGCTGGTGGTCGAAGCGCTGCGCGCTCTCGGGGGGATGAAAACCTTCGTCGCGCGCGGCGACATTGTGGTGCTCAAGCCGAACATCGGATGGGATCGCGTGCCCCAGCAGGCGGCCAACACCAATCCCGAAATAGTCCGGAAAGTCGCGGAGCTTTGCTTCGATGCGGGCGCGAAGAAGGTCGTGGTCACGGACGTCAGCTGCAACGACCCGCGCCGGTGTTTCCGCAGGAGCGGCATCGCCGCCGGCGCCGAATCCGTCGGGGCGACCGTGATCCTGCCCGAGGAACGTATGTTCCGCAGTTACCGCATCAACGGGGAGGTGCTCTCGGTGTGGCCCGTCTTCACGCCCATCATCGAGGCGGACAAGGTGATCAACCTGCCCATCGTGAAGCACCACAACCTTGCGCGCGCCACCATGGGCATGAAGAACTGGTACGGAATTCTCGGAGGACGAAGAAACCAACTCCACCAGAACATCGATGTGAGCGTCGCCGACCTGGCCACATTCATACGGCCGACCCTGACGGTCATGGATGCCTATCGCGTCCTGGTATCCAACGGACCCCAGGGCGGCAACCTCAACGACGTGAGGCTGATGAAAACGGTGGTGGCCGGCACCGACCCCGTGGCGATCGACGCTTACGGTGCGACCCTGCTCGGCCTGCGGGCGCAGCAGATTCCCTACATCACCATCGCCCACAAGCGGGCGCTCGGGAACAGCAACGTCGAAGAGATCGACGTGCGGCATATCGACCTCGAGTGACCGCGGACCGGCAGACATGAAGCTGCATCGGCTGAAGGCAACGACGTCCAAGCAGCAAGCGCAGCCGCCGGGTCGCCCGCGCGGCCGGCAAATCCGGATGCTGCGGCGGATTTCCCAGGGAGTCTTCCTCGCCCTGTTTCTCTTCCTGCTCTTCCAGACCGAATTCCGCGGCACCTTCGACTCGGCGTACTCGGAGCTCATCCGGCTGAAGTATCCCGTGAGCATCTTCCTGGAAATGGATCCTCTGGTCGCCTTCTCGACGGCCGTTTCCAGCCATGCACTGTACGGCAAGGTGATCTGGGCCCTGGTCATCATCGTGGGCACCGTGATCGTCGGCAGGTTCTTCTGCGGCTGGATCTGCCCGCTGGGCACCATCAACCACCTCTTCTCCAGCTTCCAGCCCGAGCACAAGGGCAAGAAGCGCGTCGAGGCGAATCGATACAAGAAATGGATGGCGACCAAGTACTACCTGCTGTTCGCCCTGATCGCGCTGTCGATCTTCACTTCCTTGCAGACGGGCCTGATCGATCCCATCCCGTTCCTGGTGCGCTCGCTCTCGGTGGGGATCCTGCCCGCCGTGAATCTCGCCGTCCGAGCGGGCCTGGATTCCCTGTATGCCTCCAATGTCGGCATCCTGCAGAGCCTCGCCGATGGCGGGTACCGGGTCCTGGGATCGAGCATCCTGAGTTACAAGGCGCAGTACTACCACTTTGCCTTTCTGATCGGCGGGATCTTCGTGGCGGTCCTGGTTCTGAATCGCTTCATCACGCGCTTCTGGTGCCGGGGCATCTGCCCGCTCGGAGCGCTGATGGGTCTGCTGTCGCGCTTCGCCGTTTTCGGCATGGAGAAGGACCACGCCAAGTGCGACGACTGCAACATGTGCCTGCTGCACTGCCAGGGGGCCTGCGATCCCCAGGGAAAGGTTCCCTGGAGGCAGGCCGAGTGCCACCTCTGCTTCAATTGCGACAGCGTCTGCCCGAATGATGTCATCCGCTTCAAGTTTTTTCCCAGGCTCGATGCGGTCCGCGTCCAACCCGACTTGAAACGGAGGCGCGTGCTGGAGAGTTTCGCGGCCGGGTTGGTCGCGCTTCCCCTGTTCCGCGCGAGTCTGGGCTGGGCGAAGAATCGCAACGACCGGCTGATCCGGCCGCCGGGGTCGCTCGAGGAAACGGAGTTTCTCGCGCGCTGCATCCGCTGCGGCGAATGCATGAAGGTGTGCCCCACGAACGCCATACAGCCGACCATGTTCGAGGCCGGGATCGAAGGCATATGGACGCCCACGCTCGTCATGCGCGTCGGCTACTGCGAGTACCATTGCGTGCTCTGCAGCCAGGTGTGCCCGACCGGCGCCATCTGGAAGATCACGGAAGCGGAAAAACTCGGCCTGCCCGCTTCCGGCGCGGAAGCGGGCGCAGCCGACGGCCGCCGCTCTGCACCGATCAAGATCGGCACGGCGTTCTACGATCGCGGACGCTGCCTGCCCTGGGCCATGGATATCCCGTGCATCGTGTGCGAGGAATTCTGCCCGACATCGCCCAAGGCCATATGGGTGCTGCGCGAGGAGGTCACGCGTTCGGACGGCAGCACGGTCGTGGTCCAGCGCCCGCGGGTCGATGTCGACCGGTGCGTGGGATGCGGCATCTGCGAACATGTCTGCCCGGTCCAGGACCGGCCGGCCGTCTACGTGACCAATATCGGCGAAACGCGCTCGCGCACCAACCAGATCCGGCTGGAGAGCGGTTCCTACAACAAGTGAAGGCGGAACCATGGATTTAAACCGTCAAGATGGGAGTCGCTATGGAATTCGCATCGTGCTGTAACAGGGTCGCGTGCCTGGCGCTGCTCGCGCTGGCGGTCTCGTGTTCCACCGGCGGGGAAGCGCCCCGGGAGTCCGGAACGAAGGAGGCGCAGTTGTCCGCCGGAGAGCGGGCGCTGCTATCCCTGCTGCCGGAAGACGGCGCGGTGCCGGGCTGGAGCCGCAGCGGCGAGGCGAGATTCTTCGATGCGGGCAATCTCTGGGAATACATCGACGGGGCGGCCGAGGGGTACCTCACCTACGGGTTCGAAAACGTCGTCACGCAGGAATATGCCGATCCTTCCCGGGCGTGGCAAACCGTGGTCGATATCTACCGCATGAAGGATGCGCGCAACGCTTTCGGCATCTACACGTCCGAACTGAACCCCGAGTCCGAGTTCCTGCACATCGGCGTCGAAGGATACCTGGGCGGAACGGCGCTCAATTTCTGGTCCGGCCCTTATTATGTGAAGATCACCGTGTTCCAGGAAAGCCCGGAGCTGAAACAGGCAATGAAGCGCTTCGCCGAGAATGTGAGCGCCAGGCTCGGCGAGCCGGGAAGCGAGCCCGCCGAGGTCGGCTATTTTCCCCCCGCCGACCGCATCGCGCACTCCGTCCGGTACCTTCCCAAGGACGTGCTCGGGCAGAGCTATTTGACGGAAGGCTTCGAAGCTCGCTACCGGCGCGGAACGGCGGAGTCCAAGCTGGTGATCGTCTCGGCTCCGGACGGGGAGCGGGCCAGGGACGCCCTGGCACAATACCGGCAGTTCATCGCGGCGGGCGGCGGGGTGCAGCGCGAATTGAGGGCGCCGGGGGAGGGCGGTTTCGCGGGCAAGGACTCCTATTACGGCCCCATGGCGGCGGTGCGCAGCGGCAGCAGAATCGTGATCGCCCTCGGCGGGCCGTCCATCGACGCCGCCCTGGGACTGATCAAGGAAGCCGTCGCGCGCATGAGACAAGGAGGGTGAAATGACCAACCTGACGCGCAGGGAGTTCCTCCACGCTTCGCCCACCTTGGCGGCGGCCGCCGCGCTGCCCGGCGCCGGCCCGGCCGGCGGTCAGCCGCGCATCCGTCGCTACAAGCCCTTCGGCAGGACGGGCTGGCGGGTCGGCGACATATCCGCGGGGTCGGGCCAGCGCGAGCCCGGGATGATCGAATACCTCTTCGAGTGCGGCATCAACCTGATCGACACGGCCTTCCAGTATCCCGGGCACGAAGAACTTCTGGGCAAGGTCCTCCCCAAGTGGCGCGACAAGGTATTCGTGATCGACAAGTGGGATCCGCCGCTGGTGACGCCCACGGTGGACAAGGCGACGCTCCTGCAGGCGATCGACGTGTCGCTGCGCAGGCTCAACACGCGCTACATCGACTGCTTCATGATCCATTCGATCGGACACCCGCGCTACGGCGGCATCGAGCGCATCCAGAACCCGGCGATCTACGAGGCCTGGGACGAAGCCAAGAAAATGGGGAAGATCCGATTCACCGGGGCCTCGAGCCACGGCGTGCGCATGATCGAGGAGATCGGCTGGGGCATCGACAACAACCGCTTCGACGTGATCCTCGTGGGCGCGAACTTCCTGACGCACGGGGTCGAGCCGCTGCTCAGGAAGGCCCGTTCCAGGGGCGTCGCCACCATGGCGATGAAGACCATGACCATCTACAAGTCCAATCTCAACATCCGCGAACTGCAGGGGAAGGAAACCAACGCGCGCCAGGCCGTCATCAAATGGATTCTGGCCTCGGACCTCTTCGACACGATGATCATCAGCATGAGAAACTTCGATCAGGTGCGCGAATACCTGGCGGTTTCGGGAACTACGAGCCTGGCGGCCGAGGAGCGCGCGCATCTGGCGACACTGGCGCGCGTCATCGGGCCGCAATACTGCCGGCCGGGGTGCGATGCCTGCTGGGGATCGTGTCCCGCCGATGTCCCCATCTGGGACATTCTCCGTTACCGCATGTACTTCGAGAACTACGGCGACGAGAAGCATGCGATCGAACGATACCATCGGATTCCGCCGGCGCAGCGCGCCGCGGCCTGCGCGCGCTGTGCCGCACCGTGCGAGAGCGCCTGCCCCTACGGCCTGCCGGTGCGCGCGCGGCTCGTCGAAGCGGACCGGATGCTTTCGCTGACCTGAGGACGAGCATGGGAAAATCGCGGCTGTGTCGGCTCATCACGGCGGTACTGATTCTCCTGACGGCGGGGGCCTGCTCCGTGGCGCGCCCGCTCGGGCCGCAGGAGATACTGCGCCGCTCGCTGGCGGCGCACGGAGGGGGGAGGCTGGGTGGCTGGCGCACGCTCACCGTCGAGGGCACCGTGGAAATGACGGACGGCATCAAGTACAACGCCGCCTACCTCCTGTGGGCGAAGATGCCCGGAAAGCTGCGCGTCGAGCACGACATGACCGCCGACCGCGGTCGCATTTTCTACGAGTACTTCCTCAACGACGGGGTCGCCTGGAGCCGTCGCAACCTGATCCCGGCAGCCGCCGATGCCCGGCAGCTCAGGCGCTGGTGGAACCAGTGCTTCGGTATCGCCTATTACGCGGAAAAAGCGGAATCGGTCGAAGCACGCGGCGAGACGCAGGTGGAATACCCGTCCGGCGGCGCGCGCCCCGCCTATGTCCTGGCGGTGCGTGCCGGCGGCGAACAGGCGGAACTATGCATCGACAAGCGCACCTTCTACCTGCTGCGGGAAGAGTCGGGGGACATCCGGCGGCTTTACGCCGACTTCCGGGACTTCGGCGGCACCGTCCATCCGACCGTGATCTTCGAGATCACGCGCGGCAAGCAGGGAGAGTCCGTGCGGCCTTTCCGCATCCGCTCGGTACGCTACGACGAGGCGATCGAGGATTGGCTGTTCGCCGAAGACATGCCTGCGCGGAAATAGGCTTCCCGGTCCGCCGCAACTCTCGCCCTACAGGTACATGGCCCGCAGATCCGCGATGTTGCGCGCGATATCGATGTATTCGGCGCAGCGGGCGCTGCATCGCGGGCAGCCGCGGCAGAGCCTGAGATGGCGGCTTTCCTCTATCCCGTCGAGGGTCGCGCGGGCCTGGTAAAAATTTCCGTACGAAGCCGCGTACATGTGGGTGCGCATCAGTGCGGGGATGTCGACGCCCGCGGGGCAGGAGGGCTCGCATTTGCCGCACTGCTTGCAAAACGGCACGTCCGCCTGGAGGTTGCGCTCGGCGAGGAATTTCTTTTCCTCATCGGTATAATCGAGGCCGTAGGCCACCGAGAAATCTTCCTTCATGTGCTCGAAGTTCGTATACCCGGGTATCGCCGTGGTGATTTCGGGGTGGCGCAGCACCCACTTGAGGGCTGCGGTCTGGTTGATGCGGCCCGTGCCGGAAAAACGCCTCCCGGACGCCTGGGTCTTCATGGCGATGACGCCGATCCCCTTGGCCGCGGCGTTGCGGATCGCTTCCAGGATCGACGCGTTTCCGGCATGGGTGAAGTTGAAGGATGTCAGGACCACGTCGTAGAAGCCCGAGCGGGCTGCATCGTTCAGGACGTCGTCCTGTGCCGCGTGGGTGGAAACGCCGATGAAGCGCGCCCGCCCCTTCTTCTTGGCCTCGCTCATGGCCTGCATCACGCCGGGGTCGTTCATCTCGCTCACGGTGGGCTGGTGCATCATCAGCACGTCCACGTAATCGGTCTGCAATCTTCTCAGGCTGCCCTCGAAGTCCTCGAGGATCCTGGCGCTCGTCTCCGATGCGCTCGGCGACCCCGACCGCGACCGCCTGCCCGGCACCGGGATCTTGGTCTGGATGATCACCTTGTCGCGCACACCCAGGCGCTTGATCACCGATCCCACCATCTCTTCGTTCCTTCCCCCCTGATAGCTGAGGGCGGTGTCGAAGAGCCGCACGCCGATTTCGTACGACTGCTGCACCACGGCCGGATTGTCGGCGTTCATCACGCCCATGCTGACGATGGGCACTTTCAAGCCCGTTCTGCCCAGGGTGCGAAAGATCGGGCTTTGCGCCTGCGGCGAGACTTCATGCGACAGGCGGGAAGCGATGCCGGACCCGACCGGCAGATGCGGTACGGCGGCCGCCGACAGGGCGAGCGTGCCGCCGCGCAGAAAACCCCTGCGGCTCCAATTATGCTGTGTGCTCGACATACAGAAATCCCTCCACTTTCCAGACCGTAATCGCGATTACTTGCGAC
>Ga0272448_1003115_pt1 | contig 19994 bp, 21 predicted proteins | sample YNPCB0191_FD_202220 | JGI IMG/M metagenome (GOLD analysis project Ga0272448, IMG submission 202220) | Hot spring sediment microbial communities from Yellowstone National Park, WY, United States - YNP-CB-019-1 | ecosystem: Environmental > Aquatic > Thermal springs > Hot (42-90C) > Sediment... | reverse complement strand
ATTTGGTGATTATGTAATGTATGAGATACGATATAGCAGTGTAAGTGATTTCAGTGTATATACATCATCAATAAATATTTCAACATCAGTATTTACACCTGATAATAATCTTAATAACTGGACAACATATTACTGGAGAGTATATGCATATGATAGATATAGTGGAACAACAACAAGCAACCAGACAGATTGGTGGATATACATTTCAAGTAACACACCGCCTAGTGCTTTCAATTTAGTTGTTTCTTCCGGAATTGTTTATACACTTAGACCAAATTTTGACTGGAGTGATTCTTATGATATTGATCCTAACGATTATGTAATGTATGAAATACAATATACAACTGTTAGTGACTACAGTATTTATATTTCATCAAAAGGACTTGTTTGTTCTTCATTCACTCCAACATCAGAACTGGATGCTTTCACTACATATTACTGGCGAGTATATGCCTATGATAGTTATGGTGGTATTACAACAAGTCTGCAACAGGATTGGTATATCTATCCTGTATCTCAACCTAAACCACCACAAAACTTCTCAGGAAAATCTTTATCTAAAACCTCAATACAGTGGTCTTGGTCTGATACATATGATAACGAATTAGGGTTTAGAATATATTCAAGTACTGGTGGTATTATTGCCAATTTACCTGCAGATACAACTTTCTGGATAGAAACTGGGTTAAGTGCAAATATTTCGTATGGTAGATATATAACGGTAAGAAACATATACGGTGAAAGTGTAGAATCAAGTTCTGCATCAGTATATACTTTAGCAAGTCCGCCATCAGAAGTAAAAATAAGTTCAATTCAAGCCCATAGTATATCATTTAACTGGTTAGGAGATAACATAACAAGATACAGAATATCACTAACAACAGATGGAATTAATTGGTCTACAATATTAGATAGCACAGCAACAACTATTGATGTAAAAGGTTTGAAACCTGCAACGACATATTATTTTGGAATAGTGGCACTTAATGGCGATAATATACCTTCAGTAGACAGTACAACAATAGCAATTGTGACTGAATCAATACCCAATGTAATAGTTGATCTGGTAGTAAGCAGCCATACATTTACTAAGAATGTAGACATAGATGGTGTAAATAAAGAAATAAAGATAGAAGTTCCTAAAGGTGCATTACAGGTGGAAGTATATCTGGATATAAACATAGACCCAATACATAATCCTAAAGAAGTGGATAAAACAAAAATAATAGATGCGAACAATAAATTAGCATCAGACAGGAAAAGAAAGGTTGTAACTGTAACTACTACAGAATTCAATCTGTATTATTCAACTGGTGGTAGATGCACAGAACCATTTATGAAAGATGTAATTTTATCTTTACCTTACAAAGATGAAAATAATGATGGTAAAGTAGATAATACTTATCCTCCGATAATAGTTGATACACTTAGAATATATAAATTAAATGAAATTACTGGTGAATGGGAATATGTTGGTGGTAAACTTGATAAGACAGCTCAGGTAGTTACAGCAGTAATTCCGCACTTTTCAGTATATACACTAATTGGAGAAAGAGTTCCTGCAAATGATTTAACCGGAGTAATAGTATATCCAAATCCATATAAAATTGGTACAGGAGGAAATTATGATCGTCCGGGAGGTATAGTATTTGATAAATTGACAAAGCGAGCAAAGATATATATATTCAGTATAGACGGCGAATTAGTTTTTGAAGGTACAGAAGAAGATGGAGATGGAATATATGAATGGCCTGCGTTGAATAATTCTGGTGAACCACTTGCAAGTGGTGTATATATTTATTCTGTAGTTAACACTAATAATAAATCAGATATAACAAGAGGTAGGATAATAATTATAAGATGATGAGAATAAAAAATAAGAAAATATTAATCTGTGTTTTGACGATTCTCAGCAGTATATTATTAATAGTTAATGCATATGCTGGTGGTCCTGGTACAACTACAGCAAGGTTTTTGAAAATCGGTATAGGTGCGAGAAATATTGCTATGGGTGAGACAGGAGCAACATCTGAAGATGTAAATAGTATATATTGGAATCCTGCTGGATTAACATCAGTAAATGAAAAAGAAGTTTCAATGATGCATACAGTATGGTTAGAGACGATAAACTATGAACATCTTGCTTTAGGATTTCCTACAAGATATGGTAATTTAGGTGGAGCAGTAAATTATTTATTTATGGAAGATATGGACAAGTATGATAATATTGGCAATAAACAACTGGAAAAATCTTCAGCAAATGATATGGTTTTAACACTAACATATAGCAGAAATATTGCAATGGGAGTATATAACATACCTTCGATAAATATTGGTATCAATATAAAATATTTGCAGAGCAAACTTGAAACTCTACAGGCAAATGCTTTTGCAACAGATATTGGATTTCAAATGAACTCGAAAAAGAAGGAATTGAAGTTTGGTTTAATATTGCAAAACATTGGTACAGGTATGAAGTTTATTAGTGAAAATGCGCAATTACCACAAAACATAAAATCTGGTATTGCATATATACTACCAATAGGTAAACAATGTAATCCATTAGAATTAGCACTTGATATAAATTTTCCGAATGATAATGATTTTAGAATAAATTTTGGTGCAGAGTATGTAATGGAATTTAGCAGTGGAATAAAACTTTCTCCGCGGTTAGGATACAGGTCTGCTACAAAAGGACTTGAAGGATTTGCAGGTGTAACTGTTGGAGGAGGATTTAAGTTCAAAGATTATAGTGTTGATTATGCATTTGCGCCTTATGGTCAGTTAGGTAATACACACCGTATGTCATTATCAATGAAGTTTGGTAATAAAGGAGAAGGAGATAAAGAAGAACAGAAACTCGTAAAACAAAAAGTAGAACAGAAACAACTAAAAAAGCAAGAAAGTGTTAAAAAAGAGCCGGAAGAACCTTTAACAGTAAAAGAAAGTACTCCAGTTATTAAACCAACAATAGAAGAATCTGTGGTTAAGTCAACAGAAGAAATCAATAAGGAATTAGGGAAAAAAGAAGTAAGTGTATTAAGTTTAAAACTTATAGTTAATTCAGATAAACTTTTTGATGTTGATGGTTCTACTCTCACGCCAGAAGGATGTAAAAGGCTTGATGAAATTGTGCAACTGTTGCAGGCCAGTCCAAAGGATAAAGTGCTTATTGAAACATATACTGATAATGTTAGGTCAAGAGAAATGAATATAGAGTTATCAAACAAACAAGCACAAAGTATATATGATTATTTAGTTCAAAAAGGTATAGATGCTTCAAGAATAAAAGCCAAAGGTTATGGTCCTGACAAACCAGTTGCATCAAATGATACGGTTGAAGGTCGTGCAAAAAATCGTAGAGTTGAAATGATAGTATTAAAAGAAAATTGTGAAATATCTTTTAGTATTGGTAAATATGATATCAGGAATGAATCTAATAAATCACTTAATGAAATAGTAGAACTGATTAAAGCCTACCGTGAAGGTAAAGTACTTATTGAAGGTCATACTGATATTACTGGTTCAAGAGAAATAAATATGGAATTATCAATTAACCGTGCGAAAAGTGTATGTGATTATTTCATTAAACAAGGTATAGAACCCACCAGAATAGAAATCAAAGGTTATGGTCCTGATAAACCAGTTGCATCAAATGATACGGTTGAAGGTCGTGCAAAAAATCGTAGAGTTGAAATTATATTGTACAAGTAAAATTCTGTTTGTGTAAAAGAAGTACTTGTAAAATTTGGTTTATTGTAAAAACATAAAAAACATTTCTTGAAAGTTCAGTTTTTTTATTTTTTTTTAAATACTTGACAAAATAAAATAATTTATTATATAATTATTTATTAATAAAAAATATTAATGCATTATTGCAAGGAATTGGGAAGGAAATTACAATTTTTTTAAATTTTTTTAAAAATACTTGACAAAATAAAATAATTTATTATATAATTAATTTTATTATATTTATTATTAAAAAATGTTACAATTTTCACAGTGAAAATTATAACTATAAATATGGAAAATAAAAACATAAAACAAGAAAAAGTAAAAATGATTAAATTCATAGTTAAAGAAGATATTCTAAATTTTATTAAGACACTGGAAGCAGACCATAATATATATTATCTTACAAAAGATCAGAATTATGCAAAGTTCTCTAACAGTGAATATTTAAATGATTTAAATATAGAAGGTGTACGTGCTATAACTCCATTAAAAGCATTCTTTTTCATAAATGAGGAAAATCTTGAGTTACCTCAAAAACCTCTGCATAAATCAAATATCATATTTGGAGTAAAAAACTGTGATTTACAGGCAAAAAAAATACTTGATAATATTTTCCTTGGTGGTATTTGTATTGATCCTTTATACAAATTTCACACAGAAAACACACTAATCTTCAGTAGTGACTGCCCACAACCGGGAAACAGTTGTTGGTGTACAATTCTAAATGGAAAACCATATTCAGAAGAAGGTTTTGACTTGAATTTTTCTCCTGTTCAAGAAGGTTTTATAGTTGAAGTTGGCACTGAAAGGGGTGAAAAAATAATAACTCAAGCACAGGCATTTTTTAAGGAAGTAAATCAGGAACAACTTTTAAATAGAGAAATGATTCGTAAAAAATCTATTGAGAAACTTGATGAAATAAATAAGGAATATATTTCTATTAAGAATTTTAACTTTCAAGAACTAACAAAAGAAAATTTTAATTCAGAATATTGGAGAGAAACATCAAAAACCTGTGTTCAGTGCACAGGTTGTAATAATATCTGCCCAAGTTGTTATTGTTTTTATTTGTCTGATGTATCAAAAGAAAATTTTCAGAAAATCAGATACTGGGATGCCTGCCATTATACTGGTTATGCAAGAGTTGCTGGTGGAGCAAATCCACGTCCAAAAATTTTTGAAAGATTTAGAAACAGATATGAATGCAAATTTAACTATAGAATGACAAACTTTAAAATGTATGCCTGTACTGGTTGTGGTAGATGTTATGATGTTTCACCGTGTAGAATAGATATAAGAAAGGTTTTAAGTGGTTTAAAAACAAATGCAACAAAATCCATATATTCCAATTGAATCAAAAATTGAAAAAATAATTGAAGAAACACCTAATATAAAAACATTTGTATTAAGACCTGAACAACCAATATCTTTTAATACAGGACAGTTTGTTCAGATTACAATTCCAGGTGTTGGAGAATCCCCATTTACTCCATCTTCATCACCTTTTGTAAAAGAAACTCTTGATGTAACTATAATGAAAGTAGGAAAAGTAACAGAAAAAATTCATGAGTTAAAAGAAGGTAAAATTGTTGGAATTAGAGGTCCTTATGGTAATGGTTATCCGGTAGAAAAATTCTATAATAAGGAAGTGTTAATTGTTGGTGGTGGAGTTGGTATGGCACCATTAAGGTCATTACTGCTTACACTTATTGAACAGATGAATAAATTCAAAAAAGTTGTTTTGTGTTATGGTGCTAAAACTCCAGAAGATATTGTTTATAAATATCTTTTTCCTGAATGGAAAAAAGTTTCAGGATTGGAAATTTTAAGAAGTGTAGATAAATGTCCACAGAATGTTTGCTGGGATGAAACCACAGGTGTTGTTACCTGTCTTCTTGATAAATGTAAAACTAATATAGAAAATACAGTAGCAATTGTGTGTGGTCCTCCAATAATGATGAAATTTACTACTTTGAAACTTATTGATAAAGGATATAAACCTGAGAATATATATCTTTCAATGGAAAGAAATATGAGTTGTGGTCTTGGTAAGTGTGGTCATTGTGCAATAGGTCCTTATTTTGTTTGTAAGGATGGTCCTGTATTTACTTATGCAGAACTTCAAGATCAACCAGAATTGTGGGCATAAAAAATAAAAATTAAAATGAAACGATTATTTATTGATTTGGAAATTTGTTATAAATGTCTGTCCCAAACATTAACAAAGGATAAAAAATGTAGTGTAAAATGTAGTTATTTTTATCATAACAGTGATATACTTAAAGTACTTGTTGAAAACAATGGTGTTGAAAAACTTTTTGCTTATTCTGCACAATATATTATTTGTAGAAGATGTGAACAACCATTTTGCGTTACTGCTTGTCCAAATGACGCATTAGAAAAAGATGAAAAGGGTATTTTGCATAGATACTCAATGCGATGTACTTCCTGTAAAAGTTGCAGTGTTGCATGTCCATTTGGAACAATTTATCCTGAGATATTGCCTTATAAAACATCTCAGTGTGATTTTTGTTTAGATAGAACTGATTATCATCCACCTTTGTGTGTGCAGACATGTGAACAAAAGGCATTACAATATATAGAAATTGAAGAGGAACCTGAGAAAAATATTTACATTATAAAAAATAAATTAGCTGTACATGCTTTACCATGGAATAAAGAAGCAAAAATCGGAGTGCCTAAATGAATTTACTTTTTAGAAAAGTAAACAATAAAGAAAAACTATGTGTATAATGAACTGTTATATGCCAATTGTAAATTATCTTATTTTCCCTGGGTTTTTGTTTATTGCATTATGTGGAATATTTGTAAGTTATATTGACCGTAAAGTCACTGCAAGAGTTCAATGGCGTAAAGGTCCACCGGTTTTACAGCCACTTTATGACATAATAAAATTACTCGGGAAAGAAACAATAATTCCTGCTGGAGTATCAAAGACATTGTTTTTATTGCTACCTTTTATTTCTGTTTGTTCAATTGTTTTACTTGCAACTATGCGTGGTGTAATACTTAACTGGCCGGGTGAACCATTTATTGGTGATCTGATTGTTTGTGTTTACCTAATGACAATACCTGCAATATGTTTAATCATAACAGCAAGTATTTCAAAAAATCCATTAGCATCTATTGGTGCAAGTAGAGAAATGAAATTAATATTAGCATATGAACTTCTGTTTGTTTTAGCATTACTTGTGCCGGTAATAAAATCCGGTGGAAAAATAATAATTACTGAAATAATTAATTATCAAGTTGCTTATCAACCTGTGGTTTTTAGTATATCAGGTATAATAGCATTTCTGTGTGCTATTTTATGCTTGCAGGCAAAGTTAGGTTTTGTACCATTTGATATTGCAGAAGCAGAACAAGAAATAATGAGTGGTGTAGTTATTGAATATTCAGGGTTTACATTAGCAGCATTTAAATTATCAAGAATAATGATGTTATTTGTCTATCCTATGTTTTTAGTTAAATTGTTCTGGTATGGTAAAACTGCAACATTGTTTGGTGATATAATATCATTTGGATTAAAGTATGTAGTAGTTTTAGTTATTCTGATTTTATTGAAAAATACAAATCCAAGAATACGGATAGACCAGGCAATAAGATTTTTCTGGAGTTATGGTCTATTACTTGGAGTTATATCAGTAATTTTAGCTCTTGTTGGTTTGTAAAAATTAAAAAGGAATAGAACTAAAAAATTAAAATGTCAAAATTAACTTTAAATGCATTGACAAAATCAATCTGGGTATTTCATGCTGCTTGTTCACCTTGCAATAACTGCGATATAGAAATATTAGATGCGCTTACACCTAAATATGATCTTGAACGATTTGGAATTTTGCTTACAGGTAGTATACGACATGCAGATGCATTGCTTGTTACTGGTGTTCCAAATATGAAAACAGCAAAGAAAATAAAATATTTACATCAACAGATGCCAAAACCAGGAGTTGTTATTGCTATTGGAACGTGTGCTTGTGGTGGAAATTTATTTAGACATTCATATAATTTTGTTAAACCATTAGATGAAATTATTCCTGTAAATGCATATATTCCTGGTTGTCCACCAAAACCAGAAGCAATAATTATGGGTGTTGTTAAACTTATAAAAGCATTAAAAGGTAAATAGAATAGATATTAAAAAAGACAATAATGGATATTACAGAAACTGTAAAAGAAAAATTAGGAAATAAAATTTTAAAATTCTTTCAGAAAAACAGTCAGAGATACTATATTGATATAAAACCAGAACATATAGTTGAATCAGCAAAAATTATGTTTTCTGATATTGGATGTAGATTTGCAATTGCAACCGGTATAGATACGGCTCAAGGATTTGAAATTTTATATCATTTTTCACATGATAAAACAGGTAAAATATTTACACTTAAAGTGCTTATACAAGACAAGAAAAATCCAGAAATTGATTCTATATCTAATATAATTAAAGGTGCAGAGTGGATTGAAAGAGAAATCTGGGAATTACTCGGAATAAATTTCAAAAATCATCCAGATTTAAGACGACTGCTTCTGGCAGAAGACTGGCCGGAAGGAGTTTATCCATTGAGGCAAAAATATAATGAATGAAGAAAAAAATAAAACAGTAATTCCAATAGGACCATATCATCCATTACAGGAAGAACCAGAATTTTTTAAATTACATGTTGATGGTGAGAAAGTTATAAAACTTGACATAGAAATTGGATATAATCATCGTGGAATAGAAAAACTTTGCGAATTAAAACATTTTGACCAAATAGCATTTCTTGTAGAGAGAATATGTGGAATATGTTCCTGTTCACATCCATTTGCATATGTAAATGCAGTTGAAGATTTAGCCGGAATTGATGTGCCTATACGAGCAAAATATATCAGAACAATTATTGCTGAACTTGAAAGAATTCATTCTCATCTGTTATGGCTTGGACTTGCAGGTCATTTCTTGGGTTATAATACTGTCTGGATGTGGGCATGGAAATATCGCGAGCCAGTATTAGATATTTTTGAATTTATTACAGGAAATCGTAATCATTATGCAATGTTTAAAATTGGTGGTGTAAGACAAAATATTGACAACCAGGATATACCTCAGATAATGAAGATGTGTGATGATTTATTACCTGCACTTGATATGTTTAAAGGTGCGGTTATGGATGATCCTGTAATACATGCAAGAACAAAAGGCATTGGAATATTAACCAAACAGGAGGCAATTGACTATTGTGTTGTTGGACCAACAGCAAGAGCAAGTGGTGTAGATATAGATGTTCGTAGAGATGACCCTCAAAACAGTGCATATAATCTTGTTGACTGGAAAGTTATTGTTTTACAAAATGGTGATGTATTTGATAAAACAGCAGTACGCATTTTAGAAATGTATGAATCCATAAAAATTATTAAGGGTTGTTTAGAAGGACTAAAAAAAGAACCATTAGGAGAAATAGATGCAAAAGTAAAAGAAATTCCACCTGGTGAAGGTATTGGTCATTATGAAGCACCTCGTGGAGAAGTATTTCATTATGTACGTTCAGATGGAACAAACAGACCAGTGAGATATAAAATAAGAGCTCCTTCTTATATGAATATTCCATCAAATCAGGTTGCTGCTACTCGTGGCACAATTTCAGATGCAGCAATTACTCTTGCTGCTGTTGATCCTTGTTATTGCTGTACAGAAAGATGCGCTGTGATTGATAATAAAACAAAAAAGATAACTGTTGAAGATTTAATTAAAATTTCACAAGAAAAAACAGAAAAGATAAAAGAAAAAATTAAATTAGGGAATAAAGATAGAAAAAATACTTAAAAAAATATTATGGAAATAATTTTTTATTTAATTTCAATACCTTTTATTGCTGGATTACTCTGTTTAATATTTCAAAAATCAGGATGGTTTTCAAAATTTCTATCAATTATTGTTTCTATTATTTGTATATTTTTATCAGTTTTCATCTATCAACTATCATCTATCAATCATCAATTATTTTTATTGGATTCATTTAACAAATTTATTATTCCTGCAATTGCACTTTTTGGTTTTTTGATTATTTTATATTCTTTAAAGTTTTTTTCAAACAATAACTATCAATTATCAACTGTTAATTCTTATTACTCCTATATTTTATGGACTCTTTCTGCTGCATTTGGTGCTGTGTTATCAAATCATTTAATACTGCTAATTGTTTTCTGGGGATTTCTTGGATTAACTCTTTATTTACTAATACAAATTAGTCCAGAAGTTTCAAAATTCAATAGTTCAATAGAAAATCAAAACAACAAAATATCAGAACAAAGTTCAACTGCTGCAAAAAAAACTTTTATTATTATCGGTGGTTCTGACTGTTTAATGCTATTTGGAATTGCAATTATATGGTTTCTTACCGGCACATTTCAAATGAATAAAATAAATATTTCTCTTGCAGGTCAGTCAACTCCTGCACTGGCTATTATTGCTTTTTTATGCTTAACAATTGCTGCATTTGCAAAAGCAGGTGCAATACCGTTTCATACATGGATTCCTGATATGGCATCTGTCTCGGCTGTACCTGTAACTGCATTTCTACCGGCAAGTTTAGATAAATTTTTAGGAATATACTTATTAGTGAGAATATGTATGAATTTGTTTCATAACTTAATAAATCAAATAACTGCATTAAATTTATTGTTAATGGTTATAGGTGCTATTACAATAATTGCAGCAGTATTTATGGCAATGGTTCAGCATGACTTAAAAAAACTGCTCTCATACCATGCTGTTTCACAAGTTGGATATATGGTTTTAGGTATTGGTACTGGAAATCCAATTGGAATTGCAGGTGGAATATTTCATATGCTAAATAATGCAATTTACAAGGCATGTCTGTTTTTGTGTGGTGGTTCTGTTGAACATAGAACAGGAACATCTGACTTAAATAAATTAGGTGGACTTGCACAATTTATGCCTCTGACTTTTATTACATGTTTTATTGCTGCATTATCAATTTCTGGTGTTCCACCATTTAATGGGTTTGTTTCAAAATGGATGATTTATCAAGGAATTATTCAACTTTCACAGCCCGGACTTTATTCAAGTAATTATCAACTCTCTATTATTTGGTGGATATTCTTACTGTGTGCAATGTTTGGCTCTGCACTTACATTGGCAAGTTTTATGAAACTTATATATGCTGTATTTCTTGGTCAAACACCTAAACATTTGAGCACAAAAACAATTAATGAAGTTCACTGGACTATGTATTTGCCACAGATTATTTTTGGTTGTTTATGCGTTATTTTTGGTATTTTTGCTTTTCAAGTTCCATTAAAATATTTTATATTACCATCACTTAATATATCAATATCTCAAATCTTTATTGGTATATGGCAACCAGGTTTAGCAACTGTGTTAATTATTACAGGAATTATTTTTGGATTATTCATATACCTAATTTCAAAAGTAAAAGTTCGTGAATCATCAGTATTTATTGGTGGTGAAACTCTAACTGAAGAAGTACGAGTTACAGGTGTTGATTTCTATCAAACAGTGAAAGATATTGGATTTTTTAAACAAATGTATTTTTTGGCTGAAAAGAAAATTTTTGATATTTATGATTGGGGTAAAAATATAATTCTGTCAATTTCATCAGTTTTGTCTTTTGCACATACAGGTAATTTACATACATATTTGATATGGTGTTTTACTGGAATACTTATTCTACTTTTTAGTATTGTAAAATGATGCAGAATATTATTCAAAATAAGGTATTTTTATAATGGAACTACAGATAATTTTAGTTTTTATGATTATTGGAGCAATTACTGCTGTTGAGTTAAAAGATCTCTTAGGTGCTGTAATTGCTGTTGGTGCTGTTGGACTTGGAACTTCAATCGCATTTTTATTCTTACAAGCACCTGATTTAGCAATAGTTCAACTTGTAGTTGAGATTTTATCACTTATAATTTTAATTCGTGCTGTTGGTATGAAAGATGAAATAGTTATTCCAAAAGAACAGCAACTCATTAGTGTATTTCCTGTAATAATATTTATTGCAATTTTTATGTATTTTGCAGTAAAAGCATTATTTGAAATTCCATCATTTGGTAGTCCATTAATGAAAGTTGCACAGAGATACTTAGAAAGTGGTTTGAATGAAACAGGTGCAGCAAATATTGTTTCTGCAATTATTTTGGATTATCGTGCATTAGATACTTTAGGTGAAGCAACAGTACTATTTACAGCAGTAATTGGTGTTCTTGCTGTTATAAGAGAAATAGGTAGGATTAAACAGAAATGATAAAAAAACCAGAAAAAGGAATGACAATTATTGTTAAAACAATCACAAGATATACTGTTGGACTAATACTGCTTTATGGAATATATATTGTCTTGCACGGACATCTAACTCCCGGAGGTGGTTTTGCAGGTGGAGTAATAATTGCCTTATCTTTTATTCATTTGATGCTTGCTTTTGGTAAAGAAACAGCACTCAAAAAAATGTCAGTGAAATTATCAGGTATACTTGAAAGTTTAGGTGCAATTATATTTGTGACTGTTGCAATTATTGGTTTAGTTGTTAGTGGATTTTTGTTTTTTAATTTTTTAACAGGACAGAAACCAAATATAAATAGTTTCTTTAATTTATTCAGTGCTGGAATTATACCATTGTGTAATATTGCAATTTGTTTGAAAGTTGGTGCTGGATTGTTTGGAATTTTTGTTGCTTTAGTATTTTTTGAAATGGAAGGTAAAAATGACTGAATATATTTTATGTTTTATTTTGTTCTGTATTGGGTTTTATTGTATATTAGTTAAAAGAAATCTTATAAAGATAATTATAGGTTTAGGAATTATGGAATATGCAGTGAATTTGTTTTTTATTTTAATTGGATATAAATACGGTGGACAATTTCCAATACTTTCAAAAGAGAATATGTCAACTGTAATGGTTGATCCAATACCACAAGCCCTGATACTTACATCAATTGTTATTGGTTTGGCAGTTACATGTTTTATGATTGCAGTTGCATTAAGAATATACAAAAAATATGGCACTTATGATGTTAGAGAATTACGTCGTTTAAAAGGATAAAATGATTACACTATTTGTAATAATTCCATTATCTACAGCATTTATTATTTCAATTGTTGGTAAATTTTCTAAACGTTTAAGTGATATAATTGCAAGTTTATCATGTATTGGGCTTGTTGTTTTATCTTTTGTTTCTCTATATAAACTGTCAACTGTAAACTATAAACCAATAGTTCATCAAATGGGTAAATGGATACCACCATTTGGTATCTGCTTTGTTTTAGATGGGCTATCAGTGTTTATACTTATTACAATAAATATCATTGCATTGTGTGCAGTTCTGTTTTCTATTTCTTATATGGAAAAATATACTGATAAATGGAAATATTATACACTGTTTATGCTGATGCTTACTGGTTTAAATGGAGTTGTTATTACTGGTGATTTGTTTAATTTGTTTGTATGGTTAGAAATTGGTGCTATTTCATCTTATGCACTTGTTGCTTTCGGTACAGAAGCAGAAGAATTAGAAGCATCATTTAAATATGCAATAATGGGTTCTTCAGCATCACTATTTATTCTAATTGGTATTGGATTGCTCTATTCTTATACTTCAACTTTGAATATGGCTGATATTTGTCAAACATTGATTGCCAGACCGAACACAACTTTAATTGGTTTTGTTACAGTGCTTTTTTTATTTGGTTTTGGACTGAAAGCTGCAATTGTACCATTTCATTCATGGTTACCTGATGCACATCCATCAGCACCAGCACCGATTTCTGCAATGCTTTCTGGTGTATTAATAAAGTCATTAGGAGTGTATGCTTTAATAAGAATTATGTTTAATATTTTAGGTATCTGGTTATAAAAAAATGATTTTAGAAATACTTAAAATTTTAGGAATTTTGTCAATGGTTGTTGGTGTGTTATTAGCATTGTATCAGTGGGATTACAAACGTTTACTTGCATATCATTCTATTAGTCAAATAGGATATATTATACTAAGTATTGGTCTTGGCACACCATTAGGTTTACTTGGTGGACTTTTCCACTTAATAAACCATTCTATTTTTAAATCATTACTGTTTTTAACAAGTGGTGCTGTGGAATATGCTACCGGCACAAGAGATTTACGCAAAATGGGTGGACTAAAAGAAAAAATGCCTGTTACTGCTATAAGTTCATTTATTGCTTCTATGTCAATTGCCGGTATTCCACCATTTAATGGTTTCTGGTCTAAACTAATAATAATTCTTGCATGTATTCAATCAGGAAATTTTTTCTCAGGTTTAATTGCTGTTATAGTAAGTTTATTAACATTAGCAAGTTTTCTTAAAATACAAAAATATGCTTTTTTTGGTGAATTAAATCCAAAATATAATGAAGTAAAAGAAGTACCTTTTTCAATGTGTATATCAATGATTATTTTAGCAATATTGTGTGTGTTTACAGGATTGCTTCTATTACCCGGTGTAAAATCAGTTTTTCTTGGCCCGGGAGTTGAGGTATTAAAAAATGGTGTTGAATACGGTAGAATTGTTTTTGAAAACATAAAATGAAAAGTAGAATTATTTCATTTATATTATCATTTGTTATCTGGTGTTTGTTAGTTTGGTCTCTTGACTGGCAGCATCTGTTAATTGGTATAATTGTATGTTTATTTGTTTCTTATTCAGTTGGAGACTTATTTACAAAAAATCCATGGAAGTTTAAAGAACCCGGAAGATACTTATGGTTAGTGTACTATTTAATAGTACTGTTCTGGGAAATGATAAAAGCAAATCTGGATGTTGCATATAGAGTAATTCATCCTGGATTACCAATTAAACCAGGTATAGTTAAAGTAAAAACAAAACTAAAAAGTGATGCTGCACTAACATATTTAGCAAATTCTATTACTTTAACTCCGGGAACTTTTACTATTGATATTGACCAGGAAAATGGTTATTTATACATTCACTGGATTTATGTAACAACAGAAGATATAGAAAAAGCATCAGAAATTATTGTCCGAAAATTTGAAAAAATTTTAGAAAAAATTTTTGAATAATAAAAATTGTGTAATATGAAAATTTTACGTTGGATTATTGGTTTTATTCTATTTGCAGGATTACTTATATTAAATTTAACAATTAAAATTCCAATGTTTCTAAGAATAATTAATCCACTTTTATTGTCTTGCTTTCTATGTCTGTACCGTATTATTAAAGGTCCAACACCAGCAGATAGAGTTGTAGGAATTGATATACTTGGAATTTTAATAATTGGATTCTGTGCACTGTTTGCGTCTTTTACTAAAATGAACTTTTTTATTGATATAGGAATTGCATGGGCACTGCAGTCATTTATTAGCACCATTGCTCTTGCAAAATTCCTTGAAGGACGCTCATTTGATGAATAAAAGGAGAAAACAAACACTAAAATGAATGAAACAATTGGTTATGTTTTTATTATTCTTGGATTAACATTTGATTTTTTAGGTTGTCTTGGGCTTGTTCGTTTACCGGATTTATATAATCGTCTGCAAGCATCAACAAAATGTGTTACTTTTGGTACTTGTGGTATTATGTTTGGAATTTTTTTCTTACACGGATTTACTGCCTGTGGAATTAAAGCACTGTTATGTGCGATATTCCTTTTACTAACTGCACCTGTATCTGCACATGCAATTGCTAGGGCTGCACATTTAAGAGGATTTAAACTCTGGGAAAAATCTGTTTGTGATAAATATGCAGACGACCAAAAAACTATGTAATATTAAATGTAAAATATATTTAAACATTAAAACCATTTAATAAAAATTTTAGATATGAAATATCCTAAATTTAGAGAACTTAAAGAAGCAATAAAAGCAATAATAAAAGGACCTTACACAACAAAATTTCCTTTTAAACCACATACTCCTTTTGAAAGATTTAGAGGAAGACCGGTTCCTGATAAAAAAGAATGTATTGGCTGTGGTGCTTGTGCAGAAGTTTGTCCGGCAGTTGCAATTGAAGTTATTGATGATACAAAAGTTCAACCACCAGTACGTAAAATTTTATGGCATTATGATCTATGCATTTTCTGTGCTCAATGCGAACGACTCTGCACAACAAAAAAAGGAGTGAAACTTTCAAATAAAGAATTTGACTTAGCTACATTTGACAGAAAAACACTTACAGATGGAGTAGAAAAACAACTTTTACTCTGTGAACACTGCGGTAATGTAATTGCTCCTATTGACCAGATACTCTGGATAGTAAAGAAACTTGGACATATGACTTATGGAAATTATCTTGAGTTTTCATCCTACCAGAAGTTTTTGGAAATACTTTCTATCAAGGAAATACCTTCAAAAACAGGTTTGAGTAGAGACAACCTCTTTAAATTAACATGCCCTAAATGCAGACGTCAAATACTTCTTGCTGATGAATACGGTATAAAATAATTTGTTATCAGAATTTGTAAATTTCATAAAGATTTTGTAATATAGAAATATGCAAATTAAAGATATTTTTAAAGGTAAAGTTTTATTAGTTGGAGTAGGTAATTCTTTAAGAGGAGATGATTCTGCAGGGTCAGAATTAATTAGAAGATGTTTAATAAAAAAAATTCAATGTGGACTTTTAGATGCTGAAATGTCACCTGAAAATTTTATAAATAAAATTGTAAATTCAAATTATGAAACAGTAATTCTTGTTGATTCAGTTGATATGAGAGAGACACCCGGAACTATTAGGATTTTTTCACCGGATGAAATTTCTGGTATTTCTTTTTCTACACACAATGCATCACTTAAGGTTTTTTTTGAATTTATTACTTCGCAAAAACCAAAAATAAAAACTTATCTTATTGGAATTCAACCAAAAACATTGAAACTTAATGAAAAAATTTCGCAGGAAGTAGATAAATCTATTGATAAACTCATTGAAGAATTGAATAAATTATATGAAAGAAGTTTCTAAACCAGAACTTATAAGATATAATCGGCAGTTAATCATTCCGGAATGGGGAGCAGAAAAACAAAAAGAATTAAAAAATGCAATTGTTTTTATTGCTGGAGCAGGTGGTTTAGGAAGTTCTGTATCAATCTATTTAGCAGCTGCTGGTATTGGAACATTAAGAATATGTGATTTTGATACTGTATCAGCAAGCAATCTGAACAGACAGATATTACATAACGATACCAAAATCGGTAAAAATAAAGCAATTTCTGCTAAAGAAACATTATCTAAAATTAATCCTAACACTGATGTTTTACCTTTAACAGAAAAAATAACTCAAGAAAATGTATCTGAATTGGTTGGAGAAAGTAAAATTATTGTAGATTGTATGGATAATTTCCAAACAAGATTTATCCTCAATAAATGTGCTGTAGAAAAGAAAATACCTCTGGTATATGGATCTATATATGGTTTTGAAGGACAACTCAGTTTTATTCAAGTACCGGAAACTCCTTGTCTAAAATGTTTTTTTAAAGAACCTCCACCATCAGAGACATTTCCTGTTGTAGGTGTTACTCCGGGAGTAATTGGATGTTTGGAAGCATTAGAAGTTCTAAAATATCTTACTGGAATAGGAAAAAATTTAAAAAATAAACTCTTGGTTTGGAATGGATTAGAACAGGACTTTCGTAAATTTTCTTTACAGAAAGACCCAAATTGTGAAGTATGTGGTAAAAAAATGGAGATAAAAAATGGAAATAATTAATCAGGAAAAAATACAAGAAATTCTTGAAAAAACATCTGCACCAGACAGAAAAACAATATATGAAATTCTTTTAAAAGCAAAAGAGAAAAAAGGATTGGATTTAAAAGAAGCAGGATATCTGGTAAACCTGAAAGATACTGAACTCCTACAGGAACTTTTTAATATTGCAGGATGGTTAAAGGATCAGATTTATGGCGAACGAATTGTATTTTTTGCACCTTTATATGTTTCTGATTTCTGTGTCAATGATTGTGAATACTGTAATTTTCATACAAGAAACAAAAACCTTCAACGAAGAAAACTTTCTTTAGATAATATAGAAGAACAGGTTAAATATCTTATCAATATGGGTCATAAACGTTTACTGCTTGAATTTGGAGAAGATCCTGTAAATAATCCTATTGATTACGTGGTGAATGTTATTGAAAAAATATACTCTATAAAAACACAGAAAGGTAATATTAGACGAATAAATGTAAATATTGCTTCTACAACAGTTGAAAATTACCGTAAACTGAAATTAGCAAAAATTGGAACTTATCAACTTTTTCAGGAAACATATCATCGTCAAACTTATGAAAAATTACATCATGGACCTAAATCCGATTATAACAGACAAATTACAGCACACGAACGTGCATTTGAAGCCGGTATAGATGATTTAGGATTTGGAGTTCTTTTTGGATTATATGACTGGCGATTTGAAGTTTTATCACTTATTTCTCATGCACAATATTTTGATAAAAAATATGGTATAGGACCACACACAATATCTGTACCGAGATTTAAACCAGCACCAACAGTTACTTATGAACCAGAATATAAAGTTAGTGATGAAGATTTTCTCAAAATTATTGCTATTTTAAGGTTAGCAGTACCATATACAGGAATGATTATTTCTACCCGCGAAAAACCTGAAATAAGAAATATTGCTTATAAAATAGGTATTTCACAAACTTCTGCTGCTTCAGTGACAGTTGTTGGAGGTTATGGAAAAAAAGATAGTCAATGTCAGTTTGAACTGAGTGATAAACGTTCACTATCAGATGTTATAGAAAGTATCCTTGAAGATAATTTATTACCAAGTTTTTGTACTGCATGTTATCGTAGTAATAGAACAGGTGAAACTTTTATGTCTTTATCTAAACCAGGAGAAATACATAATTTCTGCCGGCCTAATGGATTACTTACTTTTGCTGAATATCTTGAGGATTTTGCACGTTTTGGAGAAAATGGAATATACAAAAAAGGTTATGAAGTAATTAATTTCTATCTGAATAAAATAGAAAATATAAATATGCGAAAACAAGTTCAAGAACGATTAATTAAAATCAAACAGGGTCAGCGCGACTTATATTTTTAAACATATGTGTTATGCTATTCCAGGAAAAGTTGTAGAAATAAACGGTAATATTATTACTGTTGACTATTTCGGTGAAAAGAAAAAAGCCAGAAATGAATTTTATGTTCTACAATTAAATGACTATATCTATGCACAGGGTGGATTTGTTATTCAAAAAATATCTCCAGAAGAAGCAATCCCTATTTTAGAAACTTGGAAGGAATTATTTTTTAAACTGCAAGAAATTGATTTACGGATTACCCGTGAACCAAAAAATTTATATCAAATTGCAAATTCTGTTCGTCAGAAGAATTTAGGTAATTCCTGTTGTATTCACGGAATCATAGAATTTTCTAATTATTGTCAGAATAATTGTCTCTATTGTGGTTTGCGAAAAGATAATACTCAACTTCAAAGATATAGAATGACACCTGAAGAAATAATAGATATTTGTAATTATGCTGTTGAAGAATTGGGGTTTAAAGCAATAGTTTTACAATCAGGAGAAGACCTGTGGTATGATGACGAAAAACTTGTTGATATTATCAAAAATATCCAAAAAAAATGTCCTGTATTACTGATTTTAAGTATTGGTGAAAGAAATATAGAAACTTATAAAAAACTTTATCAAGTTGGTGCTCGTGGTGTTCTTTTACGATTTGAAACAGGTAATACAAAACTTTATGAAAAATACAGACCTAAACATATTCTTAAAGACAGAATAAATTTAATTAATAAATTAAAAGAAATTGGATATCTAATTATGACAGGTTTTTTAATTGGATTACCAGAACAAACTGAACAAGATATTTTAAATGATATTGAATTAACAAATTCATTAGGTCCGGAAATGTTTTCATTCGGTCCGTTCATTCCACATCCTCAAACTCCATTATCTAACAGTAATCCTCCATCTTTAGAACTTGTCTTAACAACAATATCTCGTGCAAGAATACTTTGCCCGGAAGCAAAAATTCTTGTTACAACTGCATTAGAAACATTGGATAAAGAAAATGGAGCAAAACTCGGTCTTCTTTCCGGTGCTAATTCTTTGATGATAAATGTAACTCCAAAGAAATATCATAATCTATATGAAATATATCCAGACCGTGCAGGAATTAATATAGAATTAAAAGAAAGAATTAACACAGTATTAGAATTACTTTATTCAATAGGTAGAGCACCTACTGATC
>Ga0272448_1003114_pt1 | contig 19996 bp, 15 predicted proteins | sample YNPCB0191_FD_202220 | JGI IMG/M metagenome (GOLD analysis project Ga0272448, IMG submission 202220) | Hot spring sediment microbial communities from Yellowstone National Park, WY, United States - YNP-CB-019-1 | ecosystem: Environmental > Aquatic > Thermal springs > Hot (42-90C) > Sediment... | reverse complement strand
TCCACTGCTGCGCAACCTGACTTAACAGAGATTGGGAGCATTCCGCCATACGGTCCTATAGTGGCTTACGCTGAGGAAAGTGTTGATGCTTCTGCTGAAGATAAGCCCATCATGGTGAGGTTGGTGATTTAGAAATGGAGCCTTTACAGTTTGTTGGAAGAGCCCAAGCGCCTTTAATCGAGGAAGAGTGGAAACAATTAGACGAGGCTGTGGTGAAGGCTGCAAGACGCGTATTAGTGGGCAGAAAAGTCTTGCCAGTCTATAATCTGGCTGATGTTGGCGTCATGGAAGTGCAATGGGACGAGCTTACGGAGATGAGTCCGGCAACAATCAGCATGTACGGCGAAACACCAGTTGAAGACATTATCGTTTACACGCGGAAAAGCCTCATAGTGCCCATAATCCACAAAGACTTTCGCATACACTGGAGAGACATAATCGCCAGCAGAAGAAAAGGCACGCCGTTGGACACGGCTAATGCTGAAAGCGCAGCATTGCAAGTAGCCCAGCTTGAAGACGAACTGATCCTCACAGGAGAGTATGCTGGCAGTCCAAAGCTTGGAATACAGGGCTTAGCAACAGCCACGGGACGAAACACGGTGGCAAGCACAGGAGCGTGGGCAACATCGCCTAATGCTGTCAATAGCGTTAAAGCAGCTATGGAAGAGCTTGTGGCCGACAACTTTTACGGACCATATGATTTGATTCTTCAGCCTTCAGCTTTTTTGGATGCGCACACTTTCATTGGGCAGACGGCGGTCATGCAGATAGACAAGATTAAGGAGTTGATAGGCGGGAAAGTTTATGTTACGCCTGCATTGAAGGCGTCTGATGGTGGAACAGACAGTGCTTTGCTGATGGAGACTGGAGCTGAGAATGCGGATTTGTGCGTGGCTCAAGACCTGAAAACGTTTTATGTGCAGCTTAGGGATATGAACCACTTCTTCAAAGTCTATGAAGCGGTCGTGCCTCGCATCAAAAGACCTCAAGCAATATGCGAGATTACTGCTATAACGTAGGCGAATCAGCAATGCCAAAATTCAGAATCGTTAAAGTGCACAGCTTCCGCATAGGCAGCAAACGCTACGCGAAAGGCGAAACAATAGAGCTTTCAGAAGAAGACGCTGAACGCCTAAAGGGAGCAGACTTCCTAGAACCAGAGAAAGAGGAAAAGCAAGAGAAAACGGCAAGAAAAAGCTAAAGCCCAACTTAACCCCTCTTTTTTGCATGCATGTATACGTTGATATAAGCTTGAGCGCTCAGATTAGCAAGCATTGGTATATTTTGCTTTCTTGGTTTTTATTGATGCTAAGCCTAAGAAGAGGGTATGATAAATGAGAGGGGTCCCAGACATTTCTTAATTTCTTTTTTGCGTCCTTTGGAGGGAGTTTTTTAAGTTTAAGAATTTCGTTCGGAGGAAGTAGCCGCTTCTCTAGACTTTTTGAGTAGTATAACAGATTATATCTTATGCAGATATTTTGCCTTCTTACGTTTTTTCTGAACTGTTTCACTTCGGCGTCTGTCCATTTTGGGTGAATATAATAATCTTTTGTTGTTTGTTGTTTTACGGAGTCATAATCATCATATGTCTGATTTAAAGGTCTGTATCTGCAGTCTGCAATTTGGACTTTCCATTTCCAACATTTTATTCGTTTCTTTTCCATTTCTTTGAAGGGTATTTCCCAATTGTAAATCATGAATACGAAAATGTCCTTACTTCTATATCCTGCAGTTGTTAGCAATTTGAGCGCCTTTTCAATTTCTCTCCATTCCTTGTAATGCCAATCCCAAGCGATTCTGAGTTTTTCAAATCTGGCTTTTTTAAGAAGGATTGCTAATTCAGGGTTTTTGAGCAGAATTCTATAGTCAATTCCGCAAATAGCCTCACATTTGATAGGTTTTCGATTCCATTTTGAATTTGCGATCTCATTCAGGATATCTTTTATGAAAGGATTTGCTAGTAGGTTATTATCGAAAAAAATGAGCTTATTGGAGCATATCTCTTTTTTAATTGATTTCTTGAATGTTAGTCTGTTTTCGATTTTCCATACACCGCAGAAAGGACATTTTCTTATACATCCTCTCGATGTATGAATTATTTGGTAGGGGGGATTTGGATTAAACAATAAATCGTAAGCTGGTTTGCATCTTTCAGCAGATTTATGAATACCGATGAATATTCGGTCGCATCCCGTGAATTCTTTACAGTGCCTAGGTAAGAGAGATGCATAAATTCCGCCGACAATAATTTGGGCTTTAGGAAAGTTAGCTTTGTAAAATTCAACACATTTTTTAACATGTTCGGCCCAGTAGGTGAAAAGAGACGTAATCATTATTTTATCAGGATAAAAGTTTTGAGGAATTTTATTTCCCTCAACTAATTTTATTTGATGCCCTCTATTGCGATAATATGATGCTAATTTAAGTAGCCCGATCGGTAAGAAAAGTTTAAAATATTCGCTTTTGGGAGCGCGAGGAAAATCTGGTTGAACAAGTAATATTTTCATGGTGAAATATTTTGCTGCAGCTATAGTATATTAATTTCTATCATCCTATTCTTTTGTAGTAAGGTTTTGGAAACCTTATTTTTATTGCCTTCCTAAAGGTCGGGTGAGAAATTATTTGTTCACCTCTTTCGAGTCGCGTAGCTATGTCTCTTATTTCTGGATCTAAAAACCTATAGACATCTGAGGTTAATTCAGAACTTCCAGTTCTCCCAACAACTTGCATGGCAGAATTTTCAATTATTTGTCTATCTACAGAGCTTTTGAACTGCTCAGCAGTAAATAGGATTGTGCCTCGTGATCTTCCTGTTCTTGCAATTTCTCGTATTTGTTCTGTGACAGGCGAGATCTCTTCAAATCTTCCAGCTCTTGGCGCATATCTATTCAATTCGTCAATTAAAATGATGACCTTTGATGGAATTTCTGTACTTTCTCTTTCGCCATACATTTCATCAAGAGACCTCATAACATCTCCGATTATAAATGCCTGCTCTCTTTCATCAGTTATTTTTGCAATGTCGATAACGTAAATTTCTCCAGCTTTGATTTTTTTAATTTCTTCACCGAGATACGCTTCTGTTTGAGAGCGTTGATTGACAAATAGGTCTGAAGTTGTAAATTGTCTTAATAAGCCTCTGAATCTCCATGCCGTTCGTAAGTATCGCACAACCTCACTGGGGTAATCTCCAAAAAGTCTCAAATCTTCCCATGTTATAACCTGAGATCCCTTTCTTCTAATTACTTGTCCAGTAAGAGGGTCTGTTACGTCATTTCTAAATCGAAGTTGACCATATCTTTCCATTATAAAATCAATTATACCTCGCATTGTGAGGTAAGGGTCAGGAACGCCATGAAAAAGCAGGTCGAGTCTGTTGTGAACATCAGAGAGAGCATAGGCATAAACATAATGTCCTGATGGTGAAATATAGGCTGAGTTTGGCTGTCCTCGAAAACCTCGAGGCAAGAAGTATTTCAGGCCTTTAGCTCCTTTTTGGGGATCATTTACAGGGAAGACCTCCTTATCGATTCCGACGATTTTATACATTTCTTCGTCATCAGCGGTGATATCTGTTGGTTCTTCGTCTAAGTGTAAAAGGTCGTCTTGTTTTACATTAAAGATAATCATGGCCACATGATCTTTCATTCTTTGGTAAATTGTCTGAATTAAGAACATCAAATACGAAGTTTTCGTTGCTAGACCAGTTATGCCAGAAATGTTGAGGTGGGCACCTTGAGGCCCTACTAAATACTCGGAATCAACAAAAACAAGCACTTGAGTGCCATTACTCATCTCTATTACCCCTATGGGAATTCTTTTTTCTTCTTCAACAGCAAGAAGACCTAATCCGGCTCTAACATCGTCCGCTCTAGCGAACCTCACGATCTTATTTGCACTAACAGGCATTAACACCTCAATGGGGAGCTCTTCAGAAATATTAGACATCACTTTTGCTTTTGCTACTGTTGTTTCTATTCTTGGAGTCTGAGGTACGGATTCCACTTTACCAAATTCGCTACTCACATAATCTGCTAATTGTGATTTCGCATCGGTTATTAACTTCATTGAAGAAACTAAACCAATTGTTGTTGTATCTCTAATATGTTCAACTGAAACAAAATCAAAGGGATTTATGATTTTTCCGGGCTCGACCCAGAAATAAAATTCCTCCACCGTGTTCGGAAATTTTTCAGTGGCAGTTGTTTTTCCAATGATTTCTCCTTTTTCTTGGGGTTTGTTCTTCATGCCAATAACCCTCTAAAATAATATTGTGATAGGAAGTTACTTTTAATATAGTTTTCAGCGACGTAGATAGGATAGATATGAGCGGGCCATCTAGGAGTAGGATAAGGAGATACTGTTCTTTCAGCTAGTAAGGCTTTTGAAACTTCATTAACGACTTCTATAGTTTGTGAATCTGCAAGATCTTTTTCGATCTTCATCTCAACCTTTACAACGCCCTGTAGAGGGTTTTCTAACCATTCACCCGCTCTTAATCTCAAATACCAAAAGCCCAAAACTTTTTTAACGCTACTTTCAGGGTCGCCTTCTGCGATTCCCTGCTTAAAAATCATGGTTCTTTCTCCTTCTCCTAATCTCGCTAAGAGCTTCACTATATCTAACATAATTCGTTTCTCTATGTGGAAAACTGGTAGTCTGCTAAATGATTTCGCTAAACCGATCACATTTTCTAAATCTAAAAACATCTTTTTTCTTATGGCGCCGTCAATAACTAGCCACCCCTCAGTTGAATGTTCCCTTACAGATCTAGCTAATTGAACTTCGGTTTCGTGCATTTCGGAAATCCCTTTAGCTCTTAAAGAGGATCTCCAATCTTTTGATTCTGCTTCTTCTGTATATTGCGTTTCGACTTTTAGACCACTATAGCTTTCAAGTTTTTTGGTTGTTTCTTCAAGCTCCATTTGTAAACTGTCAGGTAGAAGAGATTTATTCGGAAAAAGTAAACATATTCTCCTTTTAAAACCATGCAAAGGGAGTGAAAGGCTTCCGTTATCGCTTCTAAATAGGCATGCAGCTGCGATTTCTCCAGCCATGAATGGGAAAGAAAAAGCTGGAATTATATATTCGCCTAAGTAATAGGTTTTTAGACTGCCGTCTAAGAAAAATCTGAAAATATGCTTTTTTTCTCGGTGAAGCGGTTTACCCAATGATACATAAGGTTTTTCTGTATTTTCTGGGATTTCGATGTTGAAGCATTCTCTTTTCCTAAATTTTTCGTCATCTTCTCTTTTTTCTAAATCTATAGGTAATTCCTCTTCTGCTGGTTCAAGAAGAGGGTTTTTTATGAGTTTTCCGTGTTTTTTAACGCATTCAACGATAGTTTTGAATTGAGTTTTAATGTCTTTTACGTTAACTGCACCCAAACCCGCATTTTCTTTCATTTTGCAGCCTCCATTAACTTTTCTTCTAAAGCTTTAACCGCTTCATTTTCAAGCATATTCGCTTGATCTTTCTTTTCATATGCTTCAATAACCAAATTTCCAATTTTCTCTTGTGTTGAATCAGAAGGTATAGGAACTAATATCTCACCAAGTAATTCGCCTGCTTCGCCAAGTTCCTCTACAACTCCACCATAAATCAATGTTTGGAGTTGTGAAAACCCATATAGAGATTGTAAGAAGATTGTGAGATATCCCGCGTTTACTTTTTCGTAAGGTAGAATTCTTGTCATATGGTTTGTCGCCGCCCATCCCTCACAAAACTTGCTTACAAGAAAAACCTTTCCCACAGTTCCCGAGCACGTTACTAATATCCAATTCCTCTTGATGAGGTACTCTTTTAGATTTTCCATTTTATTCCAAATCAGTTTGATATCAAAATATTTTAGCAAAGGTATATGCGAACCCTGTAGTAGAGGGATTCCATTGTTTTCATTCTTTACGTAAATTCTTTTGAATCTTGGAGGTGTGAAAACCTTCTTTGAAACTTTTGAGTCTCCTAATTTTTTCAAATCAAACTTACCTTTACTCTCTGCCAAAATTTTTCTTGCATATCTGCAAATTGGCAGATAAGAATAGGCATTTAGCCTAATTCGGGCAGTAAGTAACTCATTTGAGGCCAGAGTGAAAGCCTTGATTAGTTTGCACTCTTTTCCGTTTAAATACTCAACTACATCATCGTCTAACGGGGGGAGCTCTAATTCTTCGTAAAATGTTTTTTCTGCTTCAACTAATAGCTCTTGCGCCTCTTCTCTTAACCTGTGCGCATTTAATATTTTTTCATTAATTTCTTTCACATAATATTCAGGAAGTAAAGGTAATGAAATATTCGCAACATGGCCGGGTTCTATGTGTTTGATAGTTGCTCCATACCGGTCTTTACTCAGGAATGCTTGACCCATCCAAGTATTAAGATAAGCGTAGATATATCCTAAAATATCATTGCAGTTAGGAACCAGTCTTATTATATCATGTGAAAGTATGCACTTTAAAAAAAGTTTATTACTTATAATACACCTGCCCACGGTCCCTGAACAAGTTATTAAAATCCAATTTCTATCTACTTGAAGGCCTTCTGGTGGATCAATCACATATTTTCTGGGCTTAAATGAAAACATGAAAATATCAGTTGGAGTCAAGAACGGATAGCCCTCTCTTGCCGCTACGTATTTCCTTTTAAACCTCGTTCTATGAAAGATGCTACTAGATAGATTTCCCAATGATTCAAGAGGAATTCCTTTTCTCTTAAGCTTGTCTAATAATACCCTTGCAGAAATTACATCTTGTGCGTAGAAACTTGCATCAAGCCTTTTCTCATTATCATCTACCCAAATAACCGGAACGCTAATTACTTGGACTTCTGCCATTATATCATCCCTTTCTTCTTAACCACTTCTTGAAAGATTCCGCAACTAATGGAAGATGGTCTTCGATTGCCGGATTTCCTTTTTCATCCAGTTCGATCTTCCCTTCATGGGTCATTCTATAGACTGGATTTCCTCTCCTGTCATATCCGACCTTTTGAGGAATAGCCATAAAAATTTCGTAGTTTTTCTGCAATTTTTGTTCCTCAGGATGTTTTTTTCGTAAAATTAAAATGCTTGTTTGCGTTCCAGTATGAGGTTCAAAAGTTTCAGAAGGCATGTCAATACTTGCCAAAACATAAGCTTTCAACAAGATCCATTTTCTAATCCACACCAAACCGGGATTGCTTAAAATACTATCAGGCAATACGATTCCAAGCACACCACCAGGCTTCAAGAATTGCAGGCATCGTTCAATGAAAAGCTGTTCAGGTGGTAGCGACTTTCTTTTGGAAGCAGAGTCAAAGGTCCAAATTTCAAACTGTGAAAGTATTGAGGGATCATCGATAAGGGCTTTTGTACCGAAAGGTGGATTAGTAACTACGACATCGAATTTTGAAAGGAATTGCTCCACTTCTGAAGGTCTTTCAAGTGTTTTGAGATTATTTCTCAGATTTTGAATGCCTCCATTCTTTCTTATATGGTCAGGGAACAGCCTTCCAAGCACTTCATCAGACCATGCAGAAGGATGAGCTAAGGAATTAGCATGAACCATATTGACAGAACCGTCTCCATGTACAACCATATTCATTTGGGCAACTTTGACAAGAAACGGGTTAAAGTCTATTCCAAAAAAGTTTGTTTCAGCTATTTCTTTTAATGCATCTCTTAATTTATCATAATTATATCCTTTTTGAGAAAGAATTTGTCTTGTTCTCTGTATACCAACAATGAGAAAACCTCCTGTTCCGACAGCAGGGTCTAAAATTCGAAATCCCCCAGGAGTCAGTAATTTGTCTTCGGAAATAAGCGAGAATAGCATATCCATCGTCATTCTGCATAGATTTCTGGGTGTAAAAAACTCTCCCCGGTCTCCCCTTAGATTTGGTCCCACTATTTCTTCATACGCTTCACCTTTAATGTCTACATCTGTATCTCCAAGAGTAAACCTCTGAAGTTCAGAAACTGCATATTTCAAAACCTGATCATTCAGTTCGATTGTTTCTTCAGGCTTGAAAATATATTTCCATCTATCTTTTACCTTTTGAAAAACTTCTAGTAATCGCTTTTTTACGTCTTGAATGTTTTCCTTCGGCAAAATATAAAATTTAATGGATGGGTTAAATCTTTCATCGTAAACTTTAATGAAAATCAGTTTTAAAAGTTCTTCAAATGCCTTGTCTTTCTGTAAGCCTTGGTTTGCGTAAATGTAATTATGAATTCTTTTGAACACAGATTTTAAGTGAATAGCAGGAACCAACCAGCCTCTGGTAGGCTTTGGCGAAGTGGTCTCACCTCGCCTTGGCAAATCAGGAATATCAACAAACTCCCTTATTCCCTCTTTTTCCACAACTTCTAAAGCAATTCTTTCACTACCTACCCACAAACCAAATTTAGCATTCAAACAAACCGATAGATACGATTTTAACTGATCTATTCCGTTTTCCTTATGAGAAGGTTTAACACTTTCAGATTTGGTTTCAGCCAGAATGTAGGCATTTTCTTGCTTATGCACTCGCCCATCATAAAAAATCGCAATATCCGCACGTTTCAAGCGTCTTCCAACTCTTACCGGAAATTCAATCTCAATATCGTCTTTCTTGTAACCGTATTCTTCAACTAAACTTCGTGCTATTTCCTGTCGTACTCTCTCTTCAGGAGTATCTTTACGCAACTTTCCAGATATAAAACACTTAATTTGACCTAACGGAATAGTTTCTTCAGCCACTTTACCTTCTAAAGTAACCTGCTTACCCATCTTCTCAGCTCACATTTTCCCTTAATAAACAATCTTTTTCCAGAAGCAGCTTTAACTTCATAATTCTTTGACATCCTCTCAACATAACATAGGCGCTCTGTTTTTAAAAACATTTTCACGATTGCATCAACGTGTCCACTTCCAGCAGTTTATACCAACTTATTTAGCACGTGCCAAACAACACAGGAAGCATAAAGCACTTTAAGCTTAATCGACAAAACAAAAAATGTGATTTGTATGGCTAAGTGTCCAAACTGCAAAAAAGAAAACCCCAAACCAGCCAAAACATGGAAATACGGACAATTCACAGTCCAAGCCTACACATGCAACAACTGCAAAACACAATACCGCGAATACCTTGACAAAAACGGAAAACGCAGCTTCACACTAAAACTCCAAAAAGGAAAAGGGTACATTAAAGCATGACCTTATATATTATAGGCGACTCCTCTTGACGGAGCAATAACTTCACAATTTAAGTGAGATTCAAGAAACGCCTTCATACCCTCAGGCGCCAAAGTATGCATCACAAAAACCTTAGAAGGTTTAATTAAACTCAAAATATCCACAAGTCTATGAGGCGAGACATGCCCCCTCGCAAGAACATTCGTTTTCTCAACGACAAAACCAATACGACCAATAGCTTCTGCAAATGCACGAACCGCTGAATCAGACGTCCCCTCAAAAGTCGAAAAACTCAAAACACAACATCCACCAACACGATTAGAAAACATCGCAATTTTCTCAAGCGCTTCAAACGCATCGTTTCGAGTAAGAAACAAAAGATACTTAGAAGGGTTCTCAGAAATCTTTCTAAGAAGTTCAACAGAATCTCCCCTTCTGGGCTCGTAGATCAAGAATCTGTTGAGGTTCATCATAGACTGGAATAGGCGCAGCCCCTTTTTTATCACAACTCGCCTATAATCTTCTAATAGGCTACTTCGAATTCTATTTAGGAACGTGCTTATACTCTTTGATATCACTATTTGCCTGTTCGAGCTTGACCCTTGCACGGTCTGGATGGTTGAAAACAAGTCCCATAGTCCGTCAGGATTTATTATTAAAGATATAAGGTCATTAGAGTATTTGCTGAGAATTTCTCTAACTCTCTGGTCAAAATCTTTTTGAGGTCTAAAATCAAAGGGCAGACCAAAATTAGTTCCTTCGCAAATTACAGTGCAAGAACGAAACTTGTTTCTTGATTGCAACAACTCCGCGTAATGCCAAAACTGTTTCTTAAGGACTTTACTCAAAAACCCATGGTCCCTGAAATCTCCAGTATAGATAAGAAGAGAGTTTTCAGCGATAACGAAAAAACAGCAAGCTCCAGGAACATCATGGTCCACTGGAAAAAGGCTGATTCTTACATCTAATCCACTATCCTTAGCTACTGAGTCTTCATAGTAGTCTCCTTTCTCAAAAGGATCTATATGTAAAGGCTTTTCAACAAACTGCACACCATTTACCATTCTACTTGTAGTTTTTGTAGCCCATATCGCCTCAGGTCGACTTTTGGAATTATACAAAGCCGGTAGCGCAATAGAATGATCGAGATGAGCGTGGGAAAGGAAACATGCTCTAAAATTTAAATCAAATTCTGAAATCAACCCTCTACGACGAAAATCTTCTATAGTATCGGGTTCTGAATGAAGCGTTCTTTGACTTCTGTACTCATCCATCGAAACTCCGAAATCAAAAAGATACTGAAAAGATGTATTCTTACCAGCAACTTTCAAAACAACAGCATTGCCACCAATAGTATTGATTCCTCCTTCGAAGATCACCGTCACTAAGGAGCCACTTTTCAAATTCACCACATTTAATAAATATAATAAGTCATAACATATAATTTATATGATTTAAGAAAAAGGCGGGACAAGAAATGAAGAAAAGTTGGACTTGGTCAGATTATGAGCTACTAGGCAGTCCTACTATAACATTTGATGATTACAGAATAAAAGCATATGGACGCGATGAAGAAATTGCAGCGTTTGTAGACGAATTGGCGAAATATACTAAAAAATCAGCACGTATGCTCAGGAAACTAGTGGCTTATTGGGGAAGCGGAAAGTCAACCTTTCTGTATAATGTATGCTACAATGTGAACAGCCGTCTTTTCTTTGGGGATGAAATAGAAAATCCGAAAGAAGGAAACTACATGCATGCTTTAGCTTTCTTTGAAAAGGTGCCAAGCAAACGTGCAAAGCTTCTAGATTGTGTATATAGAGACGGCTTACCATGGCCTTGGGACCCAACCACTCCTAGAAATGTGGCAAGTGAGAAAGGAATGGATGCATGGAAAGAATGTCTCAGAAAACTCGCCTTCATTATTCTCAGAAGGGCCGCGCATGAAATCCAAAAGAGACGACTTGAACAAGTAGCATTGGGAGGATCAAAACTCCGGAAAGACGTTTACGAGAATATCCTTTCAATGTCAGAGATTAAAACTTTCGAATTTATTCAAAAGATAGACGAGTTGACAAAAGCAAATGATCAGACTCTAGAAGAATGTGGAGAACTCATGCGCTTCTATATTAGAATGTTAATGCCCTCGATTGAAATAAAGAAGGGTTATCGAAGAATCGTCAACCAAGATGCCTTCGAGCAGCAATTTCCATTATTTCTATATCCTTGCTTCTCAAACAAGTTTCTAGAAGCCTACAAAGAACTTTTCTCAACACCAGAGGTTAATCTAAGTTACTTTCCAGCCTTTGAAAGAGTCCTGAAAACGGCTCAAACATTTTTACTACTTGTCTTTGATGAAGTTGAAGATTGGAGTGTTGTAGTTAGGGACAAAATAGATGATGACATTCATGATATCGTGGTTGACGCTGAGTCTCCTTTGTCCACGATCCTCATATTCAGGACGGAAGTTTTACGGAACATTCGATCGGAGACCACTTTAGGAACATTTATGACAATCTACGATCGGCTCGAGAATCTTACTATGAAGCAACTAAGTAAAGAAGATATCATTGCTTTAACTGCTGGAATCTTGAGTACAGTTAGAGAAGGCGAACCCAAGATATTTCCGTTTACAGAAGGCTTCATTGTAAAACTAGCAAGCCAAACAAAACGAGGAGGCTCTTTTAATGTCAGAACATACCTGAGAGCTCTGAAAATGTTATTAACGGAAAGTCTCGAGTGGAAAAGAGAAAAACCACAACTCACCGCTGATCTATTTGAACAAAAGAAAATACAAGCCATAATCAGGGAGGCGGTTCGTGCTGAAGAATCAGAAGCATTCAAATTTATGCCAGCTCCAAAACGTCTAGAAGAATGATATTATGAGGCGGATCAATGAGTCTCATTGATGCTCCAAAACTTGCAGAATTCCTTGACGACAATAAAAATAAAAAATTAAACAAAGTAGCTCTACGAACAGACCTTGACCTACTTAGAAAAGCTGGAGTTCCGGTTTCTTATGAAAGCCTAAAGTTTGGCAGGAAAATAAGGACACTAGAGTACTTCCTAATACGGTCGCATTTATACAGACCTGAAGGTAACCACCTCGTTCCTTATTTAATCTCTTCAAATTGGTCAGATTACGCAAAAGTATGGAGAACAAAAATCAATGGAGCAGAAATACACGTGCCTTTTCTCGGGAAAATTGCATTTTTATGCAAGAACAATGGAAACCAAAGAATTGAATGCCATCCCGAATCTTATGGATACATTGAAAAAATATGCGTAGACATAGGAGCGCTTACATTTCAAAAAGACCCGGACAAAGTCAATTTAATGTACAAACCTAAAACATGCAAAATAATCTTAGAAACTTATAAACACAAGAAGCTGAATGAAACATTTCTTCAAAACATAGGTAACACACCATTTGGCAGAGCACTGCTATCAGTCGGACTAGCAAAAAGAGAGGGACAATCTTTTAAGTTACTGGGCGATGGACTTTTGCTAACAGAGATCAAGAAAATAAAAGAAGGCGAAGAACTAGAGAAAGTTGGTCGGCTTATTCTCAGACAGGAACAGAGAAAACAGGCTCAAATTTCAAGTGTCATAGTTTGCTTGGAATATTTAGAAAGACACACTCACCCTTCCGAAAAGCCGGTAGGCTCAGCGCCACGATATTGGGAGAGTAAGCGAACAGGAAAAAGATATGAACGCCTCGGACACTACGACATAATAGAAGGCCTTTGTAGCATTGACAGCAGAGCCGCAACCAATGTACTAAACAAGAATGATGGCGGATTTGCAGCATTTGGCGCTTTTATTGAAACCTACAACAAGGTTGGTGTTATGGCTGGGCGGGACTGGGTAGAAACTTACGCCTTTCTTTCGTGGTACACTGATTCGCTCGCCTTTCTTTCGCAACAATCTGAAAAACTCAGGAAATTAAACTGGCCCCACTTCAAACTGCTCAAGACGGAAAGACATAAAGACTTTCTTTCAAGATTTATTGATGAAAGTTCACTAAAAGTCTCAAGTCAAAAAGATCTGGCTGCTCTTCAGTCAAAGCTAAAAGAAAGCGAAATTATCGACATGAACATTGATTTAAAGAGATTCCCTGGTTTAAACAACTCATTAATGTCGGAATATTGTTCTTCAAACATCTTCGTAACCAGTAAAGTTCCCGTTAACCGTGAGCTTTTCGAAAATACCATAATGAAGATTTTGCAATCACCATCCAGATTCAAAGACACTCAGGGTGCATTCTATTACCCAGACTTTCGCTTTCTAGTATCTTCAACTTTAGGCTTAAGTCTTAGAGGGGTAGACCAGATACTGGCTTATATTATATCAACAGGATCAGACATAGGAAGGAGATTATGGTTCTTTCCAGCATTTGGAAGAGTGCCTCCAAGAGATAGACCTGACCCCCAATTGCTAAATGTTATACTTAAACCATTTGACAGCATAACATTGAATTATTAACAGTGAAAGAAACGTGAAGCAACACTTCATATGGGCTGATTATCAACTATCAGGCCCTCTAACTCTTTCACTAGGAGACTATACTTTTCATGCCTTTGGATGCGCTGGAACTTTAGAGTATCTTACATCAAAGTTTAAAAAAATACGAGAAAAAAACGAATCAGTTCGATGGATGTTAATAGAATTCTGGGGAAGAGGAAAATCAACCTTAATGTATAATTTTTGTAGCGAAATAAATCGCAAGCACTTTTTTTCATTTGAACAATGCCCAATTCTGGCACTTTATGTTAATCGCCCTGTTAGAGCTGAAGATTTGCTAGACTATACGTATGAAAACGGTCTACCAATTCCTTGGATGCCTAGAGAGCGTATTGAGGAAGTTCAAAATGCAAGGAGAGACTTATTTGCGAGAGCTCTAAGGGTGATCGTATATGCATGGATTAAAAAAGCATGTTGCAACAAAGACTTTAAAAATAATGTCAAAATAACAAAAAAGCCAAGTCTAATAGATCTTGACAAAATCGCAGACAATACACCAACAGAGACAATTCAATATCTTGACAAAATATCTTCAAAAGAGGCCTACGACTTTCTTGCAGACTTTTTGAGTAGGTTTCTCGAGTATGATTTTGCTTGCGGTTGCCTTAGAGGTGAAGAAAATTCTATCCAAGTTATGGAACATATTCCTGGCCTGATATACCCTGAATCTACTCCAATTTTCCTTGAGTCGTTTTCAAAGCTTCTCAGAGAGCCACGAAAACTATTGAGGAATTTTTTCACGTTTTTTAGATTATGCGAATTAGTGGGTATTCATATTCTGCTAGTTATTGATGAAGCTGAAGACTGGGATTATATGGCAAAGACCAAACTTGACGAGTTTCTTGTTGAGATTTTGCCAACAAACAAAATTTCATTTATTATTATATTAAGAACAGAGGTAGAAAATAGGCTTCGAGGGTTTAAGAAAAGATTCAGATATTTCTTAATTCGGAGCTACATGAAACGCCTTCGTTTGCATGACCCAAACCCTACGGACGTTATAGAAATTGCAAAGGGTATTCTTGCAACTTGCAGAACTGATGGTAGTCTAAAACTTTTTCCATTTACCGAGGAGTTCACGTTAGCACTTTCCAACCTGACAGTTAGAGGTGGACACTTCAATATGCGTATGTTCCTTAGAAGCATTGACCGAATACTAAAGATGAGTTTAAGTTGGCAAAGAGATGATCCAGAGATAGGTTCTGATTTTATTAAACGAATGGATTTGTTAGAGTCGGTTGTAGATAACTACAGAATTGAAGACAAAAAGGAACTTGAATCTTCTGTTCTCGCAAAGGCTGAAGAAATTGAAAAAAAAGTGAAAGCTGCGAGAGAAATTTCGGAACACCTTCTGTCAGGGAAAGTTGAACCGCCCACAAGATACGTATTTAACATCCTTAATGAACTCGTATCAGAAAAGCATCAAGTTCCCAATTTATCCGATATTGAAATAATAGCATATTCCAAGAAAGAAGAAAGGGCGAAAGTTACAGAATTAATTAGGCAACTCAAGTAAATTAGCGTGAATATAAGCGACATCCCAAATTCTTCCCTATCTTTTCGGTTATGAATTTGTGCTTTGTGATTTACTGAATTAGAGTCTAGTTGAAGTCTTGTTTCAGAATTTCTTTTACTTTCCAGGCTTAACAATGTTGTTTATGTTAAATACTTGCCGATTTTCCAGCGAACCGTTGATTCTGAGTCACATTCCGCGGCTTAAGTTTATACTTTTTCAATTTTCGGGCTATGCTTCGCTGGAAATGTCGCATGCTCAGCTCTTTTCGACCGATTTTTAACGTGAATGTTCAAAACTTCTTATAATGTTGTTTTCACCATGTAATATCTGATATTGATGAGGAAGAGAAAGTCTGGTCCAGAAAACCTTTTTGTCTCAACATCCGAGGAAATCCTAATCGCCTTGTTAGATGGCGATCTCAGCTGCGGAAAACTAGCTGAACGTGTGGGAATAACTGAGCAGCATTTAAGCCGGCTTTTGCCAAGGCTTGAGGATCATCAGCTCATCTACAGCAAGTATCCGAAAATGCAGAGAATAAACCGCTTAACGCCTAAAGGTAGGCTTGTGGCTTTGCTGGCTTTAGAAAAGAAAAGAGCTCTGGAGAAAATACAGGTTTCCGAGGAGCAAGTTCAAGAGTTAAAGGTTTGGGCTGGCGAAGACATCAAAAGAAGGCGATGACCATGGCGAGTGTTACAGCAGACCACGTAAGGAAACGTTTAGGATTAACACCCGCAGACATCAAAGATGAGGATGTCATGGCTTTCGTCGCCGAAGCAACAGCATGGCTCAGCAGCGAAATCGGCAGAACCCTCAACCATGCAGATTGCACAGAAGCAGAGGCTAACGCCATCCGAAATCTAGCTGCCATTTACTGCTACTGCTATGTCACCGGCGGAGTGGCTGTAGGCTTAGACTTCAGCCTAGGCGACCTAAGAGTTTCAGAAGCAACCGCAAAACAAATAGCCTTCCTGAAAGAGCAAGTTGAGCGGTTTATCGCTCGAGAAACGGTTTTTCCACCAGTTGCAGAGGAATACAGCGGATAAAATTCTAAACTAATTTCAATTCACAACGCATTTTATCTCTAGGGTTGGCAAGTAATAAATCGATTGTCATTTTTCCGTTTTTGCACATATGTAAGTCCACCAACAAATCTTCAAATACATTTTCTGTGATAAATACAAGACGATCACGTTGACAGTTTGGCGAGAAGAACTCAGAAGGTTAGTTCAAGCAGTCAAAATAGACGCAGCAATAACACTGGCGCTAAAAGTTGCAAAGAAACATGATCCAAATGAGGTCGCAGAGGTGCTAGTCGAACATGGGATCATGCTTGGAAAAGAGAAGTCGTTACATAAGGAGGCTCTATCTTTATTTGAAGTAGCCTCCAAAATATCTACTAAAGAAGCTTGCAAAAGATATGCAAATCACAATGCCAGCGTTGCTCTTACAATAATCGGTAGCGCCTTAGCAGAAGAGGGTAGGCTTAAGGAAGCAGAAAAACTATTTAAAAAAGCCATAGACTTGAACCCGGTCTTTGCGTTAGCACATCAAAGTTACGCCCGATGCTTACATTTGCTTGGAAAGAAGAGAAAGGCGGAGCATCACTTCAAGGAAGCTTTAAAGCTTGATCCCAAAAATGCAAACACGCATGTATTTTATGCCATATTTTTAGAATGTTCAAGAAGGCCCTCGTCAGCTATCAATCACCTTGAAAAAGCTATAGAACTAGAACCCAATAATTCAGTTTTTCACACACTTTTAGGAATAGCAGCAATGGAAATCCATCATTATGATAGAGCTGAAAACGAATTGAAGAAAGCTATTGATTTGAGTCCGAATAATCTGGATGCGTACTACAACTATGGAGTTTTACTGAGTAGAATTTCAAGGTGGTCTGAAGCCAGAGACCAGTTCAAGAAAGTCTTTGATATTGATCCATCCTTCAAGCATGTTAAAGAACTATATTCGCACTCCATCCTGAAAAAGCATTCATTAGAACCAGAACAACCGATAACAGAAGAATGGTTTTGGGCGAGACAAATATATTTTGAAATAGAAAGACCAAAAGATATTGAAGAGTTCAGTCTTATGGAGCAACATAAAAAAGAGTGGAAAATCATTTACGACCAATTTTCATGCGAAATGTGTGGGCGATGCTGCAAAAGGACGAAATGGGCGACTAACTTAGATACACGGCTAGTCTGGGAAGACATAGAAAGATGGAGGAGGGAAAATAGACAAGACATTTTGCAACATGTTTTTGTGTTTGAGGGCTTAGGAGGCGACTTCCTAGACCTAGAAAACAAGAAGTTCTTTTCAAAGTGTCCTTTCCTAAAAAAGGAAAACAAAAAATATGTTTGTTCAATACACGAAACAAAACCTACAGTCTGCAAGGTTACCCCATTTTATTTCCACATCGAAGAAAGGTGTGAAAATTGCAAAGCACCAATAGGTAAAGACGATGTATACTGTGAAAATTGTGGAATTTTTTTGAAAGTCGACCCTCACATGCTCCTTTTAGGTTGCCCCGGTCTTAAGAAGACTTTGAAGAGACTGGGACTATACAGACCCTTCCACAAGTTTGACGTTTTTGAGATGTTGCGCTTACGAAGACACGAAAGATATTAAGCGCGCTCCACTTTACCCTCAACCAAAAACAACCACTCTAACAACTATATAATCATACACGCATGATTCCCTTCCTAAACCGATATTCTTTCCAAATACACATCTAAACTAACATGTTCAAATTTTGTTTTAAGCAAGCCTTCCAGCTTATTTTTCAGACGAAAATTGGCAGATGTTCCTGAAGCCTACTACCAATTCATTATGCACTATGCCCCCTACTTCTATGTCATAGCCACGAAAATGGCTCAGGATCCACCAGCTGGACAAAAGAATGTTACGGTTGAGGACAGTTCAAAATTCAAAGTCGGTCATCCTGTTGAGATTAAGGATGATGCCCACACCGAATGGAACAAGGTTGCATCCATAAACAGCAATGTCTTAACACTGGAGAATAACCTTCAATACACTTACTACGTAGCCAAAAATGGTAGAGTGGAAGGCCCAGACCCGACTTATGGCAGAGGAGCGTTTCCAGCAGCCTTCGCAATCGACTTTCTCTATGAAGCTTATAGTGCTAAACAGTTTGAGGCTCGCAAAACAGAAATCCTAAACAAAATTGTCGAACTTGCAGATTTTATCTTAACGCAGCAATGCACGGACCAGCAGAAAAAGGCTTATGGCGGATTCAAAAATAACGAGAATGGAACTGAGCACTGGAGCATTGACGCTGGAAGATGCATTCCGCCTCTTCTAAAAGCCTACAAGCTAACAAGTAATGGGAATTACCTTAACGCTGCCAAGCTTGCCGGCTACACATTCCTTTACAACATGCAGCACAAACCCTCAGAAGAGAACGTGCATGACAAATACTATGGCGGTTTCGCCCGCTACGTAACCATAAACAACGATTGGTCTCAGCCCATGAACGTTGAAGACCTTTACGATTTCATTGGCTTGAAAATGCTTGCAGAAACCTATGACACCGAAAACAAAAGCAGATACGAAACCATGATGAAAGACGCCATAACCTTTCTTAGGGATGGATTCGAATCCCTTTGGCTCTATTTTGACCCCAAGCCTTTCGGGGATGGAAAATGGCATAGGGTTGGCATAAACGAAACTGAAGTTTACGATGACCCAGTCAGCTTCGCTTTGCTTGGACTTTACACTTATGAAGGCTGGAGCCTCACATGCCAAAGAGTCTACAACTTCATCCAGACAATAAGGGCTTCAGCACAATATCCGGCTTATCATCCCGCAATCTGCTGGCCAGGATACATCGATGTGGTCACAAGGTTTCCCGCTTGCCCTTACTATGATGCGGTTACAAGCGGAATCCTCTGGCGTATTAGAGCTGCGCATGACAAGCCAAGCTTAGCCTTCTCTATGCAAATCATCGAGAAATACCAAGAACAGTTCATGTATTGGGGTCCAAAGTTTGATGATTATTCTCCTATAACTGAGCAGAAAGCTATGGCTAACGTGAGTTGGCTTGCACAGCTATTCCTAAACTATGATGAGCCTGTAACACCTTTCACTCGCATTTTGAAAAGTAAAGGCGAGAACGTGCTTCTTTATCCGATAAGGGCTGCTGCAGACAAAATCGAATATGGCGAGCCTTTAGACGTTAAAGCAATTGTCAGCCCCACAAGGGTTGAGGAGATTTTCATTGAGCCAGGATACATGGTTAACGACTACATTACGGTTTACGCTTTCGCACCATTGAGGCAACATGACAAGATTAAGCGAAAAGGCGAAGACTACGAGGTTCTCGGCGTTCAAGCCTTCGACTTTGCCGGCGAAACAGCCTATTTCAAGGCAAATTGTAGGAGGCTGATAGGCTCATGAGTGAAATTGAGGACCCGGTTACAACCGTGATTAGGCTTCTCAGCAAGAACATGCGTGTTGTTAAAGAAGACAATTCAATTGCCAACATTTACGTGAGCAAGGAATGGTATGACCGTGAACTTTTCAAAAATTATGACGGGCAAATGACCGTGGGCTTAGGCGAGAGTAGAGACACAAAAATTGAGATGTCCGGAAGGATACGCAGGCGTTTAGGCTCATTGCGGGTTAACGTTTGGGCTACTGACAGACCAGCCGCAAGCGATTCTGGAAGGCTTATGCGCCAAAAAATGGTGGAAGAGATAAACCGCATTGTCCGCCAAAACCGCAACAAGCCAAATGTGATAGAGTATAATTTTGCTGGTTTAGGCTATCCTGAAGGTGACCCGCATAA
>Ga0272448_1003113_pt1 | contig 19999 bp, 16 predicted proteins | sample YNPCB0191_FD_202220 | JGI IMG/M metagenome (GOLD analysis project Ga0272448, IMG submission 202220) | Hot spring sediment microbial communities from Yellowstone National Park, WY, United States - YNP-CB-019-1 | ecosystem: Environmental > Aquatic > Thermal springs > Hot (42-90C) > Sediment... | reverse complement strand
TCAGTAATATCATTAATATAAGTGCTCATCTTGATTATTCATCTAACTTCTTTAATAATTACCATCTTGTTTATTCATCTATTTTTTTATTAATATAAATTAACAAGAGTTTATTAATCTTTAATAGATTAATAAGGATTTAATAGATATATAAGAATATATTAAAGATTAATGAGGTTCATCAGATTGAAAATTAATAAGAGTTATTAGTTTAAAAAAAGTTTATTATCTTTAAATAAGCATCTTACTGAATAATTATATTAATTATTCATTTTGTTCCCCTTATAAATAATTATATCGATTTTTTTCTCGAATTATAATTATCATGGTTAGTCATTAAATCTACTTTATCGTTATTCATCATGATTATTAATTGCATAGAAGAATAATAATGCTGATTATTCATTTAATCTTTTTTATTAATAGCCCTCTTAATTATTCATCAAGATGATTATTAATCTAAGTTTATTGATGACTAATCAAGAAGATTGTTAATCTTGATTTCTTCTTGATGAATAATATAATCTTTTATTTATTAATAATTTAATCTTCTCGATTAACAATCAAGATGACTATTAATAAATGAGATAATCAATGAATAAGATTAAATGAATAATCAAAATGCTCACACTACAAATCTTATTATCAAATTTTAGATATTAAATTATATAAAATTTGTTAAGATCATCGAGCTAAAAGATATTCGTTGAATATGGAATTTAATATCTACTAATAGCTCTAATTTATATTAAAATTGACCATTAAAATTATATATCTTAGTGATTTAATAATGAAATCTATCTTCGAAAAGTTACTAATTATAACTATTGGAAAAAATAAAGAATTTAGAGATATACTTTCAAATACGTCTTTCCTCCAAATATTAATGGTAAATTAAATTTGTCAAATATGTTAAATTATTTAAACTCTGTTAGAAAAATTACAAATATATAATTGATATTATCTAATGCGCTAATATCACTTGACTAACACTCCAAATATGATATTTTAATTGAAAATCAAATGGGAATAAAGAAAATTAGATGATTCATCAAGATGAATATTTATTTTGATGCTTAGCCATCTAATTCCCTTTAAGATGAATAATCTGATATTCTCTATTAATAATCATTTTGATTATTCATCTAATCTTCTTTATTATTGATCACCTAATCTTCCTATAAATAATCATCTTAATTTTTAATTAATATGGATATTCATCCCAATTTCTTTTTGGTTATTAGTAGTAATTTTATATCGATCATTCATCGAGATGATTATTTGTCTAATATTCTTAATAAATATTAAAGATGATTATTCATTAAATTTTCTTGATGAATAATAAAGAAGATTATTCATTAAATTTTCTTGATGAATAATAAAGAAGATTATTCATTAAGTCTTATTGATTAATAATAAAGAAGATTATTCATTAAGTCTTATTGATTAATAACAAAGAAGTTTATTCATTAAGTCATCTTTATTAATAATAAAGAAGATTATTCATTAAGTCTTATTGATTAATAATAAAGATGATTATCCATTAAATCTTATTGATGAATAATTAATAAGATTATTCGTTTAATCATCTTGGTGGTTATTACTCTTGATAATTCATGTAATATTTTTAACGATTATTATTGGTGCTACAAAATAATTTTAAAATTGATAATATTTAGTTTTAATAGAAATAGTTTGTGTTAAATAATATTAATAACATGATGATCGGTGATTTCCTGACATATGATGTCGATCATAATATAAATGATATTAATTATAAACTAGCTAAACACCTCAAGGAAAAAACGAAACATAATAATATCATTCAATATATAAAAAATAATGTCGTTGATGAATTGATGAAAATAAATCTCTCTAGTGGATTTATTGACACATTTAAAATATTAAAATACAACAACCACTATAAAGAATTAATAGATTTATATAATTTTATTAATAAGAATTATAAAATACAGTTATTGGAGTTGTATGATGTTTTAAGGAATTATGTACCGATTGAATGCCACATATTTCCAACATAACCCTAATATTTTAATTATCTAGAATTCAAAGAAAATTTATATATAAAAGGATTAGAGGTGTGTCTCATCGAAAATAACTCAGAACAAAATTGGTTACATGATTAAATATTGCAATTAATTGATTTATTCGGATTAATTAATGATAAGCGCATTTTCACTTTAATGGAACTTAAAGAAGGAGATATAATTAACATAAGTGAATTAACACATTACCCAAAGATAATCAATACGATTATTGGCAATGTAGAAAAAAAATGTGTTAACACGGAAGGTTATGAAGTAACAATTGAATGTGGATCAAAATCTAAAATAAAATTGTATGAATCCCGACACCCACAATTAATTAATAGGGATTATTATATTAATCTATCAGATGATGACCCATATAACAGCTTTAAAATATCATGTCCAGTAAGTAATCAATCCAAAACAATATACACAGGCCGTTTTTTCATCAATGTCTATAAATCATCGTTTATAAATGGAGTGTTATCTTACCATAAAATAGATAAACCATACCCATTATTTTATCAAACTATTGTTGTAATTAGGAAATATAGTTTGAATATTGATAATATACCAACTGAGCTTAAAGAGCTAATACATCATAAGAGTAACGGTATTTAATATCACAATATCAACAATTTATTCATTTTTATATAAGTGGTTTAATCTGGCAAAATAGTGTCACATTTGAATTTAGATATATTCTAATACAATAAGTAATTAGAATACAATTGATAAATTATAAAATTAATATTATAATTTATTGGGAATTAATAATTAAGAAGAGAAGGAATATCGCTGGATTATTGGACCAAACTTTTCATAATTAATTAATCAGCCTACCCTAAGATGTAGTTCAATTACTTGGGTTGGTAATTTTGATTCCACTTGACACAAGAAGAATTACCGATCAACTACTAAAAGATATAATAAGATAAGACATAATTATTGGTAAGTTAAAAAGACTATCGTATGGGTGGGAATTAATATTACCATTTATTATATTAACAGAACATGTGATATAATAGTCAAAGTTATAAACAATTAATACCTTTTTAATGGAAATTAATTCAAGAGCAGTTTTTGGATAATGTGTAAAATTTAATTAAATGATAATACAGAAATTGACCACACTTATATCCACAATTATATTACATAATAACCAAATCATTATAATAAATATATAAAAATAATAGATTATAAACTTAAACATAAATTAGAATTATGAATCTAGATATAAATTAGGATTTTAACATTAAAATGTATATCAGGGACAAACATATAATTACACATTGATATATTTAATGTTACAACTAACAATTATGAAATATGAATATCTTAATATAAAAAGTCTAAAACTTCTTAGGTAATAATCTGTGAACCCATGTCTATTAATTTGTGAGAACACAAAGGTATATTAATGATGTTTTGCTTAAATTTAACAAATTAATTGATTATAACATATATATAAATTAAGTATTAAAATGATTTATAACATATATAAATTGATTATTAAAATAATTTATAACATATATAAATATATGGAAATTTCCGATAGCTTAATTTCTTATTTTCTTACTTTACCAGATGAAGTACTTTTAACAGAAATATTTCCGCGCTTCCCTATTGTTGTTATATCTAGGTTATGCTTGGTTAATTATCGATTTAACCAAATTTGTAATAATGATATATTATGGCAAATCAAAACACTTAATAAATATTACATGTACAAATCTCTTAAACCGTTAACTGTATCATGGAAAAATTATTATTTGTTTTTAAGTGTTGGTGAAAAAATACCAGTTTATTATCATGGTGACCGGATAGATTATGTTAATTTCGGTTCAAAATATCTTAATATGACAATTGCATTATTAGTGCCCTTAATTAATCAAATAACTGATAAAAATATAAATATTGTCTTTATCGATCAACAAATCAATCCAATTATCATAGTAAAATATCCTGATATGATTATAGATATCAAATCTACTAATTATGAAACAATACAAAAAGTTATAATTTTTGTTGATGAAGAATTCAACATACCAATAATTAAAAATGAAGATATTAACAATCGATCAAAATATAGAGGAAGAAGGGAAGGAGTAAGGCAAAATAGACTGGAAATTAAAAACGAAGTAGATATCAATGTTTTAAATAAAAGGGCAATTATTAGTGAATTAACATCACCTTTTGGTAATCCCCAATATATATATTTTATGATTTAGCAAGAAATAGATATCGTTTAATCGATAATAGAATTGTTTACAAAGACATAAGATTGGTACCCGTTGGGAGATTATGCGATACTATGACAAGGGAACAACTTATGGATATATTATTAACATTAGGGATGAATTCATCTGGTGACAGACAATCATTATGTGATTTAATTATAAAAATTTTAGAACAAATGGGTCACAGAATTTATTAGTTATTTATGTTAACTATATCTAACACAATTAAGTGTACGATGTATGGTGATATTAATTATGATAAATAAAATTAATTGATTAGATACATTTATTTGAATATTTATTACCTATCATTACATATTACACCTATTAATATTTATGTTTTCCACTGTTTAAGAATAAATAATATTATTTAGTGTTAATATATTGTCGTTGATCAATAAAACCATGTTAAAATATTAGTTAGTACTAATCATCTAAATAACTAAATTAATCAATTAATTTAGTTATTCATTTTAATTATTTGATGAATCAATAATCTTGATTTCCCATTTCATTGATTATCTTTATGGTTCAGAATTTACTACGTCCAATCTTAAAATTTATTTGAGATTATTCAATTTCTAATTAATGTTCGATAAATCAACTCATGTAATATCAATAAACGGTATACATAATATTAATAAACAGTATACATAATATTAATATGATTTTTATTTTAGGTTATTAGAAGAATCGATATAATAAGTAATAGTCCTGTTGTTAAAAATAATTTGTAATGGTTGATGTATATGGGTAAGAGAAACATATATTACTTTTGAAATATTTTATTCAAGTAAAGAATAAAATATACTATTATTTATACAAAAATAATGTTGATCACAATTTTGAAATATTTATAACTACTTCATTAACTTAGATATTCGACTTATTAACTTTCTCATTTTTACGTATATACTTCCTATAATCGCAAGGTATTATACATTTCCTATGATGATCATTTATGTTTAATTCTTTATAAGGATATTTTTTATGTAATTCTTGTACCACGTCAAGGTTCAAAATGTAACAACAGTTTTTATTCATTAATTTAATTTTTAAAATAATATAAAATTAATAAATAATCAAATTTAATACTTAAAATGACAAATATCGATATTAAATGCTCATCACAAATATGGATATTAAGGTTTATTAATATGATTAATGCAAAATTTAAAGATGTGTTTACTCAAATTGTTCTTCAATTTTCGATTATAATATTTCAATTTCTTAATTATCAACATAAAATATATAGTTAATTTAACACCAATATAATGTTTTTAAATTTTCCATGGTTGAAATACTATTTGCTGTTAATAAGATATATGATTATTTTCGATATTAGTTGATACCTTTATAAATATATAGATATAGTAATGATTACAATATTAAATACCCAAAACGATCTACACACATCATATCGTTGTTATAGATATTGTCATTTATTTTGAGTTATTAGTTTTCACTATAGGTTCAATCATTTATTAACAGTTTAATGATAGTTTTGAGGGTGCCACTGATAAATTTATTAAAGTGTTATATTTGAGAAAAATAATAATGCTTTTTGTTACTCATCAAAATATTCATTATCTATTTCACCCAAAGAAATATTATCTCCATAATATTTCGTATACGATTTCATTTTGCACAGAGTATCAACTTTTAATTTATAAAATGACTCTTAATAATCTTTTTAAGATGGTTGATTATCCATCTCTTTAGATCCTTTTGGATTAATTATCTCTTTAGATCCTTTTGGATTAATTATCTCTTTAGATCCTTTTGGATAATTATCTCTTTAGACCCTTTTGGTTAATTATCTCTTTAGACCCTTTTGGATTAATTATCTCTTTAGACCCTTTTGGATTAATTATCTCTTTAGACCCTTTTGGATTAATCTTTCTATACTCCTTCGATAAAAAAATTTCATTGTACCTTATATATTTCCAATGAAATTAATTATTTAAATTGAGAATATATTTATGGTATATGTTGTAAATATAAATATTAATGCTTATGAACATCAATTAATAAAGATTGTTAGTAATCTCTAAATTTAAGTTTAAACAATATAATTACAGAGAGTACAAAAAGTTCTGATAGTGAATTTGAATATTCATTAATTGGATTATTGATGTATTAATATATTTCCTAAATTTAATTTTGAGACTTCTGTATAATTTTGTTATGTTTGTTAAATTAAAAAAAGTGAATAATTTATTTTTATAATTGTGATTTAAAATAATTTATGTTTCATAATATGATGATTATAGATCAAGATGATATAATCATAAATTGGAGACATTATAAAATAGAACAACATATTGTGGAGAAAATGGAACATAATAATATTATTAATTACCTAAAAAATAATATAGTTGACGAACTGATGAAAATATTCCCTCCTCACAAATTTATTGATACCTTTAAAATATTAAAATATAATAACCATGATAGAGAATGTGTCAATTTATATAATTTTATTAACAAAAATTATAAAATAAATTTAGTTGCGTGGTATGAAACTATAAAAAAATATTTACCATCTGAATGTCAAACACCAACTATTTCATTAACTGAATATTTTCAACTTGACCCTAATATTTTTAATTATTTGATATTTAAAACACCTGAATCAAATTTACATCTTACAGAAAATATTTTCGAGAAACAATGGTTAAACGACTCTCTAATAAAACTGATCAATTTATTTGGATTAGATGATAATAAACGAATTGTTACTTTAACAGAACTTAAAGAGAAAGATATAATAACCCTAAATATATTGATACATTATCCAATAATAATCAGTACAATCATTGGTTATGTTGAAGAAATACACTTTGTAGATGACCATTATAAAGTAACTATTAATTGTGGATCAGAGTATAAAATAAAATTATATGAGACAAGAAAAACAACCGATAGAGACCACTATATAAATACAGCATTAGATGATCCATATCAAAGTGTAAAAATATTATGCCCAATATATAATAAATATAAATCTATATATACAGGTAATTTTTATATCGAAGTTTTTGAATCACCACTTAATCATAAAAGTGTGTCTTATCATAAAATGGAGAAACCATATTCATTATTTTATCACAGTATTATGATAATTAGAAAATATAGTTTACCCACCGATAATATACCAACCGAGCTTAAAGAACTAATAAATCCAACAATAACGTCAAACTAATCCATAATCAATTTTTATTAAATGTATTATCTTACAAAAACCAATAATTGTATATATGAATGTTAAGATAAACAATTACACTTGTATCCAAATAAAAATTATCTCCATAATATTTCGTATCCAATTTCATTTTGCACAGCTGTTGATTCAGCCCAAAAATCAGATTGTTGTTTAATAATATCATCATCAACTTGCAAAAGAGTATGTCCAGTATAAATATCAATGATCCAACATTTATCTAAATCTTTATTAGCTAAAGTTAAAAACCCATAACCAATTGCACATGTATGGACTACTTCATTAATATTTTTCTCCCAAAGAATATGATTTTTGGGCGTAAAAGCTACTAACCTATTATTTTCCTCGATTACAATAATTCCACTTTGTCGACAGACCGTCGGTAATTCATTTGAATAAGTTACACAATTTATCTCACCATTCAAAGTTTCAAAATGATTGGAAATGTATGTTATATTTTGAAGATTCCATGAAAATATACCTCCATTATATGAATTATACTCTTTGTTATTTATATTATTTTGTTTATAATGTACTTCTTCTACATTCCCATTTTTAAAAAATAATCTTGGTCTACTCTGTCTATATCTATAATCTTCATATATAAGCACAGGTTCATTATGTAATTCAAATAATTCACAGTAACTGAAATTTAATTTATGTTGATAATATATATTATTATCTTTATACATAGTAATGTGCGAATCCCCGTAAATTGCTAAAAACTTACTAGTAGGAGAAATAAAAAGTTTTACATCATTTAATTTTATTCCACTATTAATAACTCTTTTAATTAATTCTTTAGTTGGTAACTGATTAATATCTGAAATTTTGCCGGTAAAATACCCATTTGGTCTTAATAGTAGCATATTACTACTTAATTGGCGGAAGGAAAGAAATTCACATGGATGAAAATGTGTCCAAGCATCAAATCCTGATTTAAGTTCATTATTCCATTTCCAATTGACAGATTTCCATATTTTTCTCCAAAACCATATAGAGTTATCACTATGTAATATATAATTAAATTTTTTACATATTAATATTAATGTTCTAATGGATTTAGTTAAATTAACTAACCCAAAAAAATTCAAGGTTTTAAAACTAATAAATAATACTAGATCAGTAGGCAAATTATACATTTTGATTTTCTTTTCTATGTTTTATGGAATTTATTGTTCTAATTTATAAACATCCCTAAGATATAATTTTAATCGGGGTTTTAGACTAATCTTTACTTATTTTATATTAATACTTAACTTGATAATATTTATTATTCAAATGTATATGTTAATATGTAATTTGATTCCCCAGATGAATTTATAACATAATTAAAACTTTTGACTATTTATTATTCAAATGTATATGTTAATATGTAATTTGATTCCACAGATGAATTTATAACATAATTAAAATTTTTGACTATTTAGTACATAAATAATTAGTATCCATAGCCAGTTATAAGAGTATCTATTTTATAATATAATAGATGGTGAAAATAATCATCAATATTATTTAACTAATTAAGAAAATATGGGTCAATTAAAAAAAGTCCTCTTCATCTACATATAGATTTCAATATTATTATTATGATCATGTAAATCATTAAAATTAATATTTATGATGGTATTAGTATATATTAACAACATTGAATGGTAAGTTCTTTATATTATTGTAGATTAAATGTCAAATTGTAATTTTATGGGAATATATTGGAAATTGCAATTCTACAAGAATATATCGGATGGTACTTTTATAAAATTATAAGATAAATGTTTTATTCGATGATAATGATTTAGAACAGGACAAAATATTCAAAATTTTTTAAATTACCCTTTAGTTGTTATATTTTAGAAAACTGATTTTTTAATTAAATATTTAATAAACTTTTTAAGTAAAATGTTTGTCACAATTACCAACCTTTTTTTTTTACATTGAAGAAAACGAAGATCAAGCACCACAAGCTTTTTACTATTACCTAATAGATGATTATGTATATGATGGCCAATCTATGAGTCAAACAGATATTAAACAAGGGACACTTATTCAATCATTCACTGTTAATATTAACAGGTCACAAATCATTTCGCTTGTCCTGAAGTGTGGTTCATCTTACATTCCCATGTTATATCAATGGGATTTTAATGAAAACCGCCTTTATGAATTAACAACACGTCCTCAAGGATATGAAATAATTGAACGCGTGGATATTCTTAATGTTCCTAATTTAACAATTCCAAGGGAAAATCGGATATTACCACAATATGATCTCAAATATCCTAATGATGCAGAACATTTAGTTGATAATTTCGTCGCTTTGAAGGAACCCGATCCTCGATTTCCTAGCGGAATTACTAATGAAGAGTTTAATTTAATTCTTCAAATACAACCTACATTAATAATTGATAACCTTTATTATAATATTCAAGATAACGCAGTAGATTATTATTATTATATATCAGGTAAATATTATAATGCTACTAATCTTTCACTAAGTGATAATAATAATAATTTGGTAAGATTTTCATTATTTGAAGTATATCTTGAAAACCCAAACCCTTTTATACTATTATTTGCAAATGATGAAAATAAAATTTATCCCATGGTTTATCAAGTGAGAGATGTATTAATAGAACTCACACCTCGTCCACCCAGTAGTTACAACAAATTGATAAATGTTACCAAAATTGTAATACCTATGTCAACATCTAAAGGTGTATTTAGTTATGATCTTCTTTCAGGTCTTGCATTTTTCTTAGAAATTAAAAGATTGATTGGTATAACAAGTAATGAAATATTTGATCATATTAGTCAAATTGAAGGTTCTTTAAATTCATTTAGCATTGCGTAACCACAAATACATCAAAAGCTTTTCGCATATACATAACACATAATAACCTCAATCTTAAATAAGATAAATAAAATATAACAAAATAAAACTTACAATTATTAACTCTGGAAGTATCGTATGACATAAATTTATGGTATATCCATTAAATTATTCAATATATAGTTACTAATAATTTTAGAAGTAATTTTATTTGTTATAAGAAAATTATTAAAATATCATGAATGACATCTTATTAACACATAAAACAAAATCCTAACCTATTAGCTAACAATAATGTTATTTAGATTGCAAAAGTATAATCTGCTCCTCAAACTAACCAATTTAAAAATATGTATTAGTTTATACATATTTTTATAAATAAAACATAATTAGAATACGAAAATTTTGAAGATATGTGTTCATTAATATACTATACTTTAGTTTTTATTAATAAAAATTGAATAATAAAATATTATATTATGATATTTATACATTATATAAATGTATCCTACCTTATTACAATTAGAAGCTTTCAATGATGTTGAAACATTAACCAAGGAAGAATGGATTAAACTGTTAAATCAAACTGATTTAACAAGTGTTGACAAAAATTATTTGCAAGATTTTTATGATGATGGTATTGAGTTATCAGCACGCTGGATATTTGAATGTAAAGATAAACTTATGCATAAAATTTCATCCATTTTCCCTGATTTAACATTTGACCTATATGGAGATGGAGAAGATCATGGTGATGAATGGAGCGAAACATGGAAAAATGGAAGAAGGGTTAAATTTATTAATGATCACCAAATGGCAAGATTCATGATGAAAAACTTGAAAATAGAACACCCAGAGATTTATCAAAAATATATATCAATGTGGTATGAATCTAGGAAGAAAATCGTTTATGATGATAAACAGATAATTATTGGTAGTCCAGAGGATAAAAGTAACATAAATACCCAAATACTTTCAATAACACCTACAATTCAAAATGTGAAACCTGTCATGCTAGATCCCTATTTGCTAAATTAAAAGTATTAATCTATTGTTATAAAAAACATCATTATTAATAATTAACCAAACAATAATATCTGAAGGTGTTCGATATAAAGATTAAGGATGCAAAATTAACCTTGTACCCATCTAAATAAACTACATATAATAATTAACCAAAAATAAGAGGTAAACAATGCTTTACATAAATATTCATAATTAATTATGAATATTTAGTCGAGATGAAATGCCTTTAGTAAATATAATAATTAATAAAATCTTCAATCAAAAGGACAATGATTACTATTTAATCATTACTTGCATATTATAAATACTCATCATAATTTAATTATAATATTGATATTAGTGAAATACTAAATTTAATTATAATATTGATATTAGTGAAATACTAAATTTAATTATAATATTGATATTAGTGAAATACTAAATCGATCATGTACAAATAATTAATCATCTAAAATAAGCAAAATAGTTATTTATTTTAACTGACTAATAACTAAAAACTATATCACTTGGATTATATTTTAATATAAATAAGACTTTCCTTTTACATATAACAGTAACAGTAAATTTAAATAAAATTTAACAATAATAGTTCATATTAACATATAAATTATTATATATGATATTACTTTTATTAACCTTAATTGTAATTGATAAAAATATTATCCAATGTAGCTAATATTAAAATAATAATTATAACTTTAAATAAAATGCTGGTTAACAATTACTGTGAAATATAATTTTTGATAACACTTTGCCATTAAGAATTATAATAAATTCAACAATTTTTAATAATATAATCTTTATGTCTTATTAAAAATTATGATAATCTAATTCTCATTAATAATAATTATTCTAATTTATAATTATATTGATGATTAATAATTTTTATCAAGGAGATTGTTTAATAGTCAAAAGGGTAATTATTGACATAATTCTCGATCATCAAAAGAATGATCATTATGAATATTCTTTTTAATGGTTGATCATTAAAAAGATAATTATTTAAAAAATCCCAATCAAGAGGATGTTTAGTGATGATAATCAATAAGTAAAATAATAATTATCAAGTGGTTAAGTATTAATCAAAAATATAATCATCGAGAGACTTACCAATCTAACCGATGAATGTTAGTGAGGATGATTACTAATAAAAAAATGTGCATCCAAATATTATTAATAAACAATTAAAAAATAATTACACCAGGGTTGCTAAAGAGGATTATAATTAATTATAATTCCCAAGCTAATAAGTAATATTAAAAATTATTAATGATCAAAAAATATAATCATCCACAGAATAATTGTAATAATAATCAAATCCACTTGATTATTAATTGTCAACAGATTAATTAATAATAGTCAAAAGGATACTCAAAAAAATTAATAATTAAAAGAATATCCATCATTGAGAAAATCATCAGGAACCAATGGATTCTTTTAAAACTCAAAAAATAATTATAAAAGGATAATTATCAATGGTCATCAAATAATTAAAATGATAGAAATCGCAAGAAATATTAATAATCTTTTTGATTATTAATATTCTATGATCAAAATAATCATTAATATAGTAATTATTATATTGATGATTTAATTATTTATAATATCTTGATGATTATTTATTATCATTTTAATAATTATCCTTTGATTATTGGTTATTTCCCTGAATATTCAAATTATAAAATATCTGCCAAAGTCGTCATAAAGAATCTTTTAATTCTATTAGATCAATAACCCCACCTTTAGAATATGGTACTATTGTCTGACAATAGAATCATGTAGTCATTTTTATTTGATTATATTAAATTATCAACACAAGAAAATCAATGATGGAATTGAAGTGTAATGATGTATGTAGCTTTATTATATAGACATAAAGATTTATTTAATTATGTTAGATCTACCTAATTATCAATGGAATAAATTAGCATCGAGTGATTTAACACTTTAAAATATCTTTTTAACCCACTTGAATACGAAATTTTTAATTTTTTATTTTAAAATGGATTATGTGTTTATAGTTGAGCTATCTATCGACAATAGGTTATGAGGATAATACATTCTCCTTGGAATTTTTAATGATCGACAACTTGTTAATCAACAGGTTCTAAAGTTTATTAAAACATGAAATTGTGAATATACTATTGAAGATGGTGTATATATCGTCACTTATCTAAAAATTAAATGTTATTATCATTTCGAAATTTATATTATAAGAAAATACAAAATGAACAAGATAGATACACGATATTTAATATATTATACATTAAAAGTAATAATTTGCAAGTTTAACTTGTATATTCTACATTTAAAGTAATAATTTGTAAGTTAAACTTGTATATTTATATTATACTATTTTTCTTATTTATGAGGATATTAGAGCTGAAGTTTTCTCTTTATTCTTTATATTTTTCTAAATGTACGAGATATTATATGCCTTCGATCATAGTTATTTTTCTTCTAACTTTTGTACTACTTTTAAATCTAAAACCCACTCCTCTCCTTTCCTGTTAATAATTTACATTTAATCTAAATATAAATTAATAATTTATCAACATGATATTTACCTAAATAAAGTGCTCTAAATTTAATTTAGAGTAGTAGCTACTATAACAATGATAAAATTATATTTATTGTTACTATAGTAAGTAGATAAGTAGAACGGTATAAATATTCAAGTTAATAGATATATCTTAAAATTAATGGATAAATAAAATATTTTAATGACGACACTATCTCATAAGAGCAAATTTATTATCAAGAGGGGTTTATTATAAATATCAACATTTATTTATTTTAAGTTGGGGGTTAACCCAAAATGATAATATTCTTATTTCATCTATATAATTATATTCAAACAAGTAGGGATATTTATCGTTTAATCTGATTAAAAATTCTAATAAGCGATATCAATTATTAATAATACCAATATCAAAGAGCAATATACCATTGATACCCATTTTCTTTTATATTAAATATCTAAGATTAAAATTTAATATCAGTATTAGCTTATTTTAAACTAAATAAATTAAAAATAAAAAATTATATTTTAAAATGGAAATGACACAAGATCTTTCTGATTTTTTAATTTATTCTTTTTTATCTTTACCAGATGAAGTTCTTTTGACTGAAATTTTTCCTCGTTTCCCGGTTGACATTATAAACAAATTATGTTCTGCCAATGTTAAATTTAATAATATTTGTCAAAATGATACTTTGTGACAAATCAAAACTATTGATGAATTTACTACATCGACAGCACAAAAGCCATCATATATTTTCTGGAGAGATTATTATAGATTGTTAACTGGAAGGAGATTACCTATTTATTATCATGGTGATCGAATTGGTTACATTCCATTTGATCCAAGTTTAATTAATGTTGTAATAAACTTAATTGCACCTTACATTCTTCAAAATCAATTAACTGGCTTAACTACCCCGGAGACTGCAGTTAATATTGTTTTCATTGATCAACAGAGGAATCCTATAATAATTGTCAAATATCCATCTTTATCAACAAATATTAATTATGACATTGAGCAAATTGTGCTCATTGTGAATGATCAATTTGCTAAGGAATCAACAATCCCTAAAGGTAGAGGAAGAAAACCTGATACAAGGACTAAAGAAAAAGAAGAAAACCTCAATAAAGAAATAATATATCAAGAATTAACTTCATCATTTGGACATCCACCAATTTATGGATTAAGTTATAATCCTATGGATTATAGTACTAGTTATAGTATGACTACTCGTTTTATAAAATCTTCAGGAATGACTACAACACAAGATGGAAATTTTGCCATTGTAGATAATCGAAATTTTACGGATTTAAGAACAATCAGAAGTTGGAGAGATTGTACAGATTTTACATTATTAGACTTATATAGTATTTTAAGAGATTTAAATGTTCGACCACCCAAAATTAACCAATCATTAATTAATGATTTTATAGAATCATTAGAATTAAGTAAAATTTCACAAGGAAGAGAAAATATTTGAATACAATGCCAGATGAGAACTTGCAAGATATTCAAAAGAACAACTTTGCAACATTATTAAACAGGTCTTAGAACAAATAGGTCATATTATATAATAGATTTAATAGCATATATCATGAAACTTATGTGTCCAAATTAATTTAGAACTTAAATAATATGATAAATGTCTGGGAATCTTAAATGTTATTGTAAAATAAATAAATTACGTACACATAGAATATTAATCATACCATTTATATAAATGATATGTAGGACCGTGTTTAGTGGGATTATATTTTGAATAGAAATAATTAAATAATTTTAGATGGTTAAAAAATCTATGCAGTTAATATTTCTTATTTTAAAATTAAATAACAAATTTAATTTATAATTATGAATGTTGAATGAATTATAAATCCAAGAATATTTATAATTCAAGATGATTTATAATTTAACCTAGACTTTTACTTTCAGAATAAATTATAAATCATGAATATTTATAGTTTGATGTAAAAATATATATTTATAATTAATTATAGATCTAAACATATGTATTGTAAATCTATAATTAATTATAAGATCTACAAATTTGAAATATTAAGTATATTTTCTTTAAGATATAAATATGTATATGTTAATTTTTTATTTGTTACCAACAAGAGCTTCAATCTTTCCTTGTAATCCATCTATATTAGTCTGATTATGTTGTATTACTTTAATATTTGTAATGTTTTTTTTTTCTTTGGGTTTATAATCAACAATTTCGGCACTGACAAGATTTAGTTGTAAACTCTTTGTTGTATTGAGGGGAATGCTTTGCCATTGAATTAATGGTTTTAACCACAATTCTTTATCAGTCAAACTTTCCCAAGCAACACGATGACCGGTTTTGTCAGTGATAGTGGTATTCTTATTAAATTTAACAAAAAGATTGTATGCTGTTCCAGATTCATCCAATATAAGAGGAGAATTTATTTGGTGAGTACTCGGTACATATTTATTGCATGCTTTAAAACATTCCTCATACTTGATGATTAATCCGCTGATATTTTTGTCATTAACTGGCAATACAAACATAACATAACTATGTGTTTCTTTAAATCTCACTCCACCAGGAACATGGAGAATGGGATGCGTAAAGGCAAAATCGGTAACAGTTTCTCTATTCTTATATGTAAGAGGCCTATAACTATATACGGACCCTTTTCCTGTAATAGGTGAACTTTTTTCCGGCAACACAATGATACACTCAGCATCAAGGTCGCTAAATAATAAATCTAATGGGTCAGTTGTCATAGTTAAATTGACCATCAATTTAACTATTTTAAAATCATTTTTTTTAATATTTAAAAATCATCTTTAAATATTAAAAAGAGTAAATTAGAATTTAATTAGGTTTATAGTCGATATAATTCTTTAATTTTTATATAAGACAATCAATCTGGATTCAATCGACTACTGTAGGTCGTAGGGCCAATGTCACTATCACAATTGTCTTTAGATATGTAATAATATCCTATTTATTATGAAGAGTAATAACCGCTTTCTTCCTGAGTTAAACATCCTAATAATTAATAATATTTGTTATATTGTCTCTACTTTAATTAATTACATTAACTTTCAACAACGATAACCTAAATTCTATTAATTTCTATCTTGATATTATTATATGTATCCAATTATCTTATGATAATTATTATTAAACTACATCTAATTCTATCATTTGTTTATCAATTAGTATTTATATAACATTAATAATAATCATGATGTGCTAATCAATTATCTTTCATTTTTAAAATAGAGTCATATAGAACTCACCTTAATTTTTGACCATTATAAATATCATTATTATTCTATTACATTTAAATTAAGTTAATAAGAATTATTATCAAATATCTAATTGTCTGTCTCACTCCAGTAATTTCCTTCTTCATCGTGTGCAAGTCGCCGCTTCGCGACTCCCTTATTTTGCCTTACAGGCAAAACAGAGGGAGATACCAAGGTAAACAAAATAATAATTATGGTTATCTTTAAATATATAAAGATATTATTTTTAACTGACCCTTGGGTTCCTTATTTTATAATTAGTAACAATTATTATTATACACATTTACAATCTAAATAAATTTTATATATTTGTTAGGTATAAGGATATTTATTATATATTTTATATATTTGTTAGGTATAAGGATATTTATTATATATTTTATATATTTGTTAGGTATAAGGATATTTATTATATATTTTTTAAATGATTTGAGTAAATCTATCCGATTTTCAAAAACTATTGAAATTTTAACTTTTTATCACTCTGAAGTACTTCAGCACTTTAAGGGACACCTTGGATTAAATCTTGATAGTTTAACTTTATCTATTTATTTAATTTAAGAATGTTTATTATAAATTTATAAAAGCCATTAAGTTCACAACTTTTTATTACTCGAAGTATTGAAGTACTTTAAGAGACTCATTGAATTACTTTTAAATATTAAACTTTATCTATTTATTTGGTTTAAGAACATTTATTATAGATTTATTTTAATGATTAAAATACATTTTATATATTTTTAAAAGCTATCAAGTTTATAATTTTTTAACGGTTTAAGGGACTCCTTGGATTGAATTTAAACTGTTAAACTTTATCTATTTATTTGGTTTAAGAACATTTATTATAGATTTATTTCAGTTATTAAAATAAATCCAACTGATTTATAAAAGCTATCAAGTTTATAATTTTTTTACAGTTAAAGGGACTCCTTGCATTAAACTTTCTCTATTTATTAGGTTTAAGAACAATTATTATAGTTCTATTTAAATTATTTAAATAGAACTAATAGATTTTAAAAATCTATAGAGTCTTTTAGCTTTTTGGTGGTTTAAGGGACTCCTTGGATTGAATTTAAACCGCTAAACTTTGTCTATTTATTAAGTTTAAGAACAATTATTATAATTATATTTAAATAGAGCTAATGGATTTAAATATCTATAGAGTCTTTTAGTTTTTTGGGGGTTTTTGCTCTAAAGAGTGAGTGGGACTCCTTGAACTGAATTTAAACCGTTAAACATTATCTATTTAATTGTTTTAAGAACAATTATTATAATAATTAACATAGAACTAACAGATTATTAAAAACTATCAAGTCTTTCGACTTTTTGGAGGTTTAAAGGACACCTTAGATTAAAGTTAAACTGTTAAACTTTATCTATTTATTGGGGTTAATAACAATTATTATAGTTATATTTAAATAATTAACATAAAACTAACAGATTTTTAAAAGCTATCAAGTCTTTTAACTTTTTGGAGGTTTAAATGACACCTTGGATTGAATTTAAACCGTTAAACTTTATCTATTTATTTGGTTTAATAACAATTTTTATTACAATAAATTTATTTAATGTTTCTATATGATAATAGACAGATATGTTGTTAAATTAATGTTATTACAATACATTTATTTTGTTGTAAATGTATTATCTCAATTCTTAGTAATATATTATTATTACATTTGACTATTTATCAGTGAAAATTCAATTAAAAATTGAAAAAAGAACTTAAAGTGTTTCACACTTCGAAGTGCTTTAGCACTTTAAAGTGTTTCACACTTCGAAGTGCTAAAGCACTTTAAAGTGTTTCACACTTCGAAGTGCTTTAGCACTTTAAAGTGTTTCACACTTCGAAGTGCTTTAGCACTTTAAAGGAATATTTACTAAATTAAAAGAAATGACTAGTTAATTTGAAGAAATGTATAACTTGTTGAAAGTGAGTGGCGCTCTCTCTAGACAGAGATGAGAATACCAGGGTCGCACGGCCGTCGGACAACAAGTAACGTCTACATTATTTAAAATAGTCAGTCATTTCTGTTTGACTTCTTTAGTTTAGAGGGTATCTTTATCTCTGTTTGACTTCTTTAGTTTAGAGGGTATCTTTATCTCTGTTTGACTTCTTTGGTTTAGAGGGTATCTTTATCTCTGTTTGACTTTTTTTAGTTTAAATGGCACCTTTATCTCTGTTTGACTTCTTTAGTTTAAAGGGCATCTTTATCTCTGTTTGACTTCTTTAGTTTAAAGGGTATCTTTATCTATAATTGCCGATTATATTACCTATTATCAAGTTTTTATTTATTATTAAATGTTATGTATAAAATATACCATTTATTTTGTAAGGTTAAATCCAATCCAATTTATAGCAATGACATTTAATTTAGTTTAAGATCTGTATAAAATTAATTCGGATGAATAAATGTTATCCTAATTAAGAAATTTATTGATAATACTTGATTATCAATCTAAATATTTAGATGATCATATTTAATATATTATTAATTATTCAGTTATTATTAATAACTGAGTTTAGTAAAAAGATGAATAATAATCAAGACTATTATTAAGATAATAATTACATAAATTATTGTTAAGATGATAAATAATTTATTAAGATCTTTATCCCGAGGAAATAATCAAGATAAGTATTAAATAAGATTATATTAATTAACACCCAACAAGATTAAGAATGATTATTAATTATAAATATAATTGTTTATCACATACAAGATGTTTCAGTGTTTTTGGCTTACAGACAAAAACAGGAGAAACATTTAATTTATTTTAATCCACATTAAATATATGTAGAAATAGAGATCCCTAAAGGG
>Ga0272448_1003112_pt1 | contig 20003 bp, 17 predicted proteins | sample YNPCB0191_FD_202220 | JGI IMG/M metagenome (GOLD analysis project Ga0272448, IMG submission 202220) | Hot spring sediment microbial communities from Yellowstone National Park, WY, United States - YNP-CB-019-1 | ecosystem: Environmental > Aquatic > Thermal springs > Hot (42-90C) > Sediment... | reverse complement strand
TCACCGCTTTTGCGGGCCTGCCAAGCACGCCCCTCCATTCGGCTAAAATGTTACTATTTTGTTTGACTGTATCCATCCGGCCAGGCCCCTCAACTTGGAGGGGGTAAAAATTGGCCCGAACCCCACCGATGGTGGTAATTACTTCCGGTGGATACAGTCAAGCTATTCAACTCAAACGGTAAACGAAAACGCCGGTTTTTTACCATACCCTATGGTAAAACCGGGAGTTCATGGCATTCTATCCGTGCCTCGGTTCATTAGGTTCCAGAGGGCCGAACCGGGGCTTTTTTCGCCAGTTTTCGGATGCGTTACGAGGGACATTTACCGTTTGAGGATTCAAGGTATTGGAGGCTGTCCCGCCATTGGTAGCCAACAGGTGGCCCCAATCCCTTTCTAGACCGTGCTGACTAACCAAAATCCCGTTTGGAGAGGTTTAGGGCCGCACGTTACTCAGTGCATCCCGGCTAAAATGGAATTTCGGGACAGCCTCAGTTATTTTTGCGGGTACCCTGGGAGCAGACATCCAGAGGTTTTTAAAAACGCCAGGTTATTTCGGTTTTATTCCGGTTGCATGGCGAACAAGCTCCCATAGCATTTTCCCTACCGACGGTGAAAAATGGGACAAAAAGCATGAGTAAGCGGCGGCTTGTCGGGGGATCGGCCTCAGCAGTAGAATGGCCCAAGCAGGGGCTGGGGTCCTCTGGAGGAATAATGCCGGTCTGTCCGTAAGAATATCCAAGGAAGGAAAATAGTTTGACTATATCTCCCCGGCTCGGCTCCTACCAGTTGTAGGGACTAAGAATCGGATCGAATACCATAGATTGGGATCGTCGTTCCGGCGGGATACAGTCAAGATAGGAGCATAAAATCCCTTGAAAGGGCTTTCCTTATGAGGAGAATCCGCATTTTGGGTCTGATTCCAGGCGGAGGGCGCATGGGGTGGTTAGGAGGGGTGGTTGGGGTGGTTTGTATGGTCGGTTGTCTGGATTTTGGGGGGATGGTTCGGGCGGAATCATCCCCTTCCCCGCTTCCCCCATCCGAAGAGAAACCGGCAGTTTCGGGCTCGAAATCCGCAAGTCAACGCCTGGAACCTTCCAGCCACTCCTCCCCAGGAGGGGCCGGGTCACAGCAGGCCGGATCGGCGGAGGGGGCCGTCCAGATGGCTCAGCCTGGCTTGCCGAAATCCGCCCCGGCGCCCAAAGAGGTCGCCAAACCCGAACCATCCAGCGAGCCGATTCCCAAAGGCCCGACACCTTCGCCGGAAGCTCCGGGGCCGGAAAGCCCGGAGGCGGAAAGGCCAGGGCCGAATGCTCCAGAGCCGAAACTCCCGAGGCCGGAGGTCTCCAAACCGGAAAGCGCCCCCGGCACCATTCAAGGTCCTGGGGAGCTTTTGGCCCTTTTCGGCATGGACGAGAGCCATTTTCGGCGGCTTTCGGACGGCAGTCCGCTTCAGCCGGGGGAGGAAGAACTGCTGCTGAAGCTTCTGTTTCGGTCGGCGGAGTTTCCGCTGGAGCTGCTGGAGCGGTGGGCGCATCGGCAGGTTCCGATGGACCAGCTAGCCAGCAGGGCGGCGGAAAACCGGGGGCAGGTGTACTGGCTGGCCGGTCGGGTGCAGAAGATGACCGTCTGCCAACCCGTCCCGGAAGCAGCGGAACGCTTCATGATAGACAAATATTACCTTTGCGATCTTCTCCTAGAGCCCGACAGTCAGCCGGCCGTGGTCTATGTCCGAACGATCCCCAAAGCCTGGCTGGAAAAAGCGCCGGAAAACGAGCGGGTGGGCGTGTTGGCATTCTTCCTGAAAACCAGCTCGCCCGATCCGCACAAGCCCATCCCTGTGTTTGCCGGGCATCGAATCGCCTGGTACCCGGAGGGCCTGCTGGGCGATCTGGGCATGGATATAGGACTGCTGGACGTGGTGGTGGACCGACAGCCGATTCTGCCGGAAGAAAGGGAAACATTTTATCAGTTTTTGGCGGCCATGCGGCGTGCCCAACCGGAACAGGTTTTCCAAGCGGCCCGCCACCAAGTGCATCGCCAGGGTGTGGCCGCCGATCGGGTGGTCCCGCTGTTTAAGGAGCCTGCCGGGCAGCGGGCGCGGCTGGTGCTTTTGCGGGGGGCGGCCCGGAAGGTGGTTCGGGTCGAAGTGCCCGATGCGGATATTCGGTCCCGGTTCGGCATCGACCACTACTACGAGATTTCGCTATTTACGCCGGATTCGGAGGGGCATCCGCTGATCATTTGTGTGCCCTCGCTTCCGCCCGGCATGCCTACCGGCGAGGGCATCCAATACGTGGAGGAGGTGGAGGTGGCGGCCTTTTTCTTGAAGAGTTGGTCGTATCGTGTGCCTCCGCCGCCGGAGGCCCCGCCCGAAAAGCGCAGCGATATGATCGTCTGGAAGCGCCAGGCCCCGCTGCTTGTCGGTCCCACGCCGATCTGGTACCCTCGGCCCCAGACCAGCCCCCATACGGTGGCCGCCGTAGTGGCGGGAGTGCTGTTTGTCGGGGCAGGCCTAGGATTATGGTGGGCCCTCTGGCGGGCACATCGAAGCGACCAGGAATTCCGACGCCGGTTTTTGGAAAACCGCCCCCAGCCCACCCCGGACAGCTTCCTGGCCGACTCCTCAGAGCGGTCCGGGCCGGGGGACTCTCCGCCTTCGGAATCGCCCTCCGCCTGACAAGCCACCGTTTCGATCGGTGCCGAGAAGATCGGAAGGGGAATGCTATCGTTGTTATTTATTTCTATGTCCATTAAGCAACTTTGTTCACCGAAGCAATCTAAGGAGAAACCTGTGCGACGAGCGAAGATCAGCATCATTGGAGCGGGCAATGTGGGGGCCACCACCGCCCTGTGGTGTGCCGCCGCTGAACTGGGCGATATCGTGTTGCTAGACCTGCCGGAAACCGAAGGCATGCCCAAAGGCAAGGCCCTGGACCTCCAGCAGGCCGGCCCGATCATCGGATTCGACGCCCACGTGCAGGGAACCACCTCCTACCAGGACACCGCGGATAGCGATGTGGTGGTCATCACGGCGGGTATGGCTCGTAGGCCGGGCATGAGCCGAGATGATCTGCTGGCCGTCAACGCCAAGATCGTTGGTTCGGTGGCCGAGCAGGTGCGACGGACCAGCCCGGATGCGGTGGTCATCGTGGTCAGCAACCCTCTGGATGCGATGACCTACCGGGCGTGGCAGGTTACGGGATTTCCGCCCCGTCGGGTGGTGGGCCAAGCCGGTGTACTGGATACGGCCAGGTTCCGCACCTTTGTGGCCATGGAACTGGGCGTGAGCGTGGAAGATGTGTCGGCTATGCTGTTGGGCGGGCATGGGGACACGATGGTTCCGCTCGTGAGTTGCACTTCGGTCGGCGGCATCCCGATCCAACAGCTTCTTCCGGCAGATCGGCTGGAAAAAATTGTGCAGCGGACCCGGGACGGCGGGGCAGAAATCGTTAGCCTGCTGAAGACCGGCAGCGCCTACTATGCTCCGGCGGCGGCTACCGCCCAAATGGTCGAAGCCATTGTGCGGGACAAAAAACGGCTGCTCCCCTGTGCGGCCTACTGTCAGCAGGAATATGGCGTGGGCGGACTGTTTGTGGGCGTGCCGGTGGTGCTGGGCGCCGGAGGCGTGCAGCGGATCATCCAATTAGAACTGAGCCCTGCCGAACAAGAGGCGTTCGGCCGAAGTGTGGAGGCGGTTCGCAGTCTGGTGGAGACGATGACTCGGCTCATTGGTTCGTAGATTGGGTGCGGGCAGCCGGGGTGGGAAGAAGGCGAATTGCCCGGAATGTGCTAGCAGTGCTAGCACTGTTTAGGCTTAGTCCGCCCGATCTGTTTACCCTGCCAAAAGTTTCTTGAGGGGGTTCGGTTGACAGAACTCAGGCCATGGGGTAAAGTCTTAGACATTCCATGAGTCAAGTCGTAGGGGCGACGCTCCTTCGGCGAGTTTTTTCGCTCCGGGGTTGAGAGTCAAAGAACTTCTTCTCTTCGTTAAGATTTTTCTTATGGAACCTTTCAAGCCACTTCAGCGGCAGGCGGCGCCGAATCCCCTGACTCATCTGAGGCGTTTGCAGTGGGATTGGTTTTTCCAAGAAAAATCTTCTGCGGAAACATTCCCCCATGTCCTTTTTACTCCGATTCATTATGAACCGGGGTATGCCTATCCGCTTTTGGTTTGGCTTCATGGACCGGGAACAGATGAGCGGCAACTGATGCGGATTATGCCGAGGATCAGTTTGCGGAACTATGTGGCTATTGGAGTCCGCGGCGTTTTGAGGGAAGAGGCGGGCATCGGGAAAATGCCTGATCGGGATCAGGGAATCCCCCGCTACGGGTGGCCGCAGAGGCCGGAAGCGATCGACAAGGCGAGGGAACGGGTATTTCAGGCCATCGAGATGGCATGTAGCAAACGGCATGTGCATCGGAGGAGGATTTTTTTGGTCGGTTCCCGCAGCGGCGGCACGATGGCCTTCCGAATTGCCCTGGAACAGCCCAGCCTTTTTGCCGGGGTCATTTCTTTAGGGGGGCCGTTACCGAAAGGAGGGTCTTTTTTAAGAAACTTTGCTCGGCTAGGACATTTGGAAGTATTGTTGACGGCGACGCGAAATTGTCCGTCTTACCCAACTTCCCTAGTTTGCGAAAATCTTCGACTCCTCCATCGAGCCGGTTTTTCGGGGATTATGGTCCGGGAGTATCCGGACGGGTGGCATCTGTCGCCGCCTATGCTTCGGGATGTGGATCGATGGCTGATGGAGCGGATCACGCAGGGGGTATCTTCCCCCCATCTATAGCCAGAGCTCGGAACGTCTATTGACACCCGAGCTTCTTTTTCGGTAGAAGGTTCCTGCCTTTTCCTCGTCGAAGACGACGAAGTCTCTTTCGTCAGGCGATTCCTCCAGGCTCCTCTTCTGCGCGTTCGTCATCGTATTGGGAGAAAGGAGGCCGGGGAAGTGGTGATCGGTTCCAGATTGGGATGCACGGATGGCAAACCCGCCGACCAAGACAGACATTCAATCGGATCCAACAACAAAAAAGCCGGTCTCTCCGCCGGGGACAGACAAGGCGGGGGGGCCGCCGTCGGGTTCGGAGCAACCTGACTCGGCCAAGGCTTCTCCCGCTCAAGCCTCCTCCTCGCAGAGCACGGGAACTTCCCCCCAAGCCTCCCAGGAGAGAACCGGCTGGCTGAGACGTTTCGGCCGATGGGCGGCTGCTAGTCGGCGGCGGTTGTTGTTTCTGTCGCTGGGTGGATTGGTTGTGGTGAGTCTTCTGAGCACAGGGATCGTGATAGCGATTCTTTATGTTTACCGGGAGCCGCCCCCGATCAGCTTGGAGATGGCCCTCCAGATGCTGGATCAAGAGGCTTACGCCGAAGCAAGGCATTTGGCCGAAAAATTGGCCCTCCGGAACGATCTGCCAGAGACAGAACTGGGTGGTCCGATGTTTATTCTCGGGGCGGTAACCGTCCAGGAAGCCCGAGAACTTCCAGAAAAAGAACGACAAACCAGATATTTAGTAGCGGCGGGGTATTTGGAGGAAGCTCGGGTGCGGGGCTTTCCCCCGGGACGTCGGGCCGAGGGCCTTCTTCTGCTGGCGGAGAGTCTTTTTCACAGTGGTCAGTGGGTGGCGGCGCGGCCTGTGCTCAAAGAAGCCGTTCTGGCCAATCCTCAACGGAAAACTCTTCTGTACGACATGTTGGTTCAGGCCTGTGCGGAAGCGGTTCCTCCTCTATGGAAAGAGGCCCTCCAGTACAACACGAACTACCTGGCTGACCGATGGTTGCCGCAACAGCAGAAACATCAAGGGCTTCTTCGCCAAGCCGAGTTGCAATTCCATTTAGGCGACCTGGAGGGATGTCGAAAGACCTTGGCGAGCGTGCCGGCGGACCCTGCCCTTCAGGCGGGGCGGAAATGGATCGAGGGCCAGATGGTTTTGGCCCAAGCCCGGACGGCTCGAACCGAAGGGGATCCGGCGTCCGCCCGGCAGAAGTACCAAGAAGCGATCCATCTGTTTCGTCAGGCGCAGACGGACGAGTCGATCGGCATTTGGGCGATGCGGCGGGCGCAGTACATGATTGGGATTTGCCTGCAAGAAATGGGCGATCTTCAAGCGGCGATGTCGCAACTGGAGCGGGTTCGGGTTGCTTTTCCGGATACTTCTGAGGCGACAGCGGCCGCCTGGGAGCAGGCGGAACTGGCCCGGCAGATCTCCGAGCCTCCGGAGGCGCTGGCCGCTTATCGTCGGGCCATCCAAGCCGTCGGGCTTCCCAAAACCTTCCATAACCCCTGGCTGAGTCTGGAAGAGATTTGCTCTCGGTGTTTGAAAGCGCATCAGGAGTATTTGAAACGAGCCGATTTTACGACGGCCTTTTCGTTGGCGGAGAGTTTTACTCCTCTGCTTTCGCCGGTGGCGAAGGCGCGGCTTGTGGCCGAAACCTTAGAACAATGGGCCCGGTCCGAGGCCGCTAAGGCCGAAACTCTCTCCTATCCGGCGCGTCTCCAGCAACAGCATCAGGCACGGAAATTGTTTCGGCAGGCCGGCTGGGCCTATCAGCAATTGGCTGACCTCCAAAAAGAAACCCGCCAGTACACCGATCTGCTCTGGCAGAGTGCAGAAAATTATCTGGCCGGCCAAGATTATCCTCATGCAATCCTGGTGCTGCAAGACTATCTGCGGAATGAAAGCCGGGCGCGTCGAGGAGCGGCCTTGGCGCGTCTGGGAGAATCCTTCCTGGCGATGAATCGTATCCAGGATGCGATGGAAAACCTGACAGATTGTATCCATTTTCATCCACGGGACGTGGCGGTGTATCAGGCCCGATTGTTGGCCGCCCGCGCCTTGCTGGAACAGGGCGAGCCGGACAAAGCCGCCCAAATGCTCCAGGCCAATCTCGACGGGCGTCTAGCGCCTTCCAGCCTGGAATGGCGTCAGACGCTCTTTGCCATGGGCCGACTCCGCCATCTGGAAGCCGACTACCAGAAAGCCATCCCCCTGCTGGAAGAAGCCCTCCAGCGCTATCCCGACGCCTCGGAATCGTTGGAGGCACGCTATCTGTTGGCCGACAGTTACCGCCGGATCGGCCTCGAACTGCGGGAACAATTGTCGGGTTCTGAGATTCGGCACGTGCGACTCAGCCGAATGCAAGAAAGCCAGTCCGCCTTCCAAAAAGCCCTCGGTCACTATAAGGAACTCTTAAATATCCTAAGTCGAGCCCAAATCCAACGCCCCTTAATCCCTTGGGAAAAAATAGTTCTGCGAAACACCCTGTTCGGACTGGGCGAAACATCGGAACGATTAGGTCAATATGACTCCGCCCTGGAAGCCTATACTGCGGCGGCAAACCGCTTCCAAAACGAACCGGTAGCCCTCATGGCCTATTTCCATATGGCCGAGGTCTATCGAGAATTAGCCCAACCGGAACGCGCCCGACAGATGCTCCGCCAAGCCCAGCTTGTGCTGAATCGATTGCCAGACGATCCAGCCTTTACCAAAACGACCCCCTTTACCCGCACAGAGTGGGCCCAATTCTTAGAGCGTCAATTAGCCGATTTGAAAACCCCAGAATCCGAAAGCGTTTCGTTTCTCGGAAAATAGCCCCTTTCCATGAGAACATTTCCTATGCCGTTGGATACAGATCAGTTAGCCGAACTGGTGGCTCAAAAATGCCGACTCCTCCAAACCGTGCAGGAGTTGGTCGTTCGACAAGAAGAACTGGTCGAACGAGGCGAGATGACGGCCCTGTTTGAGCTGTTGGCCGTCAAACAAAAAATGCTCGATCAGGTGCAGTCGGTGGAACGAGCATTGTCGCCGTTTCGGGAGCAAGACCCGCAGACGCGCTGCTGGCGGAGCGTCCCGTTGCGGGACCAAACGGCCAAGCGCCTGGAAACCTGTCAACACCTCCTGGCCGACATCCTTCAAAGGGAAAAACGCTGCGAGGCGGAGCTGCTTCGACGTCGGGATGAAGCCGCAGCGCAGTTGAGAAACTTATGTACTAGCGGCGAGATGCTAGCGGCCTACCGCACGGCAGAGGGAGGTCCCCAAAACCGACTCGACTTGGTTTCCGGAGACTAACAATTTCCATCGGATCAAACAGAGGAACTTTAGCCGCAAGCGGCTAAAACCTATGGGAAAACCGTACCCTTTTAGCCGAATGGAGGACTCGATGTGTCATTCCTGCGTAAGCAGCAGTCCAGGCTTATTCCCGCGCAAGCGGGAATCCAGGTTTATTCCCGCGCAAGCGGGAACCCAGGCCACATGGCCTCTTACTTTCTTTCTGGATTCCCGCTTGCGCGGGAATGACACCCGCGGGAATGACACCGCTCAGCCGGCTTCGGCTTCGCCTGGAGCCGGCCTCTCGACGGCCTGGGGAGAGGCGGGTTGCTTCATTCGGCTAAAATGTTACGGAAATCGATTCCGAGGATTTTGTGGAGGTTGATTTGGATACGATCAGGCCAGCCCTCGGAAGAGCATTCGGTTTTAGGCTTTTCGGTGGGGAGCCTGTGGGATTAGCTGTACAAAGGGGAATAGGATGGCCCAAATAGGTAGTGGACCGTCTTTCGTTTTGCCGGGGCCGAACGCTGATTTGGAAACCGTATTGGCCGCTTGGCATGAAGCCACCCTTCGGTTGGAGAAGACCCATGAGGCGCTGCGGGAAGAGGTGCAACGACTCACCGAAGAACTGGCCGCTAAGAATCGCGAATTGGCCCAGAAAGAGCGGTTAGCATTGATTGGGCAAATGGCGGCCCATATTGCCCATGAAGTCCGAAATAGTTTGATGCCGGTTACGTTGTATTTGAGTCTGTTGCGGCGGCGATTGGCCGACGATCCCACAGGACTGGAAATGTTGGATAAACTTCAGATCGGTCTCCGAGCGCTGCAATCGACGGTTACCGATCTATTGCATTTTAGTTCCGATCGGGACCCGCAACGTCGGCCGTTTCTGCTGCGTCGGTTGTTGGAAGAGATTCTGGGCGATCTGGCGCCGCAACTTCATGCGCAGCACATCCAATGCGTATTGGATGTGCCCCAGGACCAGATTCTCGCGGCCGATCAGGAAATGATCCGTCGAGCGGTGATGAATCTTGTGCTGAACTCCCTGGACGCCATGCCCGACGGCGGCACGTTGACCATCACCTCGGCGGCCGGACCGGAAGGAATCGAACTGGAAGTGGCCGATTCAGGACCAGGCCTTTCCGACGAAGCCAAACGTCGGGCAATGGAACCTTTCTACACGACCAAGCAAGGCGGTACAGGCCTAGGACTGGCTATCGTCAGCCGAATCGCCGAAGTCCACGGCGGCGAAGTCCTCCTGGTCAACTGCCCCGACGGCGGCGCCGCTGTGACCCTGAGAATCCCCTATGCGCAAACCATTTCCCTCCAGGAGGCTGCGGCATGAACTGTTTGAAACTGTCGCATGGGATCGAACCGGCAAAAGTTTCCTTCGGCGGGGCAAAAACCTCCGACGCTCTAAAAACTCCCTCTTCCCTCTCCTCCCAGGAGGCTTGCCCTGGCATGGTCCTGGTGGTGGATGATCATCCCCAATCTCGGCAATCCATGGCCGACATCCTTCGTCAAGCTGGGCATACGGTCGATTGTTGTTCCAGTGCGGCGGAAGCCTTGCAACAAATCCAGCGACGGGCCTATGACTGCATCGTAACGGATTTGAAGATGCCGGGCATGAGCGGCTTGGAATTGATCTTGCAGTTGGAGGCAAGGCGGTATCCGGCTCAGGTGGTGATGGTAACGGCCTATGGGACGGTGGCGTCGGCGGTGGAGGCGATGCGGCATGGGGCCTTTGATTACATCGAAAAACCGTTCGATGTGGACCGTCTGGAGCAGATGGTTTCCAAAGCTATTTTCCATCGCCGGGTGCTGGAAGGGGGATGGATAGGAGGGGCGCAGGGCGGGTTGACGGATCCGCCGGTCATGGTGGGAATCAGTTCTGCCATGCAGGCGCTGCGGGCGCGGATCGCTCAGGCGGCCCCCACGTCGGAAACCGTGCTGATCACCGGCGAAAGCGGCACAGGTAAGGAACTGGTGGCCCGGGCCCTCCATGCCGCCAGCCGACGAAAAGACGGCCCCTTCATCAGCGTCAATTGTCCCGCCTTGTCAGCGCATCTGATGGAAAGCGAACTGTTCGGTCATGAGAAAGGCGCCTTTACCGGGGCAGATACAGTCCGGGTGGGCCGATTTGAATTGGCCCACACCGGCGCCATCCTGCTGGACGAAGTTACCGAAATCGACCCACCCTTGCAGGCCAAACTGCTTCGCGTCTTGCAGGAGCGATGTTTCGAGCGGGTCGGCTCGAGTAAGACGATTCATGTGGATGTACGGGTGCTAGCCACCACGAACCGAAATCTCCAGGACGAGGTGGCTAAAGGCCGATTCCGAGAAGACCTGTATTATCGGCTCAATGTGGTGCCGCTTTATGTGCCGCCCTTGCGGGAACGGCGAGAGGATGTGCCGGTGTTGGTGGATCATTTCCTGCATCGGATGGCTCGCCGATTGGGACACCCTCCCTGCCAAATCGCTCCGGATGCCATGGACCTGATGCTCCACTACCATTGGCCAGGCAATGTCCGGGAACTGGAAAATATCATCACTCGGTCCAGCGTCCTTTATCCTGGTCAGCGTATTACCGCCGACGAAATCCGCCGTTGGCTGATTGCTCCGCCGGGGACGGATTCGTCCGATCCAGGGGCCTCTATTCCGGTCGGCATCAGTTTGCAGGAAATGGAACGCCGCCTGATCGAGGCCACTTTGGAACACTTCGGCGGCCATCGGGCCAAAACGGCAAAGGCCCTGGGCATCGGACTTCGCACCCTCACAAGCAAATTACGGGAATACGGATATGCCCCACGAGAAAAAAGTTTCCGAAAGGCGGGTTAAACCAAACCAGGTGGACGACGATGGCAGCGGCTGGACGGTTTTCCGTGTGGCCAACCTGCCTACGATCCCCATGACCGGCAGGTTGAGTTCTCCTGGTGGGGAACCGGCAGATTCTGCGCTTCCCCTCGGCAAAATCTGCCGATCCGAAACCAAACCAAAATGTTCCCTGTGGAAAAACAAAAAGGAAGGCCCGAAGTCTCTCCCCAGGCTTCGCCTAGGCATAGGTGAGAAAGGGGATTGCCGAATGGGTTTTGATTGTTGGGGAACTGGAGAAAAACTGGGCAACCCTCGTCCGTTCGGAAATGGGAAGCTCCCAACGGTCTTACCGGAGGATTTTCGGAGGCCGAGATTTTGGCTTCGACCAGACGGAGTTGGCACGCCAGTTGCACGGAACCGGATCCTTCCAACGCCCTGAAAATCCGGCGACTGGCAGAAAAAACCCAATCCACTTTACCGGAAAATTCCCGAGGAAGGGAAAAACACTTCCATCCATCGGAAGGGATGGGCTATGTATGAAAGCCTGTTTAACGCCACGACGTTGCCGGTGCTTCAGCAGGTGGTCAGTTTCACGCAAGCCCGGCATCAGTTGTTGGCCAGCAATATCGCCAATCTGGATGTGCCCGGCTATCGAGCCCGGGACCTGCCGGTCAGTGAATTCCAGCGTCAATTGGCGGAGGCCATCCGGCAACGGAACGAAACACCGGCTTTCCGCTCTCCCGGCGAACCGGAAACGTATGCGACGTCCCGTGGCCTCGAACCGGTCGAGTTGGAAGACCTGCCCGAAATGATCCTCTACCACGACGATGGGACAAAAGGTTTGGAATATCAAGTCAGCGAAATGCTCAAAAACCAGATGCAACATAACCTCGCCGTCAGCCTAATGACGCATCAATTCAACCTCCTCCGAGCGGCGATCAACGAAAGAACCTAATGTCCGGGAAAGGTGGAAATAAAAAACGGTCTTTTTTGAAGAGGTTGGCCCATGTGGAGTAGTTTGGATGTCAGTACCAGCGCTTTGACGGCGCAGCGGATTCGGCTTCATGCGATCACGAGCAACCTAGCCAACATTTCGACCACCCATAATGAGCAAGGAGAACCGACGCCGTATCAGCCGCGGTTTGTGATTTTCCAGACGGCTGAAGAGATCGGGCCTCCTGGTGCGCCGGGAGTTCGGGTGGCTTCGGTCGAGGTGGATGAAAAAGAACCCCTGTGGAAATATCAACCGGGACATCCAGACGCCGTTCGCAGTGGGCCGATGACCGGGTATGTGGCCTATCCGAATATCAACATGATGACCGAGATGACCGACGCCTTAGAGGCAGCCCGTGCATACGAAGCCAATCTAGGCGCCATCGAAATTACCAAAGATCTCCTCCATCAGACGTTAAGAATCATCGCCTGAGCTGGAGAACCTTGCACCTAATTGGAGCCGAATAAATCCGCTCGACGGGCACGACAAGTGTGCCCCTCCATTCGGCTAAAATGTTACGAAAACAAATACGTGTTTCTCCCACGAGGACGGAGAGTTAAAAGGACCTCGAATCGATGGACCCGATTTATGGCGTGAACTTCACGACCGCGGAGTTAGGCCGGATCAGCTCGCCAGGCGTCAGTCCCACGCCAAGCCGATCCTTTCAGGAGTTTCTTTTGGACTCCATTCGGCAGGTCAACGCCATGCAACAGGAGGCGGATCAGGCGGTGGAACAGTTGATGACCGGCGGTCAGTCTGACCCGGCTGAGGTCCTTACTGCGGTGCAAAAGGCCGATCTGGCATTTCGCCTCATGATGCAAATCCGCAATAAACTCCTCCAGGCGTTCCAGGACATTCAAAACATTCGGATTTAACGGCAACTTAGGATGGTAGTGAAGGAAATCTTCAGCTAACACGGACGGACAGGAGCAGCCACGGATGGACTTTCTCACCCGTGCGTGGATTCAGATTCGAGATTTATTTTTGTCGCTCACGCCGGCGGCCCGGGTGACCACGGTGGTCCTCTTGGGGGTGATCGTGGTCAGCTTGGGTTATCTGTTCACCTCCCAGATATCTACAACAGAAGGCTATCTGATGGGAGGGGAATCCTTTTCGCCGTCGGACCTGAAGGCGATGGAGGCCGCCTTCGGTAAAGCGGGGCTGAGCTCCTACCAGATTGAAGGGAACCGAATCCGCATCCCCCGAGGTCAGGAAGCCAAATACATGGCCGCCTTGGTCGATCATAACGCCCTCCCCCCAGACTTCGGAGAATTTCTGGCCAAAGCGGTGGACTCGAACAGTCCTTTCCTAACGGCCAAACAACTGGAAAGCCGTAAAATAGCGGCCAAGGAAAGAGAACTGGCCCTGATCATCCGTTCGTTGCCGGGCATCGAGAAGGCGGCGGTGCTTTTCGACGCTCAAACGGAAGGCGGGCTCCGCGCCGGCGTAGTCAAGACCGCCTCTGTAGCCGTCAAAGCCCTCGGCGCTCAACCCTTGGATGTGGAGCAAGTGCGAAAAATTCGCCATTTGGTGGCGGCCTCCTTTGCCGGTATGAAGCCAGAAAATGTAACCGTGGCCGATATGAATGGTCCAACCTATACGGGTTCCGGCGACCCAGCCTCCGGCGGCAGCGCTACGGATGACCCCTATATCGCCCGAAAACGGGAACATGAAAAAGATTGGCAACTGAAGATTCTCAAAGCGTTGGCTTATGTACCTGGAATTACGGTAACTACTAATGTGGAACTGGATACCCAGCAGATCCACCGCACCGAAGACGTCAAATACGATCCGAAACCGGTGCCGATCCGGGTTTCGGAAAATGAAAGTAGCCGAACTCGAGAAGGAGGCGGTCCGGGAGGTCGGCCTGGATATGTGGCCCAACAACCTAAGGCCAATGCCCCCACAAGTGTTTCCGGCCGAACCGGCCTTTCAGAACAAGAAGAACAATCCAAAAGCGAAACCGTCAATGCTCTTTCCACGCAGCGGTCGATGGTCGAACAGATCGGCCTGACGCCCCAACGGGTCACGGCGGCCATTGGTGTGCCGACCAGTTATTTTGTCCGGTTGTGGGAAGAACGGAATCCCGCCGCCCCAGGCGAAGCGCCCAAACAACCCGACGCCGCTCAACTGGCAAAAATCCGGGACGAGGAAATCAAAAAGATCCGAGATCATGTAGCAGCAATTTTACCAGCCGCCCAAGGAGTGGCCGACAAAACCGAACTGGTTACGGTAACTGAGTTTCAGGATATTCCTGGCGCCGAAATTCCGACGCCCACCTGGCTGGAACGGTTTTGGGAGTTTTTGGGGACTTCCTGGGCTACGTTGGGAATGCTAGGTTTGGCGGCGATGAGTTTATGGATCATCCGGTCCCTGAGCCGGGCTACGTTACCCCCGGTCTCATCCTCCCCGAAACTGCCCGGTTTGCCCCTCTCAGAAAGCGAAAAAGAAGAAACCGAAAAGAATGCCCGTTTTGCGCGGTTTACGGCGGGCGGACCTTCGCTCAAAGATGAATTGGCCGAGCTAGTCCGCGAGGACCCCGAAGCGGCGGCTAACATCCTCCGGGCCTGGATCGGCACACCCCAGTAATCCCACGGGAAAGGAAAACAACGACCAACCTTTGGAACGTCTTACTCCAGCAGGATGCCATGAACAGTACGCCTGACGGAATCCGAAAAGCGGCCATTTTGCTCCGGGTTTTGGACGGTCCGGCGGCCCAGTTGCTCTGGGAACGATTGACCCCAGCTCAAACAGAACTGGTCCGAAAAGCCCAGAGTCAATTGGGAGAAGTTTCCTCGGATGAAGAACGACGGGTATTGGATGAATTCCTGCGTTTAGGAGTGATCACCCCCAAGCAGGCGGAGGGAGGCTTAGATTTGGCTACCTTGGCCGAACATCGCCGAACTACGGAAGACGCACCATCTTCCCCATCTTCTTCCTCCTCGGCCAGGGCGCCTTTTGGGAGTTTGTACCATGTGGAGGTGGAGAGTTTGGTAAGAGCGTTAACGGGAGAACGCCCTCAGACTGTGGCGGTGGTATTGGCCCATTTGCCATCTCGCCAGGCGGCCGGAGTTCTGCAACGACTGGAACCCGATCTGCAAAAGGAGGTCGTCTCTCGTCTGGTGCGTCTGGAAGAGACTCCTTGGGATATTTTACAGGAAGTGGAGGCGGTGCTGCGTGCTCGACTATCCCAACAGATATCCATCCCACGCCGTCGCGTGGCGGGACTGGCTACTCTGGCGGGCATCCTTCAGACAGCCGATCTCCAAACCAGCCGACGTATCCTCGCCCAGATCGACGCCTTGGACCCTGCTTTGGCGGATCGGCTTTCCTCCAGCCGAATTGGCCGAGTGCGGTGGGAGGATCTGATCGAGTTGGAAGCGATTTCGCTTCGGCGGCTGATGACGGCGGCCGACTTTGAAGTGGCGGTGTTGGCCCTGACCGGAGCCGATCCGGCGCTGGTGGATCGGGTGGTGGAGGTCATTCCCGAAGCAGACGCTCAGGTTTTGAAAAGTCGGTTGCAGAATCCCGGTCCGATCCGGTTGCGGGATGTGGAAGAGGCCCGACGCCGATTGGCCGCCTTGGCCGAACGATTGGCTGAACAAGGGCACATTCGGCTTCCGACGGGTTTAGTTCGATCGGAGCATCCTCTGGCAGCGTAGGTTCTACAGAATGGGAATCCCTTTGGCCCTGGATGAAAAGTAGTTCGACATGCCTGTCATTAAATCCGAGGATCATCAGACGGCTCAATGTACAGCGTTCAACTTTGAGGACATGGCCGTCCAAGCCAACCGGTATTTAGAAAAGGTGCGGGCGGAAGCGGCCCAAATCGTGGCGCAGGCCAAAAAAGAGGCCGCCGACATCCGCCGCCGCGCCGAAGCAGAAGGCCGACAAGCCGGTCAACAAGCCGTGGCCGAAACCGTACGTCAACAATTGGGCCAGAAGCTCACCACCCTCCTGCCCGCATTGCAGCAGGCGATCCGACAGATTCAAGACGCCCGGCAAGCCTGGCTTCAGCATTGGGAGAAGGCGGCAGTCCATCTTGCCGCCCAAATGGCCGCTCGTATTATCCGCCGCCAGTTGCCCCAAGAACCCGATGTGCCCTTGCAACTGGTGCGGGAGGCCTTGGAACTGGCTGCCGGATGCAGCCAAATCCGTCTGGTTCTTCATCCGGACGATTACCAAACCTTACAACCGCAAGTGGAAATGCTCCTTCGCGAGTTTACGTCTCTCGGAGAAGCCGAAGTCGCCGCCGATCCAGCGATCAGCCCAGGCGGGTGCCGAATTGAAACCCGTTTCGGTGTGATCGACCAACAACTCGAAACCCAACTCCGACGTATCGAAGAAGAACTCACGTAAACAACTTCCAGAGAACGGAACAGAACGATCCGCTGAGAAAAACCTGCCATGCAAGAAAGCGAATTGTTAGAACAGATATTGCCGACCGCTTTATACGGGAGTGTGGTCCGAACGGTGGGGATGACCGCGGCGGCAGCAGACTTTCCAGCGCCGGTCGGGGCGCTGGCCGAGATCGAATGCCAGGCCGGCCCGCCCCTTTTGGCCGAGGTGATCGGTTTTCGGGATCATCTGACGTTGTTGTATCCGTTAAGCCGTCTGAGCGGCGTGCGTCGGGGCAACCGGGTCCGTCTGGTGCGGACGGCCCGTTGGCTCCGAGTGGGGCGGGACTTATTGGGACGAGTCATCAACGCCCACGGAGAGACGATCGACGGCAAACCCCAACCCCTGCTTCCGGATCGGGTTCCGTTCGACCGTAAACCCCCGGAGCCTTGCAGCCGACCTCGCATCGACACTCCTCTGCCGACCGGCATCCGCGCTATCGACGCCATGCTCACCTGCGGCCGAGGACAGCGGCTGGGCATTTTTTCCGGACCCGGCGTGGGAAAAAGTATTCTGCTGGGAATGATGGCCCGATTCACCCAGGCCGATGTGATTGTCATCGCTTTGATCGGCGAACGAGGCCGAGAGGTCAATGAATTTATCGAGCGGGACTTAGGACCGCAAGGTTTGGCCAAAAGCGTGGTGGTCGTGGCCACCAGCAATGAACCGGCGGTAGTCCGGGTGCAAGCCGCCTCCACAGCAACCTCCGTGGCCGAATACTTCCGCGATCAAGGCGCCGATGTGCTGCTGCTGATGGACTCCATCACGCGGTTTGCTATGGCGCAGCGGGAGATTGGTTTGGCGGCCGGTGAACCGCCCACCACCCGGGGCTATACGCCTTCGGTGTTTGCTTTGTTGCCGCGGCTGGTGGAACGAACAGGTCGGGCGCCCGAAGGGAGCATCACCGCCTTCTACTCGGTGCTGGTCGAGGCCGACGACCTAACCGAACCAGTGGCCGACGCCATGCGGGGGCTTTTAGATGGACATATTTGGCTGTCGCGGAACCTGGCCAGCCGGGGACATTATCCCGCCGTCGATGTCCTGGAAAGTCTGAGCCGACTGATGCCCGAAGTCGTGAGTCCCCAACATCTTCAGGCCGCCCAAACCATCCGGGAACTCCTGGCCGCCTACCGCGATCAAGAAGACCTCATCTTGATCGGCGCCTACCGGCGAGGAAGCAACCCGACGGTGGATACGGCCATGGAACTCCGAGAAGACATCCATCGGCTCCTCCGGCAAGGAATGGAAGAACGAAGCGTATTTGAGGAGGCGCAGAAGGGCTTATTGGACCTGGCTACCCGCGCCGAACAGATGCGCCAGAGTAAAAAGAATGCGGCAGGGGTGGGCAGTGGAGCGGCGTCGGCATCGGCCAGTCGTCCAGCTCCCCCAAGACCCACCGCCCCTCCACCGAGTTAAGCAGACATAGAGAACATCCGGCGTGCGTCGAAGGAAACCCGTCCGGCCAGACGGTCGTCAGACCGCCTGAGACGGCCGGGCAACGGAGTCCGAACACCCGGGGCTAGAAGAGAGTCGAACAGACGTCGTTGCCGCACAATCGTTCCCTTGGGACAGTAGCCTCCAGAAACCCGCGGGAACAGGACAGGCGTCCAACGTTCCAGAGACCACAAAAGGTAAGCAATCGCCGATGAGCAGATTTCAATTTCGACTTGCCACGTTGAAGAAGCTTCGGGAAGCGGTCCGGGACCAGCGCCGTTCCGAACTGGGCGACGCAATTCGTGCGGATGCTATTTTAGAAGAACAGCTTCTGGCCTTGGACCGGGCTATGCAGAGCATGGTGGAGGAGTGTCGGGCGGCATGTGGGCCGGGACCAGTGGATGTGGATCGGCTCACCCAGGCCCATTTGCACAGCCTACTCCTGGAAGGACAAAGACAGTTTTTGGAACATCATCGCCGACAATTGGCTGAGGAGATCGAACGTCGGCGGGAAGCCCTGGCGCAGGCGGATCGAGATGTGCGGATTCTAGAACGTTTGGAAACCAAACAGGCCCAGCGCTGGCGCCGCCGCCAACTCCAACAGGAAATCCGCCATCTGGATGAAGTCGGTGTACGGCAGGCCGTCAGCGGCTTGGATACGACTGGTCATGAAACCGTCATCGCCTCCGAAGAGGAGCCTAGGCCATGATCGGTCGGCTGATCCGGATTGGAACCATCTTGGTCGTGTGCGTGTGTGTCGGGACCTGTATTGCCGAGGGGATTCTGCTCGGCTGGGCCTTGGCGCAGGGAAAATTAACTCGCCAGAAACTCATCCAAATGCTCGCTGTGTATCACGGGATCGAAAAGAAACCGGAGACCAAACCGTCCGAACCGACGCCGCCTTTGCAGGAATATGTTTCTTTACAGGAGATCGCGGAGGCCCGGGCGGTGCATCTGCGGAACGTTGATCTACGTGAACAAATGCTTAGAACTCTCCACGAACAAATCCAGTCCCAACAGCGTCAATTGGCTGAAGAAAAACGACGTTACCAAAAAGAACGCGAAGAATTCGAAACAAAACTCTTGGCGCTTCGGAAAGAAGCCGAAAACGAGGGAACCACTCAAACCGCCGCTATCTTGCAGCGTCTGAAACCCGCCCAGGCCAAACAACAAATCCTCCGAATGCTCCAAGACAATCAAGTGGACCAGGTGGTGCTCCTTTTAAGCGAAATGCAAGAAAGTAAACGCGCCAAAATTCTCAACGAGTTTAAAACGCCCGAAGAGACGGCGCAATTGGCCGAGGTGCTTCGTCGGCTTCGCCAAGGCGACCCCATGGCCGATCTGGCCGACCAGAGTCAAAAACGCCTCCCTTCCGGAACACCCCGCCCCTAGGAGAAGAGCATGACCGCCCTGAACAGTTTGGAAATCCTCACCAAGTTCTTAGGAAACCCTAGTTCGTCCGGAGTTTCTCTGGAAATGATTCGCAGCGGACTTTTCGAGGAGCAACTGAAACTGGCCAGCCAATCCCGTTCGGCCCCAGATCGAGACTCTCCTCAGAAAAACTCGGTTCCTTTGATCAAGAAGACGCTTCCGATTGGTCCGGCCATCCCAGCTCCGCCGCCAACCGCCGATGCTCCTCCAAAGCAAGAAAAGGGGGAGACCGATTCGTCCAGCGCCAGCTTCAACCTCTCTTCTTCGCCCCACCGCGACTCTTCCGAGAACTCGACCCCGCAATCCCGAGGAGAAGACACTTCTTCCGTCGGGCTGCCGACTACCGGCCAGAACCAACTTCCCCACTCCGAAGACTCTCAGACGCCAGACAAAGGAGGCGAAAACGAATCCACCGAGCTGACGAAAATCGTTCTTCCTGAAGATGCTTCCGAGGGGTCGGTAGAAGGAGATAGGGCTAGTGTGCTTGGCGAGGCTCTTCTGAAGGAGATTTCCCAAAAAGAAGCATCCAAAAACACCCTAAAAGAAGAGACAAAAGAGGAAAATTCGAACCAAAATTTCCAGACAATGGCTGCCGGGGAAAATGGGCTGATGGTCGTAGTGTCCCAGAGTGCTCCGGCTGAGCAAATCCTCCCCGAAGACCAACCTCCTGCGGATCAGGCGTCCATGCCCATCTCCGCAGCGAAAGAGCCAACCACCGCAGCGGACGCCCCTCCGGAGACCTTTTTACCAGGACTTTTGCCGAGCGAGTCTGCTCAGAAGACAGAAGGGGTTCCTAACGGCCAGGCCGCTAACCATCCTGCCGGGTCCAGCCCGGAACCCATTCCTATGTCCACGGAATTGGCGGGAAAAGTCCAACCCTCGGTATCGG
>Ga0272448_1003110_pt1 | contig 20009 bp, 9 predicted proteins | sample YNPCB0191_FD_202220 | JGI IMG/M metagenome (GOLD analysis project Ga0272448, IMG submission 202220) | Hot spring sediment microbial communities from Yellowstone National Park, WY, United States - YNP-CB-019-1 | ecosystem: Environmental > Aquatic > Thermal springs > Hot (42-90C) > Sediment... | reverse complement strand
TGAAGTCATTCCGGGTGCATTTGGGAGGATTCACGCTTGTTCCGGCTCCATTCTGGATTGTTACAACCCAGAATGTGCTTTCTCAGCTCTTAGCTTTTTCGGTTTGTGTCGAAGTGCGTAAGTCCTACTAAATCTGAATGAGCATTTTCGAAGAGCCATGTCCGGAGTAATTTGTTCGGGGTGGAATCAGTTGCTATTATCAACCTATACTCGCCGCTTTTAAATTTTCTCCAAAAATATTCCTTTTTAATTTTGTATTCTTCCTCGTTTTTCGATATGGCCTTTAGTTTTTTTTCTAATTCATTATTTACCCTTGAATTAAATTCATTGTAGTTTAATTGCGGTAGTGAAGATGCATAACTTAGTATTTGCCCAACAACTTCCCGCTCGGATTGGGGATTAGTATGAAGTTTCACTTCAACAAGCACCGGCAAACCCTGCGAATCAATAAGAAAAATATCGGTATGACCCGCCTCGATTTTTAGTTCACGATCTATTAAATGGAGAGGAAAATCAAATTTTTCTTGTAATAATTCTGGATTCTCTGCTAATATTTTCTGCATATATTTTTCATTCCCCTTCCACGTTTTTTCAGGTAAATCCTGTTCTTGAAGTATTTCTTTTTTGGGAATACGGATTACGTTCATTTCTCTCAACCCTCTCTCATTTCTAAATTTACCATTCTTTCTAACGCTTCGTGGAGCCTGACCATAGCTAATGTGTCCATTTTGCAGTACTCCAGCAATTCAACACATGTCTGCTTCCATTCGTGTTCAGGGATCATCTCTCGTGCCATTATAGCAAATCTGACCATGGCTATATCCCCATTGGTGATTTCCAAGCCATCATACGATAAATCTGGGACCATAACCGGAAGGACCACCTTGATTGAGGTCTTTCCCTGAAATCCGGGATGATTCAAACAATGCACGAATTTTTCCAAGTCTACTATCCGGTCCAGGATATGGTTTAGTGATTCTTCAAGGTCAGGGAAGATACGTGCGAGTGCTCCAATTACCGTCCTTTCAAAACTGCTGTAGGTGATGATCGAATCCTCTCCTGCGAGATCTTCAAGAAGGCGTTCGGCTAATTCACGTCGGCAGTCCATTTTAGGATTCGCAATATACTCCCGGTGGTTATGAACACACCCGCATTGGTCGCAGAAATGAATAGAATATTGAGTGGGAATTTTCTCGTATGGGGCTATTCCTGGATAAAGAGGCAATGCAGTCATGGTGGTCTCAAAGTCAAGGTAATGGGCGGGCCATTGTATTTCCTGTAGCATATTTTCAATCGCAGGGTCAACATAGGCCTGTCCACATTTCACACACTCAACTACTTTTTTTTGGTTGGCTGAAAGGGGAAAATCATCCGGAATATCCAAAATACATACAATACCTTGCTCAATCATTTCGTCGGCTTTTTTTTGCTGGAGCCTCGGGATAATGAAGATAGGGCAGTCAATGTCTTTCCCAAAACATACCTGATACTGGTCACAATTCTTACATTTGTATGTTAAGTTTGGTTCAGGTTCCATTGGTAGAGATAGTAACCTCCCTATTTCGGGTAAATACGGAGTAAAATCATCGACACGGGCCATGACTTCTGAGGTACAATCAATTGTCTTGAATAGCTTTCGGGGGTCCATTCCCAACCGATAATTCCTATCAACCAACATCAATTTGATCGCGCTGGGTGAGAACCCGGATCCTCGGGTAATCAGGGTAATATATGCCATATCATCAATAAATTCAGCCTTTTGATTTACACTGGACTTTACTTCGATTAAATCCCAGCCAGCGCGATTAGTTATAGGGGTCAGAATGTCGGCTCTGGCAATGTAATTCTCAAAAAGAAATGCTCCTTCAAAGATAGCACTGCATGAAGGTTCGCAGAGACATTCCGCTGTCCACCTAGCAGCTTTCACATGTTCTGTCTCGTTTATAAAGATTCCTTCGGGGAACAGTGCTCGTGCCCGTCTTCCTATTTCTTTACCCTCTTCCATCCGGAACAGGGTTGTGAGACCTAACTCGTTCGGGATTTTTCCATTTGCCAAACGCCACCCAAAGGTAGAGCAGAACAATGTATTGAGAAAGAGATCCTTGGTAACAGTAATCATGGGAAATTCCAGTTTTATTCTGGATGATATGAAACAAGACGATAAGAACATATTGGGTTATGGACCCATCCTCTGTAGAACCTATTATGTGAGGATTGTTTCCATAGGTCCTGTCAAGTTGTCGGTCGTCAGAGGATAGGGTCAATAGCGATGAGCACGATGTAAAACATGGTGCGAGGAGCGGGACGGATCATGAGATGCGAACGAGCATGACCGTCGTCACAGCCCCGGGATACCGCGGGAAGCAGCCGCACGATGTGAGCGGAGGTGCCCGGGAGCACCGAAAGGCAGGAGGAGCAGACCGGTGACCGGAGCGAGCATAATGTGGTTTTAGTCCTGTAAACATTACTTATTCAATAAGCACTGGTTCTACTCTCTTAACAACTCCTATAGACATCTCATATAAATATAGAATGACAAATCGTTTCAGCATTTGGGTATCTTCCATGGCTTTCTACTCAAAGAATGATGGATTAAAACCAAGGGTCTGTTCCCGGTGTAACGCCATCAACAGCCCTATTAGCAATTCGTGTTGCAAATGCGGGTTTTCATTGACGTGGGAAGGCTGGGAACAATATCAGCAGGAACAGAGGAGTTTCAATATATCAGGGATCTCCAGTATCTCGACAGGAATTATCCTGATCTCGACCCTCATCCGTTATTGAAGAAGAAAAGGAAACATCCCAAACAAAAGGTTGTCCGCTGTATTCAGTGCAATAATCTTTCGGAGACTATTCAAGACGGGATTGTTATCGATTATTGCCCTCATTGTGGAGCGCCGTTTTCGGATCGAATGATTGAACGCGAGCACTGGCTTTATACACATCCCGATGAGGCGAAAGAAGAACTCAAACGAAAGAATGAGATTCTTAAGAAAATTCACGAATCATCCAAGACACTTTCAGAGGACCCCGATCAGGCAGAATCCCGGAGAAAGATCATTGAGATGATCAAAAATGATCCATCGCTTATTCTCGAAGCACTTGAGGAATTGGAGCAAGCGCCCCAGAAAAAGAAGAGTAAATCATGAAATCATCTTAGGCTATTGACATATCAGTTCCTTCAGTTCCTGTAATTTTTGTTCCACGGGATCATCATATCGTATCGTGAACACCTCATACCCCATTAAATCAAGTCTCTCCCGTTTTGTCGCATCGTCCCTTTTCTGTGCTTCGGTATCATGATCCGGTCCATCAACAAAAATAAGAATAGCATGACCCCCACGAGTATATGAAAAATCAGGTCTGGCAATCATTTCGTCTCCTTCAGCAATAACCTCCTGAGCACTATCCGGGAGAGGAATGCCGGCCTGGTGGATTGCAGTGAGAATTTGTTTTTCCAGGGTTGATTCACATCTGGAAATAAGAAATTCATAATGCGAAACAGTCGATGGGGAAGAGTCCATTGCTATTTGTATATCTGCCTTCATGAGATTCCGGAGGATTGGAAGCACGAGCTTTCTGTTGAGGATATCATGTTCGTACTGGTTGTAATAATTACAGAGACATTCATAGCAGGCACGGTCACATTGCTTCTCTTCGTTTTCGTGCAGAATGGTAAGAGCCTGCCTCATGACATCATGGAACGTAGACCGATTTAAGAATGATTCAAGAATGCCCGCTCCACCCTCCGATGTTTCATGAAGAATAATGCTCGATTTTTTGTTGTTTTCAGGATCAGGCATCAGGAAATATTGGATTTCGTCGACATCGACATTCATGCTGATCTGAATACCTTCGATGATTGCCTGGGCAAGGGTCGTATAAAACGACTCGAATAGTGCTTCAGGAAGAGGATTGCCATCCTGGTCAAAGGGTTCTGGCACATCGATTTTAATCACGTCATGCCGGGTATTAGTGAAGAGGATAATATTCCGAATGATGTTTTCTTCGGTCCCCTTCCTCCAGCATCGTTTCATTTCATTATTCGAATCGAGATGGTCTTTTACCCCATTTTTACCTAGTATCCACCTGTTGCAGGCGGTACAAAGGGTAAACCCTGCGAGGGGCTCATCCTTATCGGAAGGAATCGGCCCATGGTTGATACTCACGATCTTTCCCGAATGATCATACGAGAGAGTAATGAGAGGTTTTTCCGCAGGACCTGCAAAGAAAAATTTCCTTACATTTGAGGGGGTATAGTGCCGGGTAACCTTATATCCAAGTCGCTGGCGTTCTTCCTCATCGCTGGTGATCATCGTCCGGGACTCGGCCAGTTGGTCAGGCATCTCAATGGAATGTTGTTCAATGGAAATATTCTCCAGAGAGCTTCCGCAATTCCTGCATGCACCGCCTGTCATGGAGATCTCTCGCTCGTCAAGATAGACAGCCTGGCAGTAGGGACAGATCAGGAGAGAACTCATTGCGGGCTGGTTGTTTTCGGTGCGTAAGCGGGGTGTCCTCACAGAATAGCGATTTCCCCGGTAATACACACTGTTTCCCGGGGCATATTCTACAAGAGCAATATTGCGGTCACGTCGCAGTTCTGCCTCTTCCGAACCGAAAATGCCCTTATAATTGATTGCGAGAGACGTAACCTGGGTGGGGAATCCATAGTTGGGCAGGAATCCCTGGGCCGCGAGATAACGATACGTGGTAAAATCTCCCCCTCCGGTGCGCATATCAGAGAGTTTCTTCTCGATTGATTCACGTCTCCGCTTATAGGCTCCTATCTGACGAGGTGATATTCTCCCCCGCTGCAGGAACATGTTTATTTCTTGGAGTTCGCGTGAAAGGGCAAGATACTCATTTCTGAAGAGGTTGAAGGCACCATCGAATGAGAGAATAAACGAATCAACGGTTTCTTCGATGAATTTGTTATCGAGCCAGGAAAGAGACTGCATTTCCTCCTTGAGGACATGCTTGATTGCATTGAGGATATCAGTCCTCTTTTCTTCGACCATTTCACTCAGGCGCGTCCGATTTAGTGTTTCCATCTCTCCAGGGGAGGATTCTTCCGCATATATGGGTAAATGTTCCCGCTCAAAGTCGAGGATTCCCTCAATTTTTTGGGGTATTTTGAGGGTGATAATCTCGAGAATGAGTGCATGGATGTGCGCCCGGATGAGCATCTTGTTATCGAGTAAGAACCGAGGGGGTGCAATCTTCCCCGTGATCATTTTACCTGGATATCGATAGAAATACTGGTCATGTGGCCCCCTCCTGGAACCGACACCGCAGAAGGTGAGGATCAATGATGCCTGCGATTTCCGACCTGCACGCCCTGCACGTTGTGCATAATTGGAGGGTGATGGCGGGACGTTTCTCAAATACACTGCAGAGAGGTTCCCGATATCAATCCCAAGTTCCATGGTGGGAGTGCACACAATGACATTCAGAATATCATCGGCATCTTTAAACCTGGTCTCAAGCACCTTCCTGGTCTCCCCATCGACCTGGCCGCTGTGCTCTTCTGCATGGAGCTGGACAGCCTCGCCGAATGGTCTTGAATACTCTCTCCGGAAATAATTGTTGGAGAGGTCAAGCGGGATGAGGTCTGTACAATTGGGGTTGATGCAGAGATTGAGTTCGTGGAAGTGGTTCACCTGACCGCACTTTCGACATACTTTCGATTTGGCTGGATTGGCAAGTCCCAATTCAACAATTTCGGGTTTAATCATCGTAATTTTTCCTACCCGGGAAATTGGTTCTCTGTGCAATCCTCCCTCGCGAAGCAATACTTCTTCAACATATTCGACAACCTGTTGGGCTTCTTCATTTGTCTCTGGTCCTAACACTTTGTTCGTCCACCGTACAAGTGAACTGTTCACATGCGTGAGACGGAAGACAGTTGCAAGAGGTGTGTCCCGACGGGCTTCATCACTATACCCTGTCGGGCGTGTTGACAATAGTTCATTATGAAATATTACATCGGGATTCAAATACCGCTCAATCTTCTCGGCAAAATCATAAGGACGCATAAAAAATTCAGAGAAGATTGCCAGGTTATGACGCATAATGTCAAGGTATCCCTTCAGGTAATCCTCACGATGACGAGGCGATAATTTTTGGAGCAGTGGAATTTCCTGCCATAAACCTTCGTCCTCGGCAATTGCATCAAGTCCGGTATATTTCACTTCCAGGAGTCCAACATCCTCGAGATTTGGCTGATTTTTCTGACGTGTCGATCCCATTTCAAGGATGGCGTTCATGAGAAGGTATTTCCGGTAAATGGGTTCAGCGTGCGAACCACGCCTCATTCTCCCCGGCCCGGCGTTCCGTTCAAATTTAGGAAGAGCTCCGACTGCCTGATCAACTGACATTGCGTCGAAGATGGCATCACCGGCTTCAGTAAGAGGGATTGGTTTCCTGGAGTTTTTCAACGCATGATAGAGCCCTCTCCTGAAATGGATCCGCTTCTGGATATTGTTCATGTGGGCTGCCTGGAGAGCGGTATCCTGCCGGTTGTCGGAGAAGGCAATCACTTTCTGTTCTTTTGGGGGGAGGGTGGTCAGCATGTTTGAGACTAGGACGTCTGTTGCGGTTGATCTCCCCACGGTGCCGAATGAGAAGAGTTTGTTGAACTCCCGCCGCGTTCTTAGATCATACGACACCCCGCAATCGCTGCAGGGGCAGAACCGGAATGGCATGGGAAGGATAGTGACCCGGACTTTCCCTGCGCACATACATGGGTCCGCTTTCTGCCCGTCGATAAGTAACCGGTTGCAGTCGGGGCAATAGAGGCCGGTAGGGGGGACCACGAATTTCCTGTATTTTTCCTTGATTGCACCGGTTTCGGTGCACCACCATTCAGGTACAGAGACCTCCCCTTCATTGAATACCCCCCGATACAGGTAGAGGGCTTCTCCTTCTTGAGCGGGGGAATCAAGGTCCCTTGGTTTGACCGTGCCGTCAGGAAGGAGTTCGATACTGTAATATTCCTGGCCACAGGCCCGGCAGAAGACCATCGGGAAGGTGGTTCGGGTCTTGTTCTTTTTTGCGCATTCAGGACAGGTGACTTCTCCTGCATCATGGAGATGGGGGCCTTCCGAAGTGACGCAACTCTTGATCTCCCGTCCCTGGGAGTAGAACATGTGTACTTTTGGTATGAACCGCTTCTGCAGGGTGTTTCCAACCGGGATTTCGCTGTGCATTCCCAGGAGAAAGGCTGCCTGGATCTCGCGGGTCGCCTCTTCGTATGTTGCCTTTGGTCTCACCTGCTCGCGGTATATCCGGACCAGATCCGGGATGCTCTTCGGCTCATCGGCCAGCTGATCCTCGATGAACTGGATGGTCTTCTGTGACCCAAGGGTTTCGCCGAGATATGCAGGTGAGGGATCACTGATACCGAGTGGTTCTCCCATAAGCTGTTCGGCGAGTGTCTTCAGGTATTCCGGGCCTGGTTCATCAACCCACGTGATATCTGGGGGCACCAGCACTCTGTCCGAGAGTTTGCTCTGTGTGCTTCGGGGTGGGTGAATGAAAGTCTCTTGGATAACCGATTTCACGCTGAATGGTTCTCCGAACAGTTTTGCAGCAAATTTCGCAATTGCCTCACCGGCTTCTTCGCCTTCTCCCTGCATCACAGTCGCACTGGTACCAATGCAGCGGAGCGTTCCGGATGTCCCGGTATGCTGTTTGAGTCTCCGGATGAGGTACGCGGTATCTGCTCCTTTCCTGCCGGTGTAGGTGTGAATCTCATCGAGGACGAGGTATTTGAGCATCCCCATCTTTTCCGGAGGGAAGAGTATCTTGTCCTCATGCCGGGTGAGGATATATTCGAGCATCACATAGTTGGTGATGAGAATATCGGGAGGATTTCGCTGGATCTCTTCCCTGGAGATGAGTTCGCTGTCATACGGGGCAGACCTTCCTGTCCTTTCCCGGTATGATTCAAGGGCTTCTTTGAAAGTATGTTTAGTATCGCCGGTATAGATCGCAATCTTCAGACCAGAGCCTGCCAAGCGTTCAGCCATATCGTCGTATTGCGAGTTCGCGAGCGCATTCATGGGATAGACAAGGATGGCCTTGATGCCGGCAAGTCCCTGGTCCCGCAGTGAGAGGCAGGTGGATACGACCGGGACAGCGAAGCAGAATGATTTCCCCGATCCAGTACCTGAGGTCACTACCGTGTTGTGACCGGTCATGACTGAACGGATGGAATCGCTCTGGTGCCGGTAGAGACGTACTGCATGGCCTGAACGGTCACCAGGATCTCTGGCAAAGTAGAGGGGGGTATCACGGTGAAGGAGTCCTTCCCCGATGAGGGCATCGAATGAGTCTCCATCAGCAAATCGCCGGGCGAGATCGATGTACGGTCCCTTGTAGAGAAGTGTTCCATTCTTGATCTTCTCATCTATCCAGTCCCTGATAATCGGGTTCTTGAATTTTTGAAATGAACTGACAAAAATGCGGTAAGCCTCGGAAATTTCATCAAGGGCTGTGATGGGATTGAAACCAGAATTTGTCATAAATCAATACTCCTCAATTTTTGTGACAACCAATACTGTTTGCTGGAATCAGAGTCGGTCTGGACCTTTTTTTAATACCCTGTTCATTCATGTATGTGTGCCTCTGCAGGTATGAAAAATTGAATTAAAGAAGAGCAAATGCCCCTCTCCTTCCTTCAAATCTGATAGTGACACCGGATTGTTATGCTTGATTTTATTTCTCAATTTACGGAGTTGTTCAAACCGCTCGAAAAACCGCTCCTTCTTTCCAAACGTTTTGTTGAACAGTGACCATCGACCGTCTATGAGCCTCTGATACTCTCCATATTCGAGGAAATCAATCAGGGAGAGATCCCGGTCCTGCTCCATGGGGTGTTCCCGAAGATACTCTTTCCTGCGCACTTCTGCCTTGGTTCGGTGTTCGAGATCGAGCGCATACATGAGATCCGTATGTTTGGCATGGATGTCTTTCAGGAAGGAAACCAGATTGAGTTCAAATTCGTCCAGTTGATAGTTGATGTACTCTCTTATTTTACGAATGTCCTCTTCCGATTGATCCCCTGTTGGCATCCCGGGAGGCAATTCATGAGCGTAATTTGGAGGAGGACAGGAATTATTTGAAAATATAAACTCTCCCCCGGGCCCTTGTATCGGTATATCTGGTTGTAGATCCAGGAGTTCCTGTTCGCTATGCGCGAGGAGGTATTCCCTTGTCATTCGCCCCAAATCTCCCAAGGCTGGGTCACCTGCCGCTTCCGCATAATGGCAGTGAAGAATCGTTACCCCGCTCTTTTCTTTCAGGTAGTGCCAGTTGATCATGTCCCTGTAGATCTGGCGACCGGTACAATCAAACACCCTCGTGATGGAATTTTTCTGGAGATAATCGAGTAAAATGCGCGTGAGGGTATCGAATCTCCTCCAGAATGCCTGGACTTCAATGGATTCAACTTCAACGGGACAGGTATACAGCTGGACCGGTTCGTCGGGGGAAACCATCCCGTAAAGACCCGAAAGAATGAGGAAATGGTGGCCCGATGAATACAATGCCTTTTCTGCTTCGGGCGCTCCCCCCAGGCCCTGAACATAGAACTTGCCCTGGTATCGCTGCAGGGCAGGGAGGTATCTTTCCACTTCTTCGCCTGCAAAGTCCGGCCCATCGACGAGGTGCTGATTCATAGCAAGCTCTGATACGAATCTCTTTTTTCCCCAGAGGATATCCTTGAGAGAGTGTTTCATTTCGAAGCGTTTCAATTTCAACAGCTCGGCTTTTCCCTCGGAGAGAAATCGGGCAATACCACACCCCGGCTGATACCCTGGTTCTCCCAGATTTGTATTCTTGGTCCTTGAGCAGATGCCGATGATGAGGATGCCATCCCGTGGATTGTAGGTGAGACCTTTTCCCCCCTCATTCATCCAATCCACTCTCCTTTTTTTGAGGCTCTCTTGTTTCCCCAGCCTCTCTCTTCCGTTTCTCGATATATTCAATTGTCTCTTTCATCGATAATCTCCGCGACGATCCCGTCCCTCTGACCCAGAACTCCTCCTCGCCGTCCACACTGACAAACACCGGCTCAGGAGTGGGTTGGATTTCCAGAGCCCAGTATATCTTTTCCTTCTCTTTCAGGGAATGGACCTTGATGAGCGGGAGCACCTTGTTCCCCAGATACGTCTTCACCAGGTCATCGAACTTCAACCGCAGCCCATCCTCGTTCTGGCCCTTCACGAGTTTCATATCTCCATCGAGTCCTACAATCTCCCCGGCATCATTCACCCCGATGAAGAGCACTCCGCCATGGGTGTTCATGAACGAGGCGATGGTCTTTGCAATGGTGTGCTCGAGCGCCTTGTTCCTCTGCCTTGTCTGGAAGTCCCAAGAGATGGACGACTTCAGTTCGACCCGCTCGTTCTCGTGCTGGGCAATCAGGGCTTTCCAGTCGATCTTCCCATTCTTCCGCGGCAGGTCTGCCCGCATCACCCGCACGAACTCCTTCGCGAGTTCATCGTACTTCCGGAGGATCACCTCCTTCGTGCGATAGCTGCCGTACTTCTCGATGTCCTTCCGCTTCACTATCGGGAAGGTCTCCATGATGTAGTCCACATCGTCCCGGGAGATCTCATAGAGGTGGAAGTACAGGGCATCGAGGTCGCAGCGGAGGTCGAACCGCCGCTCCTCGTCCCAGATGAACGGCTTCGGCCTGCCGTCATCGCCGACAGGGTTCTGCGGGAACCATTTGTTCCACTGATCTTTCCCAATTTCTTTGAGCACGTCCTGGGCAAAGGGCTCAAGGTCCCACGCGGTGTAGGTGAGCTCGATGACCCGGGGGGCGATGAAGCTGGTGAGGGCAGGGGTGTAGGTGGAGGGGGGGAGGACGGGGAGTTGTTTGACGATGTAGAAATTTAGAGATGTACCCCCAATTTTATTTCGAATTGTAAAATCAAATACGAACGAAATCAAATTTCCTGTAATTTTACTAATTACATTACCTTTAAAGGAGTCTGAAATTAGTATTGGTGCTTTATTACTTACACCCGAATGTGGAAAAATAGCAAATATTCCAGTTCTTTCATTGGTAGAGTTTGTTATATCTCTGAATCCGATATACCACTTTGAAGAATTTTCTCTCTCACGAACCGACTTTGCGCTCACCCAATACCACGGCATCACAACGTAATTTGGATCCGCATGCTGCTCCACTGTAGGAGTGGGAATCGATGTATTCCCCCTATCCTCCACTCCCTCAAATGTCCCGAACCGGTGATCATAGTGCCAGAACATCTTCGCTTCATACAGCGGCAGCCACACCTCCTCTCCCTTCACGAACCGGTTCCCCTGCAGCACGAACCCCGCCGCCTCCATCTGCTCCCGGGTGCGGAAGAGATGGGAATCGTTAGACATATGGAACATTGCCTGGAACGACACCCCCCATGGGTTTCCCTTCTCCCCCAGATTCTCGTTGACCAACACAGGCACCCTTCGGTAGACCGCCTTTGTGATCTCCGCATCCCGCTTCGATCGGAATATCGGGCAGTTCTTCGTGTTCGGGTTGATGAGCGCAATCCCCTCAGGGGTGAGGGTGAAATGGCGGTGCTCATCGTTGAGGTGATCGATTTTATGGAGGAAGAACGCGAGGTCGAAGGCGCTGCTGCGTGCCCGGCTCCCTGCCATGGTCAGGAGGCAGAACTTGAAACTGCGATGGATTGGAAATATACCTTCTTTATTCTCAAAATCGTAGAGGCTCACGAGCGATGCCTTCTCGACGAGGTCCCCGAAGAACTCTGCCGTGGTGGCATCGGTCGCAATCCCGGTCGGCACGATGATCCCTGCCCGTCCGAGGGGGGAGAGTGCAGACCGGGCGTGCTCGGCAAAGACCGTGTAGGTATTGATGTCGCCTTTCCCGGTCAGGGGGAACCGCCCGGATGAGCGGAGGAAGAGGCTCTCGCACTCGCTCGCCCGCTTTGCAGCAAGGAACTCTGCATACAGTTTCGGGTTCGACTGTTTCAGTGCAGTAATTTTTCTTGTTCTTTCTGCGGCATTTCGTGCTCCTGCAACATCCGGGTCACGGACTTCAAAGAACTCCTTCTCCTGGATCTTGATACGCTCCCACGGCGGGTTCCCGAGCACGCAGTCGAACCCTCCTGCCCGAAACACCTCCGGGAACTCGAGGTGCCAGTGGAAGAACCGGTACTTCTCCGCAAGGGAGCGGATGTGAGCCTGAACCTCATCGGAAAGGACACTCCTGCCCTGCGACCGGACCATCCGGACAGTTTCGCTCGTGGGGACCTTCTCTGCCTGCTCCCTTGTGAGCGGCCAGAAGAACGCGGCACACCAGGTATCTGCTGCCCATCGCTCGCGTTCGTATTCTGCCGAGGCACGGAGCCGCTCGTATTCTCTACGTTTTTTCTCTACTCCGTCGGGATTGTTTTCTGCGCATTCGATGAGTGCGGCGAACCGCTCCGCGCACTGGTCGGCAAGCCCGACCTTCTCCCCGAACTCCGAAAACGTCCTGCTCTGTCGCTGCTCCCTGTTAGCCTTTTTGACCATGCTGGCAACGTCCTTGCTATCGCCCTCGACCGGCGTGTATGCATCATCCGGAATCCCTCCAGCGATGAGGTCAGGGGTCGCTCCGATGAGCGAATTGCCGCACTTGATGTGGTGGTCAAGGAAAGAGAGAGGTTTGTCATCGACAAGGGCATTGATCCAGAGGGAGACCTTTGCAAGCTCCACCGCCATCGGGTTGAGATCGACGCCGTAGATGCAGTGCGAGAGCACATCGCGGCGGGCAGCCCGGACATCCTTTGCCGACGGTAACTCTGTCCCGGTCCGGACCTTTGCAAGTTCATGGCCAAGCCGGTTCGCTGCAGCGATCAGGAACGCCCCGCTCCCGCAGGCAGGATCGCAGACCCGGATGGAGAGAAGTGCCTTTTCCCTCGCCGCAGGGTCCGGTCCGGCCTGGGAAATTTTATGGGCGATGACCGGGTCGAGAGCACTTTTGATGAGCTCTGCAATGAGGTCCGGATTGGTATAGTACGACCCTGTCGACTTCCTCTCTGATCCCCGCGGATCGAGCATGAACTCCCGCGGGCGGTACTCCCTGCCATCGATGGTCTCAAACCCTTCCGTGATCCGGGGTATATAATCGAGCAGGCTCTCGTAGATGGCCCCGATCTCCTCGACGGATAAGTCGGCATAACTGATGCGCTGCCGCCCATATACCCTCTCCCTGCGCCCCCTGCCTTCAGTGACAGGAACCGTCCAGGTCAGTGCCCGGATCGCGTCCATCAGTGCGGTGTTCCGGCACCGTGCATCCTTCAGGTACCGTTCATTGGCACGGGAGAAGAGGAGGCCGTCAAAGGCATTTACACCCAGTTCGGGAACCCCCTTCTCGAGCATTTCGAAGGTCACGCAGAGTCCTTCCCAGAGGTCCGTGTGCCGGTCGTCACGCCCCTCGAACGCATCCACCCGCTCGCGGAGCGAGGTGATCGAGTATTCCTCGAGGAAGAGATCCCCATGTTCACCCTCTATCCCGAGCATTCCCCGCTGCTCGGCAAAGAGCAGGAAGATAATCCGGTACACGACGGCCAGGATCTCCTGGTAGTATTCCTGGCACGCCCTGCTGTCACCTTTCAGTCGATCGATCAGCACCTCATCGAGGAACCCGTTGCCCAGCCGCTCGATCGCGGTCACCACATTCTCCCGGAGGCTCTCCCCGATCTTCTCTCCTGCCTGCCGGCTCACTTCGTAATAATCCTCGAGGGGTTCCTTGCCGGTCTCCGGATTCCGTGCGAACCGGCTCGCATGGCAGAACCTGTAGAGCGCGAGGAACTCGGGGAAACTCCGGTTCAGGAAGATACCTTCAAGGTCAAACTCGATATAGCCAGGGACCGTTGTGTGATGGTAATCGCGGATGACCCGGATGACCGTCTCATTCATGAGCATTGCCCAGGTCGCATCGTGCCGGTTCAGGCAGTCCTGGAGCGCGTCATGGGGGGAGGGTTGTTTCGGAGCGGGGCGCGCATCAGGATCGGTACCCGGAGGCAGGATGTGTATCACGGGGGGCCTGGGAACCCGGGTTTCCAGATCCTTTCTTGGGAACCACCCCCTGTGAGAAAAATGATACTTCACCTGGTCGCTGATGATGATCTGCTTCGCCGTGTAGGTCGGTTCAAACCCAAGCGCATCAAGGATCGGTAATTGCCAGAACCGGCGGGCATCATCCGCAGATATCTTTCCCGACTTGATATTTCGGTATTTTTCATCGAAGAGGAGGCGAAGGTGATCCCATGCTTCACTGACCCTTGAAAGGAACTCTTTTTCATTTTGAGGGGGAGCATCTTCATCCCGCCAGGGGCGGACGAACGTCTCGGGCCGTGCATATTCAAACCCCTGCTGGGAGTCCTGCAGGAGGGACATGAAATGCGAGGTGATGAGTCCCCCGGAGAGCCGGATAAAAGACCTTTCCTCGCTCTTCATCTCTGCACCCCGGCAGCAGGTGTAGGTTCAAGCAATCGCAGGGAAATCAGGTCATGGGAAGCGACCGAAACCTCGGCGAGTCCTTCAACCCATTCCGCCTCCGGGTATATTGCCGCAATCTGTGTCCGGAGTTGAGTCCGCTCGGCAACCAGTTCCTGCCGGCGGGCTTCAACCCGCTGGGTAAATACCGGCAACCAGGTCTCCTCCGCAAGTGCCCGGACTAAGTGATTCTTCACACTGGCTTCCCTTGAAGGGGGAAGCGGGACCTTTTGCACGCGATCAAGTGAGATTGTGTCCTTTTCATCGGGATAGGTCCCGGTCACCAGGTCACATGCGACAGGCACGATCTCCTCCACGACGGAAGGACGCTTGCCTCCAACCGTGTAACGGACGAGGAAATGATAGAGGGCAGTGACATGGGACACATCAGGAGTTGCGACCACACATGTCCTCCCGTAGTATTGAGTATCAGGGGAGAACACATCCCGCTTGATAAGCTCGATCAGTCTGCGGATAACCGGGTGCACGGTGTTGAGTTGTTCGATCCCTGGTTCCTGAAGGGCGATCCGCTCATCGAAGGTTGCCTTCTCGATGACTTGTGAAAAACCGGGGACTACCAACTGTTCAGACAGTACGATCCTCAACGTCTTGTTCCTGTCATGATTCTCCGTGATGGTGCAGCCATACTGGCCCAATCCATGCTCGACAAAATGCCTGAAATCCTTTCGCGTACCAATGATTCGCTCTGAGAGTGCGATCCGGGCCCGGACCTCTGCAAGATCGACGGCTGTCTGCCCATAGAAGCTTTCATTCTTGATTTTCTCGAGCGTCTCTGTGCTGAAGGGGTCAATTCTGGGTTCGGGGTTTTTCTCTCCGCCAAATGAATCAAATAACGTGCGTTGCGAGGTAGGCAGATCGACCTTCAGCATCGAATCCCCAATCAGCGCGACAACATCGGCATCGTTGCCGAAGAACGGGGGCGAAAAACCATAATCTTCACGTATCTTCTGTGCCTTTTCATAGAGAACCTTGAGAACCCTTGTATCAAGGGTGTCCCGCAACACGAGGGTCCGGATATGCACTTCCCGTTCCGGTTGACCGTAGCGGTCAACCCGGCCATTCCGTTGTTCGAGGCGGTTAGGATTCCAGGGAAGCTCGTAGTGAATAACCTGGTTGGCCATGTGCTGAAGGTTCACTCCTTCACTGATACAATCGGTTGCAACCAGAACCCCCTTGTCAGCCTCGATGAATTGTTCCATCACTTCGCGACGTTGCTTTTCATTCAAATCTCCGTATACCGCAAAAATATTTGATGATTCGAGGTTCTTCATCCGTTTTGGAATCTCACGGACAAGATAATCGAGGGTGTCCTTATATCGCGTGAAGATCAGGACCTTTCTGGGTCCATATCTTCCCCGCATCGCATTATCGAGATATCCGTCCTTCCTGGTCAGTTCCCGGAGTTTGCTGTCCTTGGAGGGGGTAATGGCCTGGGCATGTTCAATTAATGTGCGGAGTTGCTGTGCTTCCATCTCAAGAGCAGAGAGGGTCCCATATACCACCTGATCAACTCGTTCGGAGGCTTCTTCGTCGGTTAGGTCTTCTCCTCCCTCCTCGTCAAGAGCAACTGCTTTCGCCTGCACAACAGAGACCGATTGCTCAGATCGTTCGTCCTTATTCTGGATCTTCTCTTCAATCCGGCGTAATCGGTTTTTAAGAGAGATCCGGAGCGAATAGGGAGAAGAGAGTGCACGACGATGGAGGTGAAGGACTACCCACCGTGCCATCGTCCGCACTTCAACCCGGTCATCCTTTCGTGCAAGGTCAAGCAAGCCTGAACCATACTCGTCAAGTTCGTTTAGTATGCTCCTCTCTTCGGAAAATTCAAGATCGACTGGCACCTCCTTCTGGTCGCGGGTAGGAAATGGGTTCTCCTCGATCGCATGTGCCCGGAACCAGTCTACGACATCCTTCCTCCTCCGCTGGCAGATATGAAGTTTTGCAACCTCCCGATTGATTTTTGGTTCATGGACAGGACCACTCACTATACCGCAATCAAGCATTGCAAGAAGGCTCGCAAAGGTGTCTGTGTACCCATTGTGCGGGGTAGCGGTCAGCAGAAGGAGATGGTTTGCCTTCTTTGCGACTTCCTGCGCGAGAGAATACCGAAGCATTGATATGCTCTCTTTCTCCGCACTCTGGTGCGGTTTGGCAGCGAGGTGCGCCTCATCGATCAAGACGAGATCCCACTGTGCACTGAGCGCGAACTCACGAATCCGGTCAGTTTTAATGTAGTCGATAGAAGTGATCACGCAGGGGTAATAGTCCCAGGGATTCATTCCCGGGGGAATATTCCTCTCAAGTCCCCTCAGATGCACCGAGGAGAATATCTTTGCATCAATCCTGAAGAAATACCGCAGTGCATCCTGCCATTGTTCGCGAAGGTTCTGTGGGCAAATAACGAGGATTCGGGACACCAGATTTCTTGATTTCAGTTCAGTTATAACCAGTCCTGCTTCGATAGTCTTTCCGAGCCCCACATCATCCGCAATAAGCATGCGGACCCGTGCGCCCTGGTTCAGTGCCATGATGACAGGGGCAAGTTGGTATTCTGTGGGAATGACTGCACTTGTCCGGAGGCTTGTAAGGGGGGCCGTTCCATGGATCATTGAATACTGGAATGCCTGGACAAGCAACCGATTTGTCGCCACATCGCCGATTTTTTCCGGATGGGGAGGTTGTATCTGGCCTTTGGAAATTTTTTCAGCAGGAATGTAAAATCGGTGCGAGTCTGCAGAGTCCCCATCAATACAGGTAGCGGTTAGAATGTTCCCTTCAACCGTATCGACTCTCCAAAGGCGGTTTCTTAAAGAAATAATATCCCCAGAATGATGATCCATCTCCTCACCCGTCTGATTTAATAATACTTTTCAAGATGGTGATTGTTTCAATCCAATATAACAAATTCTCTTATATTCTATTGAGTCCTAGTGACTTCCATGAACTACTGGTTGGTCATCTCTAACCGGCACAATGCGGAAGTGGTCATAAAGAAAAATGTGTGGGGAGTTTCCAGGCGTTTCATCAATCAAATTTCAAAAGCACTTCCTGGTGATAAGATACTCGTATATACCCGCAACGAGATTGTCGACAAAAATACTACCTTTCCCCCTGCAATCGTGGGTGCTTTCCAGGTTACATCTGCTATGTTTGAAGATACCTCTCGTATATTCAAGCCCCTTTCAATTCAACCGGATGAAGTATTCCCATTGCGAATAAGATTGAAACCAGTTAAGATATTCAATGCGCCGGTTGAATTTAAACCCTTAATTCCAGCATTACGGTTTATCACCAACAAAGAACAATGGGGAGGTCATTTACAGGGCCAAGCGATGCGAACAATCCCAAAGGAAGATTACGAACTGATCCTGAAAGCGGGTGAATAGGTCAATGGAAATTTGAATTTTGAAAATTGAAAGAATAGAGAATGTGAAACAAGTATTATTTTTTAAGCACTTTCTCAAACCATATTATTGATGCTTCACCTTCTTTTCGGGTTATCTCATCGACGGTTCGACTATGACGGATACCGTTACGGAGTTCGGCCAACTGGTCAAACTTTGTATTCAATACATCCTCCCACAATTCGCAGTAAAAAATTCAAAATCTCGGATTTAATCGACCGCAAGATCTTTGTACCTTGGGTAAAAAACCTACAATATGCCCATAATTGGTGGATTTGACGATGAATCCATCCAAACCGTAGGACATCTAGGGATTGTTGCGGGAGCGTATAATTCACTTGGAATCGGGAAAGTCATAGACCGTGCAATTCCCAAAACACGCCAGCATCACCTGACCCATTCACAGGTCGTGGAATTAATGGCCCTGAACGGATTAGGATTCATTGAGCGGCGATTCTACCTGTTCCCCGAATTCTTTGACGACATTGCATTAGAGAGGCTCATTGGCCCCGGAATTACCAGAGACCATCTCAACGACGATGTATTTGGCAGAACCCTGGATGCCATTGCCGAATATGGCCCTACCGAATTATTCAATGAGATCGTTGCAGAATGTCTCATCCAAAGTGACTTTGGATCACACTGTGTCCACATTGACACCACGAATTTCAGTGTCACCGGGAACTATGAGCCGGATTTTGGTAGTGAGGAGATCCAGATCACGTACGGATATCCCAAAGACGGGAGATGGGATCTCAAACGATTCGTACTGGGAATTGCATCGAATCAGCATGGAATCCCGCTATTTCTGCAAACCTTCTCGGGAAACGAGTCCGATAAAGAGTCGATCAGGACCATCATTCGCGACCTCACTGAGAATCTCAAGTCACCAGAAAAAGTCTACCACGTCGCGGATTCTGAATTCTATACCCCCGAGACACTCCGATTACTTGGGCAACATACCTTCTGGATCAGTCGAGTACCCGGCACAATTGCCCGGGTCAAGGAACTCGAAACGTCAGATATCGAGTTCACGCCCTGCCAGGATCCACGATATTCCTATGTTGAACATCGGGTGAATTATGCGGACATTGACCAGAAGTGGGTGGTGTACCACTCGGAACCGATGCATGAACGCCAGGAGAAGACCTTCAACAACAACCTGGAAAAAGACTTTGAAAAGACCAGGAAATCACTGAAAAAACTCTCAGCTCATGAATTCGTGTGTGAACCAGATGCCCGCGCAGCAGCAGAGAAGTGGGTAAAGAAACATCCAAGGTTCCGGTTCAAGGAGATCTCAGTGGTTGCGATCACACACAAGGATCGAAAAGGTCCTGGCCGGCCAAAATCTGATGAACCTGTGACGCGGGTGTTTACCATACATGCGGAAATTGAACATAATCCTGAATTCATACAGCAGGAAATCCAAAAATTGGGGAGATTTGTACTTGCGACCAATGACCTCGATCTCTCTCCTGATACTCTCCTTGAATATTATAAGGGGCAGGGCGCAGTGGAACGGGGATTCCGGTTTTTGAAGGATAAATCCCACCTTTCGCAGGAGAGATAGTTTCATCTGAAAAATTAGCCGATATACCGGATTAAAATACTTAGATTTATATCTGAGAAATGTTATATTTAATCTGTGACCACAACCGCGAAATTCACGTCAAAAGATTTCACGACACGACAGATAGGACATTTAGGACTCGTTGCCGGAGCAATTGACGAACTGGGAATCACCGAGATTATCGACAGGGAACTTCCCAAATCCCGCAACCACGCACTTTCCCATTCTGACATCATCAAAGCCATGGTCCTGAACGGTCTTGGGTTCAATGAACGTCGTGTCTATCTCTTCTCCCGATTCTTCGACAACCTGGCCACAGAACAACTCTTCGGTCCTGGGATCACCCCCGACCATTTCAACGATGACGTTGTATTACGCACGCTGGACAGTATCTATGAATACGGGTCCACTGATCTCTTCAATAAAATCGTTCTCCAGGTCATGGCAAAACTGGAGTTTGGAACCCATCTTCTCCATGCCGATACGACAACATTCAG
>Ga0272448_1003109_pt1 | contig 20011 bp, 15 predicted proteins | sample YNPCB0191_FD_202220 | JGI IMG/M metagenome (GOLD analysis project Ga0272448, IMG submission 202220) | Hot spring sediment microbial communities from Yellowstone National Park, WY, United States - YNP-CB-019-1 | ecosystem: Environmental > Aquatic > Thermal springs > Hot (42-90C) > Sediment... | reverse complement strand
ACCTCTCCCGTGCGCGGAGGGCCTTGACGAGCTTGTGGGAACAGTTGCATGGGGCAGACGGGATCCGGGTACGGGATGGGAACCAACGAACCGTCGGCACAAACAAAGCCGGCGGTGAGGACACTGTGGAGATGGGGATGAAAGCGGGGCGGGATCCTCCGACAATCAGGGCACGCATCGCCGCGCGGCGTTTTTCCGGATGAAGCTCTGGCTGACGGGGAGCCTTGCTCGGGGAAACCGGCATGCGGCCCATGGGAAGCGATGGGACAGGAAAAGTCAACAATCCTCCTTTCGCAGCACGGCCGATCGGCCCAGCCGATTCAACATTCCATCCACGAACATCCTCCGTACCCGTATGGGGTCGTCCAATCTCTGAGGTTGCGCGCGGATCACCTTCAGGGTCTCTGCAATCAACCCCGGGTTGTTGCCCGCCCGACGGGTGATTTCCCTGGCGAGCGCAACCCGGAGCGCCTCGCCATACCCGAGGCGTCCCAGTTCATCCTCCACCCAGCCCAATGCCAAATCGGGCTGCAGGTCGACGAGCTCGACCTTGTCGAATCTATAGTAATGGAGGTGATACGCACCGCGGTGCGCGGTCACCGCGCAAGCGAGTGTGAACTTTTCCTCCAGCAGCTCCAGAAGTCGCCGCATCCTATGGTGAAGCGGGGGCAGGTGATCCAGAAGAAGGCACAACCTGGATTCTTGCGCGGAGCTCAGCAGTTGATCCCGCAGATCCCGGACTCGCAGCCGACCATCCACCCGAGACGTGGAATGAAGCGGCTTGCCTCTCGCGCTCCTATTTTGAAGCGGACGAGTCGCGAGCGCCTCGGCCAGCAGCCTCCTGCACCCGCCGCAGTCGCCCACGTAGACGGCCCGCAGGCTTTCCATGTCGCCGCGGTCCAACTGCCGCGCAGCCTCTTGAAGCAGCGCGCTCTTTCCGGTGCCGGCAGGTCCGAAGACCAATGTGTGGATTCCCCGGCGCATGTTCTCGACCACCTTCGTCAGCTCTTTTTCCCTGCCCACCAGCATATATCAGCCCTCGGGGTCGTCCCGGAACAAGGTCGCTGCGCGAACTACCGCACCTCGTATCCCGGATCCCGCGCTTCCTGAATCTTCCGCCGGATTCGCAAAAGCCATGGAAGCATCGGATCCCAGGCCGTGCACTCGGCCGCCCAAGTCCTACGGGCGATTTCCTCTTCAATCAGCGGTTCCGCCGACGCTGCGTGATTGACCAGAAGTTCCTCGACTTCGCCGAGCATCAACCAATCGAGCCGCGGTAGCTCCGCGAGGAGACGGCGGAAAATCTCAGTCATACTAGCTCCCCCCTCGAATTTCGATCCGATTTGGGAGGCGGCCACCAGAATGACGGGATCTTTGTCATCCAGCAGAGGGCGTAATAGCGGCCACTCGCGGCTCTCGATTCCGATCTCCGCAAGAATTCTCAAGGCGCTGCGCCGCCGCTCCAGACTCGACGGGCTCTCATACTCGTGTGAAGGAGAGGGTGTGATCGCCGTCTCGACAAGCTGCGGGCAGGCTGCGCGACCCAGTTTTCGAAGAGCCCCTTCGGCAGCCGGGCGACGCATATCGTCTTCCATCGCCGCCACAAGGTAGGGGATCGCTTCGACGCGTCCGAATTCACCGAGCGCTTCCAGAATCCCAGCCGAAGCGCGCTTGCCCGCCAGTTCCAGGAGTGTCAGGAAATCCTCTTCCCTATGAAACGCGGCCAGCTCTCGGGCCGCCGCCGCTTCCACAGCCTCCTCACCGAGTCGCACGTCAGGATCTTCTATGTCTCTGTCGGCCCTCAGGTATTCGATCAGCGTGTCCCTGGCACCCAGGCGCGCCAGAACTTCCACGACGCGCCGCCTGGGTTCGAAGACGTTGCTGGGGCTCCCGTAAAGCAGTAGCTCATGCAGCGGTCCAATGGCGGCCGGTCCGCAAGCAATCAGTTCGAGGGCGACGGCCTCCCCTTCATAGAGAGAATGCAGGCGTGCAATCAGGAGCCGGATCCTGGCCTCGATTGCATCATGTGAGGCGTCTGTCATGGCCCCTAACCTCGCACGCTGAACGCCTGCGTGGCGTCAGCCGATCATCAGTGAGACTGTGGTTTGCCTTGGTCAGACTTTGCCAAAGACCTCCGGGCGGGAGTCGTCCGCCCGTATCGGGGGCGGTGCGAGAGGAGGGAAAGAGACGGCGGCGCCACGACACGCAAGCAGCCGCCGGGCAAGCTGCCGGCGTTTTGAAGTGTCGCGAGTATCGCGCGTCTGTGATGGTCGTTCACGCCCGCCCGCCGCATTCCCGCACCGCTCCGGCAGAAATTAAGAGTCCTTACCGAGCCGCCGCCTGAGTAGGAGTTATCAATCTCAGCTGACCGGGAGATGGTTGAAGGGCGAACTCCATCGCCTGCCCATCAGGATATCCCTGGCAGCGCTTGGTGTCAACTCATGGACGCAAGGCCCTGCGACTCAGACATCGGTCGCTTTGAGCACATGGAGCCGAACCCGGCTTGCCCATCTTGCGTTGATTGCGAGGATATGCGATGGCGGCGGTGTTCACCGCGACCGGCCGCGAGAGCGTGAGGACCCCTGCCCAAGTGCAACGCGCCGCCCGGATGATGGTGAAAAAGCAGCAGAAACCCCACCCGTCGGATGTACCGGGTGGCGCCGGACACACCCATCGACGCATGCAGGAACCGGCGGCGGCTGAAAGGAGGTTGAGTCCCTCAACTCCAGTCTCCCATAGCGGCCTCCCAAGACCTGTCCGGAATCCCCTTGGCAGGTTGTCCATCCTTGTCATGCGACTTCAGCCCGGCCCGGCCGTTCAGATTTCCCGGGCGAACGCCGCGCTCGCGCGCTGTCCTTTGCCAGGGATACAAACGCATGCACCATCTGATTCTTGCCGACATTCACGCGAACATTGACGCCCTCGACACCATCGCCGAACCGTTCGATCGAGTGCTCGTGCTCGGCGATCTTGTGGACTATGGGGCGGCGCCCGAAGCGGCAGTGCAATGGGTTCGCGACCGGGGAGCGGCGTCGGTCGCGGGGAAGCACGATGTCGCGATGTCCACAGCGTCGGAGTGGCGGAACTCGCCAGCCCCATATGCCCTGAACCGCTCTCCGACTCAAAGCAAGGTCGTTACGGGCTACATTGCCCGCGTCCGCGCACGGATGGTCCGGATCCTGGATGCGGACTCAATTCGAGCCGACAGGCCCCGAATCGGCGCCATTCACGCCATTCGCACAAACCTTGTCTGCGTATGGATCGCACTTGAGGAGATGACTCCTGAGCGCCTGCGGGGATACGGCCAGGTGCCCGGGACACTCCTAACCGGGTGGAACGGAATGGTGGCAGAATTGCGGGCGCTGGCGGACAAACTCGACACCTATCTGGAGTTGAGGCCGGGGCGGAATCTGCGGGAACGCTTGGAGACGCTTGAAGCCGCCGACCACGACGTCAGCCGTTTGAAGGCCCTGGAGTCCGTGATCTCCAGGTATGGGCTGGTGGAGTTTCGCCCCATGCTCGCGAACGTACTCGCGGGGCTGAAGAGCGAGACTTTTGAGATCGCCTTTTTCGGGCGCGTTCTGCTCATCAAGGCGGACCTCGTCGGCGAAACCGAAAGCCGCAGTGCCGTGGTTCTCCCTTGAGACGCTCCGGCAGAATGGCGTGGGCAATTCTCGCAGATGGCCGCTCCGTAATAAACCCATCAGGCGGTTCCTTCGCCCAAAGCGGCGGAAACCAAGCCCACCTACCGCAACGGCGCCCTGCGCCGCTTCCAAGATCATCGCTGTATGCGTTTTGGTGGGCGATTGGCATGTTCATGCGAGTGATTGATGGTCCCGGTCTTGCACGAATATGATTGCGGGCATCGGCAATGGAGTCTGCCCAAGCGCGTTGCGTACCGCTGATGACTCCTGCGAAGCTGTATCAGGTTTCGATAGGAAGATCGGATGTCGGGAGTGCATCTGGACGATAGGGCCGGCTGTAATCACGCGTACGTGCGCCTGCCTTCGAGTTCAAGACTTGAACAGTCAGAGGAAGCTGCCCCGGAGACCTGTTTCCCCGAAATACCCGCGCGCTCGCTGCTTCGCCAGTGAATGTAAAGCCATCGCGTACCGGGGCATAGGAGAATCTCGACACAAGGGATCAGCCCCGCCGCCCAGCGCCGTTTGAGAAAAGACCCACCAAGGATCCGATGCCCAGGTATCAAGGCGTTCCGCGCCCGGGCTGTCTCGGGGATGTTCACGGTAGGTTTCGGTCTGCCGGGCGCGACCACCATCTTCCTCGTCTTTCAGGAAAACGCGATGAAGGTACTCGTCGGTTTCGGCTTCGGCGGTTCGCTTGCGGCCCTCTTCATGCGCATCGGCGGCGGGATCTACACAAAGGCGGCCGACGTGGGGGCCGACTTGATCGGCAAGGTGGAAAAGGGGATTCCGGAAGAGGACCCGCGGAATGCCGCCGTGATCGCCGATACCGTCGGCGATCCGTTCAAGGACACGGCCGGGCCCTCGCTGAATCCCCTGATCAAGGTGATGAACCTTGTCAGCATCATGGTCGCGCCCTTTGCGATCCGCGGTTTCCCCTGGTCGGTGCGAGGTGCGATTGTAGCCGCGTGCCTCATTCTGATCGGCATCGCTGTGGCCTTCAGCAAGCGCGGCTCGATCGCGGCGTCGCCTTCAGCCGGGCAACCAGCAGCGCGCCCACGCTGAACAGGCCGGCGCTGTAACCGAAAGCGGCGGTAGTTCCATATGTCGTCCACAGCAGGCCCACCACGGCGCTCGAGACGAAGTCACCGATGCCGTTGACGGTGGCGAGCATCCCGAAGGCCATGCCGTGCTGCGCCCTGTCGACCATCTCGGCACAGAGAGAATCTTCCAGGGTTTCTTCTACGGCTACGTAGATTCCACCCAGGATGAACACGGCGATGAGGATCGAGAGCGTAAGGGGAAAGAGCACGATGATCGCTGCCATCACCGCGGCCATGAGATAGCCCGTCGCCAGGAGCGTGCGCTTGTCGATGCGATCCGCCAGCCAGCCGGAAATATAGGAGAAGGAAGCGTAGAACACGTTGTGCAGGACGTAGATCGCCGCTGCCAGCCCCGCCGCCCTCGAGGCGCCGAGCGAAGGCGTCAACTGCTGCGTCGCCAGCAGGATAAGGAGCGTGTGCGCGAAATCTCCTATGCCGAAGATGCCCACGGCGACCAGGTATTTCCGGAACGGCGGCGGCAGTGCCCTCAGGCTATCGCCGAAGGTGATGTGCGCGACATGGACGCGTTCCTTTTCCTGGACCAGAAACGCGATGAACGCCGCCGCCAGGAATCCCGGAATCAGGGTCCACGCAAACACCATGGGGTAATGCAAGTGCGTGGCCCGGAGCAGCAGCATGGCCGATAGCGGTCCCACGATGGCGCCGGTCGTATCCATCGTGCGCTCCAGGCCGAAGGCGCGGCCGTAGGTTTCCGGCCTCACCGCGGCCGCGAGCAGAGCCTTGCGCACCGGCGTTCGCACGCCGCGACCCAGCCATGCAAGAGAGCGGGCGATCAGAACGTGCCAAGCCGCGCCCGCAAGGCCGATCGCTCCCGTCCCCAACGTCGTCACAACGTACCCGAGGACGGCTATCTTCTTCCTTCGCGCCAGCCGGTCGGTGTAAAAGCCGGATGCTACCTTGGCAAAACTCGACAGGCCGTCCGCGAGTCCTTCTATGAGGCCGAGCCATGCCGCCGCGGCGCCCATCGAAGCCAGGAAAGCCGGGAGAACAGTGGTCGCGATCTCGTGCGACCAGTCGCTGAACAGCGACGCCAAGCCGATGCCCAGAACCGTGCGGTTGAGCCACCGCACGGACGGCCGTGAACGAGGAACGCCTTCCATGCCTTTCATCGTGCCACGAATCCTCTTCAAGTGCCGCCAAAGGCCAAGCTATTGTGCCATGTTATGGCAAGAATCCCGAGCGGGCTGGGGCTGCCAAGCAGGCACTTGCGGCCCGACGTCGCCAGGGCGGTAGATTCTGAGCCCGGCAGTTGCGGTTCGCTCCGCCGGGGCATGTTATCATGCACAGGGTGTGCCGAAGGAAGATGAAATAATGCCTGGAGAATGGGGCGCGCAGCCGGCGATCTTACCGCCTGGGCGGTGAGCTGAAATCACGATACCGAAACGTAGAGCTCTGTTCCTTTGCGCAGGCAACTCCTGCCGCCCCCAGATGGCGGAGGCTATCACCAACGCCGGGTCTCTCGAGCCCGATCGATCGGCACCGCACCAGATCCGTCAATATGAGACCTGCAAGCCACGTCAAGTCATTCACCTTGCCAGTCGCCCACTGCTCTCCCGACGGCCTGGAAAGGTCGCCACGCTGTCTCCGTAAGGCCCGGTCGGGGTGTCTGCGAACTGCATGCCTCTTTCTCGCGTTACTGCTGGGCGCCTGGAACGTAAGCGGCAAGGAGGGTACATCTGGCGCGCGCCGGGATCGCCGCCTCCGGGCTCACCAGTCCTCCGGCTTGCCGGAGCAGAGGAATTCGTGGATCGATCTGGCCGCCCTGCGGCCCGCGCCCATGGCCATGATCACGGTCGCGGCTCCCGTGGCGACATCGCCGCCGGCCCACACCCGCGGCTTGGATGTCTTGCCGGTCGCCTCGTCGACCACGATGTTGCCCTTGTTCCCTGTTTTCAGCCCGGGAGTGGTGGCTGCGATCAGCGGGTTGGGGCTGTTGCCGATGGCGCAGACGACGGCGTCGACGGGATAGATCGTCTCGGAGCCCTTGATGGGAATCGGCCTTCTCCGGCCGGAGGCGTCGGGCTCGCCCAACTCCATTTTCAGGCACTCGATTTCCTTGACCCAGCCGTTGCCGTTGCCGATATAGCGCGTCGGCAGGGTCAGGAACTCGAAGATGACGCCTTCTTCCTCGGCGTTTTCTATTTCCTCCAGACGGGCCGGCATCTCCTGCCTCGACCGGCGATAGATGATGCGTGTCTCGGCCCCCAGCCGCAGCGCGGTGCGCGCGCAATCCATGGCCACGTTTCCGCCTCCCAGGACGGCGACTCTCTTGTGGCGCTTGATCGGCGTCCGGCCCTCCGGAAACATGAAGCCGGCCATGAGATTCATGCGGGTCAGGTATTCGTTGGCGGAGTATACGCCGTTGAGGTTTTCCCCGGGGATTCCCATGAACCAGGGCAGCCCGGCGCCCGTGCCGACGAACAAGGCGTCGTATTCCTCCAGCAGGCTGTCGATGGTCCTGGTTTTCCCCACGACGAAGTCCGTCACCACCTCGACGCCCAGCCGCACCAGGTAGTTGACCTCCCTTTCGACGATGGCCTTGGGCAGGCGGAACTCGGGTATGCCGTAGACCAGGACCCCGCCCATCTTGTGCAGGGCTTCGAATATCGTCACCCGGTGCCCGAGCATGACCAGATCGCCCGCGACCGTGAGCCCGGCCGGCCCGCCGCCGACGACCGCCACCTTCTTGCCCGTGGGCGGGGGGATCTCGGGCAGCTCGAGATCCGTCTGCGTGGCCTCCCAATCCGCCAGGAAGCGCTCGAGGCGGCCGATGGCGACCGGAGCCCCCTTTTTGGCCAGGGAACAGGTCTTCTCGCACTGCTCCTCCTGCGGGCACACGCGCCCGCAGATCGCCGGCAGGCGGCTCTTGTCCTTGAGCACCCGCAGTCCCCGGGCGAAGTCGCCGGCGGCGATACAGCGGATGAACCCCGGAATGTCGATTTCCACCGGGCAGCCGGGGACGCAGTTCGCGTTCGGACATTGGATGCAGCGGCTCGCTTCCTCGATCGCGGTTTCGGGCGGGTACCCCAATGCCACCTCGAGGAAGTTCCGGCGCCGGATCTCCGGCGGCTGCTTGGGCATTTCCCTTCGGTTCAAATCGATTTTCTTTTTGGGTGGTTTGGAAGACATGGCAGTTACCGCGCTTCGTGACAGTGCCCGTGGCAGCGGCTCGACCTCATGGGCACGATCTCCTCGGGCATGTAGGCCTTGCGCCGCTGCAGCAATTCTTCCCAGTCGACCTGGTGCCCGTCGAAGTCGGGGCCGTGCACGCAGGCGAACTTGGTCGTCGAACCGACCGTGACGCGGCAGACGCCGCACATCCCCGTGCCGTCGATCATGATGGGATTGAGCGCCACCACCGTCGGGATTCCCAGGGGGCGGCTGGCTTCCGATCCGGTGCGCAGGGCGAAGGTGCAACCGTTGATGATGATCCGGGCGACCGGCTCTTCGAGCGAGCGCACGATCTCCGGCAGCCTCCCGAGGTGCCCCCGCAGGCCCAGAGTGCCGTCGCGCGTGACATAGAACATCCGATCGGCCAGCTGCTCGTAGCGCTCCCGCCAGTAGAAAAGGTAGGAGCTGCGGGCCTCGAGGAGAACCGCCACGCGGTTGCCCTTTTCTTTCAGCGCTCGGGCTATCGGAAAAATGCTGCCGATCCCGTAGCAGCCGCCGACGCACAGCACGGTGCCGAAGTTGTCGATTTCGGTCGGATTGCCCAGAGGGCCGGCGACGGTGGGGATCGCCTCTCCGGCCGGCAGGGAGGCGAGCGCGTTGGTGGTGCTGCCGATATTCATCACGCTGATGGTGATGGTGCCCGCCCGGGGATCCCAGTCGGACAGCGACATCGGGATGCGTTCGCCGCGCTCCTCGGCGCGCAGGATGACGAACTGGCCGGCCCTGGCCTCGCGCGCCACGAAGGGCGCCTCGATGGTCAGCAGGTGAATGTTCGGGACGATCATCCGGTTTTCGACGATTCTATACATCGCTCTTCCGCATCCTCACCGCGACGGGATTGGGATTGATGTGGCCGCCGGGCTGCACCGTCGCGTGCAGCACGCCTTCGGGCTGATCGGGGACGATCCTGGCGCGCCAGGTGCGCTCGAAGTGACCGCCGGCGACGATGACCCGATCGCCGCCCGCCACCCCGGCTGCGGCGGCATCGGCGGGACTCATGTCGACGGTTTCCTCCGCGAAAACCTCTGCCGCGCCTTCGACCCAGCGGGAAAGGGGAAAGCCCTGGTAGCGGTGTTCCTGGATCGAGACCGACAGGGTCAGCGGAAGCTCGCTCGCGGCGCGCGCGCCGGCCGGCGCGGCCGACTCCCAGGCGAGCCGGCCGGGAACGCTCAGCGGCCCGAGGCGATGCGGCAGAGCATTCCACTCGCCGAATCCTTCCACGACCTGCGCGATCTCGCGGTACACATCCGCGGCGCTCCGGTAATCGAAGCCGCTCTTGCCCAGCTTCTGCGCGATCCGGCAGAGTATCTGCCAGTTCGGCAGCGCCTTGCCCGGGGGCGGAACGGCCGCATGCAGCCTCTGGATCAGCCCGTCGCCGCTGACCATGGTGCCGTCCGTCTCGGTGAAGGCCGCCGACGGCAGGATGAGATCCGCGGCCGTATCCGGCTCCGGAGGGTAGATGTTCTGGAAAATCACGAAATCCGCCCGCTGCCGCATGGCCGGCGGAACCTCGCCGATCACATACAGCACTTCCAGCTTGCGCCCATCGGCGGGGACGGAAGCGTTCCACCACGGGTCCGGCGGCGAAAGGGGCGCGCCCCACAGGAGCCGCAGCCGTTCCAGTCCGGAGCCGTCGGTGGAAGGAAACCCGCCGGGAAGAAGCTCCGGATAGGATCCCATGAGGACGGATCCCACCAGGTTCCCTTGCGCCGGCAGCGGCAGAATGCGGGCGGCGGTATTGCGTGCCAGCCGGGCCACGGCTGCGAGAATTTCGGCGCTCCCGTCGTAGTGGAGGAATTCGGACCCCACGAGCAGCACCGGTGCTCGGGCTTCCAGCAGCCACCGGGCGGTTTCAGCCGCCTGCTGCGCCAGCCCGTCGGGCAGCAGGCCGGCGCCGGCGCTCCCGGCCGCTTCGCCCGGGCTGCCGGTCAGGCGGACCAGGGCCTCCAGGACGCGGGCCTCCTCGCCCGGCCGAGGGCAGATCCAGCGGTCGGCGATCATGCCCAGGCTGTGCGGGCGCGGGTGGATGGTGACCATGCGCGCGCCATTCCGGAGCGCCTTGCGGATTTCCACGCCCACGACCGACCGGTCGAATCGGGCGTCGAGGCCGATGCAGAGCACCGCCCCGGCATGGCGCAGCTCGGCCAGAGGCAGGCGCATCTTCATCAGGTCGAGATAGGCGTTGAAGCCCGCGCGATAGTAGAGTCGGGATGCGGTGTCCACATGGTGGGTGCCTACGGCCGCGCGCGCGAATTTCTGGGCCGTGTAAAGGTCTTCGTTGCTGCAGTCGGCGGAGACGAGCAGGGCGAAGTTCGCCGGATCGCAGCAAGCCAGCCTTTCCGCCGCCAGGCTCACGGCCTCGTCCCAGTCGATCTCGGCCGGGGCGCCGTCGCGCCGCCGCGACGGCCGGAGCAAGCGCTTGTGGCCGCCGACCAGTTCCGTAATGCAGAATCTCCCCTTGACGCACAGCTGGCCGTCGTTCACGAGAGGATCGTCGGCGGGCAGGCTGCCGATGACGCGGCCGCCCTTGACCTGGAGGCGCACCCGGCAGCCGATGCCGCACAGCACGCAGGTGCTCTCCTGCTCCCGTTCCGGTCGGCCCTCCCACTTGGAGGCTCTTTCATACAGGGCGCCGGTGGGGCAGACGGAAACGCAGGCGCCGCAGAACTCGCAGCCGGCTTCCAGGTGGCTGCGCCCGAACGCCGGGCCGACTATGGTGCGGCGCCCTCGGAGGCTGAAGGCCAGGGTGCCGGCGCCGCGCACTTCCCGGCACACGCGGACGCAGCGGCCGCACAGGATGCACAGATTGTAGTCGCGGTCGTAGAAGGGATCTTCCTTTTCCACCCGCAGGTTGCGGTAGTAAACGGGATAGCCGATTTCCTTCACGCCCAGCCGCCGGGCGACCTCCTGCAGCTCGCACTGGCCGTCCTTGGGGCAGAAGCGGCAGCCGGTGGTCACGCCCGCCTTGCGGATCGTCGGAGAATAGCGCGCGCACTCCTCGCGCTCGTCGCACACCAGGCAGCTCGAGGTGTGCTCGCTCAGGATGAGCTGCAGTATTTCGAGCTGCATGGCGCGCAGCCGCTCCGTTTCGGTGCGCACCACCATGCCGTCCTCGGCGGGCGTCGTGCAGGAGGTCGGGAAGCCGCGCATGCCGTCCACTTCCACGATGCACATGCGGCACCCGCCGAAGGGGGTGAGCGTCTCGTGCGCGCACAGCGTCGGGATATAGATGCCGTTCGCGCGCGCGGCCTCGAGGATCGTCGCGCCCCGGCGGGCTTCGAACGTCCGGCCGTCGATGGTTATGTTGATCGTCTCACGCGCGTTGCTCATCGGCGATCCTCCGTCCGGAGCGGATCAGGATGCCGTCTCCGGCGATGGCGTCGAAGCGGCAGATCTCGTAACAGGAGCGGCATTTGATGCATTTGGCGGGGTCCAGGTAATGGACCTCACCCTTCAGCCCGGTGATGGCTCCGGTCGGGCATGCGCGGATGCACAGCCGGCAACCGGTGCACTTCTCCGGTATCACCCGGTATTCCAGCAGGTCCCGGCAGACCGTGGCGGGACAATACTTGTCGGCCACGTGCAGCAGGTATTCGGGCCGGAAATACCGCAGCGTGGTGAGCACCGGGTTGGGAGCGGTCTGCCCCAGGCCGCACAGGGAAGTACGCTTGACGGTCTCGCCCAGGTTTTGCAGCCTGGCGAGGTCCTCCGGCTCTCCACGGCCCGAGGTGATCCGCTCGAGGATTTCCACCATGTGCCGCGTGCCGATGCGGCAGGGGGAGCACTTGCCGCAGGACTCCTTCTGGGTGAAGTCCAGGAAATAGTGGGCCACATCGACGACGCAGGTGTCCTCGTCCATCACGATCAGCCCGCCCGATCCCATGATCGATCCCGCGGCGCCCAGGGATTCGTAATCGACGGGCATGTCCAGGAACTCCTCCGACAGGCACCCGCCGGAAGGGCCGCCGGTCTGCACGGCCTTGAACTTCTTGAGCGTGCCGCCCCCGATGTCGAAGATGATCTTGCGCAGCGGGGTTCCCAGGGGGACCTCGATCAGGCCCGTGCGGCGGATCTTGCCCACCAGGGAGAAAGTCTTGGTGCCGTAATTCCCCGGCACGCCGAACTGCCGGTACCACGCCGCGCCCTTGCGCAGGATCGCGGGCAGGGTGCCGAGGGTCTCGACGTTGTTGATGATCGTCGGGCTTTGGTGCAGGCCGGCGACCGCCGGGAAGGGCGGGCGCGAGCGCGGCATGCCGCGGTTGCCTTCGAGGGATGCGATCAGCGCGGTTTCCTCGCCGCACACGAAGGCGCCCGCGCCTTCCTTGATCGTGATGTCGAAATCGAACCCGGAACCGAGGATGTTCCTGCCCAGCAGCCCGCAGGCCCTCATCTGGCCCAGGGCTTTGTGCAGGCGCGCCACGGCCAGCGGATATTCGGCGCGGATGTAGATATATCCGTGCGCGGCGCCGATGGCATACGCGGCGATCAGCATCCCCTCCAGCACCGCGTGCGGGTCGCCCTCGAGCAGCGAGCGGTTCATGAAAGCCCCCGGATCGCCCTCGTCGGCGTTGCAGATGAGATACTTGGTCGAGCCGGGCGCGCTGCGGCAGATTTCCCATTTCTTGTAGGTGGGGAATCCGGCTCCTCCCCGGCCGCGCAGGCCGGCCTCCCGCACCTCCGCGATCACGCTCTCGGGGCCCATGGCGAAGGCGCGCAGGATGCCCTCGTAGCCCTCGTTGGCCAGGTAGTGGTCGATGTCTTCGGGATCGATGAAGCCGCAGTTGCGCAGCACGACGCGCACCTGCGGCTTCAACATCGGCAGATCGAAAAAGGGCGGCTTGTTCTCCGTAAAGCCGGGATCGTCGTCCCCGTGATAGCCGACCGCCATGCGCACGGGAGGTTTATCGCCCGTAAGGTAGGCTTTCACCAGGTATCGGGCGCGCTCCGGCGTCACATTGGCATGGCTCATGCGCGGGCGGCCCGGCAGGCGGATGTCGACGAGCGGCTCCAGGTAGCAGGGACCGATGCAGCCCACCTCGATGATTCGGGCCTTCAGGTCGTGCTCCCGGACGGTCTCGCGGATCGCCTCGAGCACCGCCTGGGCGCCGGCGGCTCGGCCGCAAGACGCCGTGCCCACGTAAATGACTGCGGCCTCGCTCTGCTGCAGCTCGGCCCACTTTTGCAAAGCTGCCTGCTTTCGCTCTTGGAAGCTATTCATACTCGCTCAGCATCTTGGTCAGCCGGACCACCGTCACCCGGCTGTATATGTCGTTGTCGACGGCGACCACGGGCGCCAGCGCGCAGCAGCCGAGGCAGGCGACGCGCTGCAGGTCGAAACGCCTGTCCGGCGTGGTCTGCCCCGTGGTGATCGCCAGCTCGCGCTCCAGCGTCTGGAGAAGTATCTGGCCGCCGCGCACATGGCAGGCGGTCCCGAGACACACCTTGATCGAGTGCCGGCCCGGCGGGGTGAAGCGGAATTGCGAATAGAAAGAGGCCACGCCGAAGATGTGGTTCTCGGTCACTTTCAGGAAGCGCGAGATTTCCCGCACGGCCTCCTGTGAAATATAACCCTGCTTCTGTTGCAGGCTCTGCAGGATCGGTATCAGATCTCCCGGGGTGCCCCGGAAGCCGGAAAACACCTCTTGGTATTCGCTGGTAGTCACCCTTCTTTCTCCTGTTCCGACCAGGCGGGAACCGTCCGGCGGCTTCCGGTCGCGCGGTCGCCGCAGCTGAAGAATATGCAATCGGTCAACGGCACCTCGCCGCGCACCACGTCTTCGGCGAACGCCATGCAGGTGGGTGCGCCGCAGCAGCCGCAGTCGATCTGCGGCAGCTTCCGGTAGATGCGCTCCCGCTCCTTCATGCGCTTGATGGAGGTGGCCAGGTCGGTGTCGAAGTATTTCGTCGGTCGCGGCAGGATGCGGTTCTCTATGAAGTAATACCCCTGGGCGAGCTTGCGCCCGATTTCCTCTTCGTCGACCGCGATGGGCTTTTCGTAATTCTCCCTCTGCCGGATGGAATTGGTGCGCGCGACGTAGGGATTCTCGACGTTGAAGGGGCCGCCGATGCATCCCAGCATGCATGTCTGGGCCTCCACGAAGTCCACGTTGCGCAGGCGGGAACTCTCGATGTCGTCGAGAATCTTCATGGCGTGGTCCAGTCCGGAGACGGCAAGCCAGTTGCGGTGCTGGACCGCGCGCGAAAGGCCGCCGAGCATGGACCAACCCGCGCTGAAGCAATAGTCCGCAGGCACATCGGCCGCGTCGAAATCGGCCCGGATCGAAACGACGTGGGGGAGCAGCATGGCGTAGGCGTCTCTCACGGCGAGGGCGCCGTCGTACCACGACCGGGATTTCTCCGCCGGCTGCCGGATCGAGACGATCTTGGCCGGGCATGACGAAACGTAGAGAATGCCGATCTCTTCCGGCCGCAGCCCCTGCTCGGCCTGCAGCCTCAGGCGTGTCTCCTTGGCGGTCAGTTCCCTGGGCGCCTCGAGCGGCGCGATCAGCTCCACCAGATCCGGGTACTTGACCTGGATCAGGCGCAGCATGGCCGGGCAGTCGCTGGAAATGACGGGGAAGCGCTTGCGGCGGTCCTCCAGGTATCGGACGTAGGCGCGCGCCAGGATGGCGCACGAAGGGCCGAGATCCACGACATGATCGAAGCCCAGCTTCTTGAACGCGAGGTGAATGATGTAGGGATGGATGTCCGGGTCGAACTGGGCGTAGAGGACCGACGAGGGAATGACGACCTTGCACCGGCAATGGGAGATCTGCGCCACCGGGTCGGCCAACGCCGTGATGGCGCCTTCGGGGCACGCCCCGATGCAGGACCCGCAATCCACGCACAGGTCCGCGGCGATGACCGCCTTGCCTCCCCGGACCCGGATGGCCTGCGTGGGGCAGCGCCGCATGCAGCGCATATGCCCCCGGCATCGGTCGGGGTCGATCCTGTGAGCGTGATAGTACTCGGTCACTCTCGCCTCCCCTGCGGCCGGCGCCGCCGGGATTTCAGATCCTGAACTTCATCTCCAGGGACGTTCCCTCGCCGACGCGGCTGTCGATGCGCATCTCGTCGGCGTTCTTCTTGATATTGGGCAGGCCCATGCCGGAGCCGAATCCCATGGCGCGCATCTCCTCGGTGGCCGTGGTGAAGCCCTCCTGCATGGCGAGCTCCACATCCGGTATCCCGGGGCCCTGGTCTTCGATCGTCACCTGGACCATCGCCGGCGTGACCGTCAGCCGGGCCTTCGCCCGGCGTGCATGCATCACCACGTTCATTTCGCCCTCGTAGGTCGATATGGCGATGCGGCGGATCAGCCTGGGATCGAGGCCGATCTTCTTCAGGATCGATTTCACCTCGGTCGAAACCGATCCGGCGTTCGCGTAGTCTCCGCCCATGATGCAAAAGTCGCGCGACAGCGACAGCTCGGCGTCCGGCCGCGGATCGGCGCCGGCCTCCGGGCCCGCGGGAGTGCCCTTGCGGATCGCTTCGATGCGCACGCAGGCCTCGTAGGTGTCGAAGCCTGTCGAGAGGAGCACCAGGCGGTGGTCCCTGGCGAAGCGGCGCGCCCCGTCCGTGCTTTTCTTGCCGCGCAGGAAGACCACGCCCCGGAACTCGGCCATGTGCGCCGAAATCACCGACTGCTGGGTGGCCAGCCCCGTGAGCAGAACCGAATGGGGTTTCCCGAAAGCGAGGACATCGCTCATCAGGTCGGAGGCGTACACGTGCTCGACCGGAAGTTCCATCTGGTCTTCACCTTCGATCACGGAAGCCTCCAGGGCCTCCCGAATCATGCGCATGTTCATGGCGCTCGCTCGGCGGCGCGATCCCGCAGGCCAGCCCGGCGCGCCCGCCGACATCGCCGCGCCCGAGCGGCCGGCGCCTGCTATCCGATCCCGAGCGCATGGAGTTTCACGGCCAGCTCGAACGTCGGAAGCTCGCTCCAGAGCAGCGGGACGGCATACCGGGCCGCCAGTTCCACCGTTTCGGCGGGCACTTCCTTGCCGCTGGTAACGACGACGGCCGCCACATCGACCAGGTTGGCGGCCGGTATGATGCTCTTGTATGTCTGCATGGTCAGCCAGAGGTTGCCGGGCCTGGCCCGCGCCATGGTGTCGCTCACCATGTCGGAAATGAAGACGCCGTCGATGCTCCGGTGCTTGAATTGGTTGAGCTGCTTGAGTTGCAGCCTTTCTATCAGCTCCCGTGTATCCATGCGATCCCCGATCACCGCGTGAATGCCGCCGTTTTCATTGCCAAAGGGGAGTCTTCCTGATCTCCGGCGGCTCCTGGGAGATCATGCCGACGTCATGGAGGAACTCGCCCATGCAGTGCGACAGGCCGTCTTCGAGGTCGAAGGGCAGCACCGCGATCCTGGAACGCGAGACGTCCCGCCTCTGGTTGAAATACGAGGCGAGCATCTCGATCTTGTGTCCGGCGACCTGTTCCGGCCTGCGTCGGTTTTCCGTCAAGAAGCCGCATGCGAGCACGACATGGGTTCCCTGGGCCTCGAGCTCCCGGCGCAGGATGTCCACCTTGCACTCCGGCCGGCAGGCCGTGCAATAGAGAAGCCCCATGAGGTCGTCGAATTTCTCCAGCATGCCGCAACTGCGGCAGCGCAGATCGAAACGGAAGGATTGGGCGTTCTCCACCCGGCTCCAGAAGTGGGTCCCCTCCCTGTACTTGTCGCCGAGGAGGGCGATGTCCTCGCGCGTGAAAAAGGTCCGCACCCTGCCGCAATGATGGCACTTCTCGAACACGACAAAGCCGAAGCGGATGTTGGTCATTTCCCAAGTGTGGGGGCATTCAGGCATGGCCGTCAGCTCCTCCGGTTGCGGCACTTCCCGGGGAGGGTGGGTTCCGCCGCGGGTTCGAGCATCCTGTAGAGAACGACTCCTGCAACGCGTAATCCAAGGACCGCGGCCGCCTGAACGAATACGGATCAGTGCGATATATCCGGGTCCAGGGTACCCGGCTGCAAATCACCGGCGCGCCGCGCGCCTCCAGCCCTTCCGGCCGTCGCCGCCGATTCGGCCCGTGCTCCGCATCCACCGTCGGATGCCTGCGCACTCCGGCCGGATCCGTGCCTTCCGGCATGCCGCCCTGGCGCCATGCGGTCCCGCTCCCGCGGCTGCCCGAACGCGCTTCTCGAGCCGCATCCGGGCCGGTGGCTCCCGAAATCCAGCCGCCCGCAGCAACAACCGGCAACCTCTGCATGCACGCACCCACCGCGGTCCGAGACCCAGTGTAATCGTTGCATCTTTGCTTCCGCCTGGCAAGTGTTTTTCAGTGCGGTGCGGCCGGCGATCATGGACCGAAGTGGTCTTTATTCAGATACATGCAGGTGCCGTTGCAGCCTGCGCCTCAGGGCGGCGTTCATCGTGCGTCGCTTGGCGACGGCGGCGCGCTTCGATGGAATCGTTGCAGCGGGGGCCTTCTGAAGGTAGGATCGCTGCAGCGGCGGGTCGCCGCTTCCGACTTCAGAAGCGACCGATGAGCAGGAAGCATCCGCAGCATGCGGCGCCGATGCCCGGCCGGCGAGCGCGGGAAGCCGGTGGCGCGCGCAACGAGGCGCGCGCGTCGAGCAGGAACTCGCGAGCCTCCGCGGCATGGCTGGTTGGGCTGCCCGTTGCCGCCCTGGCGATCAAAGGCACGGTTCTGGCGCAGCTGGGGGGTCACCCGCTGCTGCAACCCCACGGCGAACTCGACACGGCCTATTACGTAGAGCTCGGGCGCGCGCTTGCCCGGGACGGGCTGGCGTCTTCCGGAGCGCCGTTTTTCGTCTCGCCTCTTTATGTCTACTTTCTGGCCCTGGTCTTCAAGCTGTGCGCCGACTCGCTGTCTGCCGCGCGCCTCGTTCAGATTGCGCTCGGGGCGGCGGCGCCGCCGCTTTTGTACCTGACGGCACGGCACTGGTTCGGCGAGCCGGCGGCGCGGATCGCCGCCGTTCTCTATCTGCTCTGCGGGTTCGTGACCTTTTCCGAGGTGGTCCTCCTCCAATCGGCGCTCGATCCCTTTCTCGCCGTGGGTGCGCTGTATTTGCTGACGCGCGCGCAGGAGGCCGAACGCGGCGTTCTGCCGGCCGCGGCCGGCCTCGCCGCCGGGCTGTTCGCCCTGAACCGGCCCAACGCGATCGCTTACGGCGTTGCGGCAGGCGTGCTCATGGCGCTTTTTTCATGGCGGCGCGCCGGCGGGCGCAGGCATGCCGTGGTGCCCGCGGCCGGCCGGGCGGCGCTTTTCTTTGCGGGCCTCGTGCTCGCGCCGGCCGCCAATGCGCTGCGCAACTACGCCGCTTCCGGCGAGGCCGTGCCGATCTCGTCGCACGGCGGGCTCAACTTTTTCATGGGGAATCACGCCGGAGCCGACGGGACCTACCAGGCCGTCGCCGGGCTCGCGCCCTCCATCGCCTCTCAGGCGCGCGACGCCGGGCGGCTGGCGGAAGAGGCGACCGGGCGCACGATGTCGGCCGGCGAAGTCTCCGCGTACTATTACCGGCTCGCGCTGGAATGGATCGCCGGGCATCCGGCCGATGCCCTGAAACTCCTGCTGCGCAAGATCGCGATCCTGGTCAACAGGACGGACGTCGGCCTGAACTACAGCTATGCCTTCTATCGCGGCGAGGCGACGCTGCTGCGCTTTCTCTTCGTCGGTCCGTGGCTTCTCATGCCGCTCGGAGTTATCGGCCTGTGGTGCAACAACCGGCGGGCGGAAAATCCGGGATACTGGGTATGGGCCTCGTTCATTCCGGTCTACGGCCTGTCGGTTGCGGCTTTCTTCGTCGCGGACCGCTACCGGTTGCCGCTGCTGCCTCCGCTGTGCGCGACTTCGGCGGCCGCGCTCGTCTGGCTGGCGGGGCGCATGCGCAGCCGGAAGCCGGCCGGTCTGGCCGTGCCTCTTGTTGTCCTGGCGGCGGCCTTCGCGGCCACCGGCCGGGACTTGGGGCTCAACGACGGGCTCGAAGAGGAACAGGCGCGCCGGGCGGCATGGCTGGTGCAGCAGGGTTCCTACGATGAAGCCCGGGAATATGTCGCCGGCTTGCGGGCGCGCGGTTCGCGGCGATCCGTGGTTCACTTCCGATACGGGGAGGCGCTGGCCGCGGCCGGCCGCGACGAAGAGGCGATCGCCGAGTTCCGCCGCGCGCTCGAAATCAGCCCGGAAGCGCACGTCGCAGCCCTTTCGCTGGCGCAGGCCCTGGCAAGGCTGGGGCAGCCCGAGGAAGCGGCGCCGCACCTGGCGCGGATTTTCGATGCGGGCTACGAGCGACGGCTGAGCGGCCCGCTTCTCGTGTGGGCGCTGGTTTCGTCGGGCAGGGTCGACGAGGCGGTGCGGCGTTTGAGCTCCTTTCCGGAGGACCTGGCCGAGCAATCCGAAACGGCCGTATTCCTGGGTGATGTCGCCTTCGAGGGCGGGAACCCGGTGGAGGCAGAACGCTGGCTGAGACTTGCGGCGGCACGCGCGCCGGGGCGGGCCGAGGTCTATGTCAAGCTGGGCACGGCGCTGCTCATGCAGGGGCGGCCGCAGGATGCCGTAGCGCCGCTCGAGAACGCCGTCCGGCTGGAGCCGCGCAACGGCGCCGCGCACCGCAACCTCGCGCTGGCCTACGCCGGCTGCGGCCGTTTCGCCGCGGCGCACGCGCAGGCGGCCGAGGCCTTGCGCCTGGATCCGGGCGACGCGCAGGCGGAGGCCCTGGTGAAATCCTTGCGCCGTTGATGCCGGATCGCGGAGGGAGGAGTGTGGTGGAGCTGACGGGGATCGAACCCGTGACCTCCTGACTGCCAGTCAGGCACTCTCCCATCTGAGCTACAGCCCCACTCCGGATCAAGAAGATAGGCGATGGCCGGGGACTTTGCAAGGTCAAACAGCATTCCGCGCGCGGTAGGTCCCGCGCGCCTGTAGGTCCCGCGCGCCGCGCGGGACCGCTGACTTGGAGTAATAAGCTACCATCCGGCCCCGGAAGGGGCCCTGAGCCGGTAGCCGGGGGTGAGCCGCAGGCGAACCCCCGGAAAGGAGCGTATCGATCAGCCGAGCCCCGGAGGGCCGGCAGACCGGGGTTTCTGATATATCCTTCTGCCG
>Ga0272448_1003106_pt1 | contig 20027 bp, 20 predicted proteins | sample YNPCB0191_FD_202220 | JGI IMG/M metagenome (GOLD analysis project Ga0272448, IMG submission 202220) | Hot spring sediment microbial communities from Yellowstone National Park, WY, United States - YNP-CB-019-1 | ecosystem: Environmental > Aquatic > Thermal springs > Hot (42-90C) > Sediment... | reverse complement strand
CCCCTTTCCCTGGCTAAACTTGGGGCCACTTCGAAATCGTCCCAAGAAATGCTTTTTATGATCCGTTCTTGGGTTCTTGGGTTGTCTGGAGAAGCATAATAGGTGGACAGTTCACGCCTTGTTCTAATTTCACGCCAATGAATAATTTCAGCTCCTAATACCTCTTTCCATGCATTCATCCTTCTGGCTAAACCTTCTATAGACCGTAAAGATCCATCTCCTTGCCCAAACACAAGATGATCTGGCCATGAACAACTCGCTACTTTGTAATTTACCTTCATGGTTATTATCCTTCTACGAACTTGGAATTCCATACTCTATAAATTCTTGATGCAATCGCTCAATCCATTCAGAAATCTTTTGTTCTTCTTCTGCTTTGATAGGTTCTGTTGGACGTAAACAATGTTTTTTCGTAAACCCAAGAGTACTCAATGCATACTTAGCCGCTGCGGTTGCATTCGCGGTCATCTTTAAAATCATCCCGCTTTTTAAAACTAGGTTAGTTAAATGGTACGTCCTTTCAACATTTCTCGCCTTAGCCTCCTTGTAAAGTTCTAAATACAATTCCGGGAAAAGAGGGGCAAGTACTGGGTTGCATCCATTTGCTCCCAAGAGGATACTGGGACCTGCAAGCTCGGTAATTCCCTGAAAGATCGAATAGGAGGAATTTTTATTACGATATAAGTACTGTAAAAATTGCGTAAAATTTGCGCTACTTTCCTTAATTCCTATGATATTAGGGTACTCTTTCAATTGCTCAAATATGTCGGGTGAAATATTTACCCCCGTAAATTGAGGAATATTGTAAATAAAGATCTGCAATGAAGTAGATTTTGCAATCATCCCAAAATGCCTTACTTGCTCTTCAGGACATGCGTGACGGGCATAAAATACAGGGGTGATTACAATATACTTGCCTCCATTCTCTTCTACCCACTGAATATTTTTCAGCACTCTTTTGGTGCTGGTATCCATCACACCGCAAAGAACAGGAACAACACCCCGAGTTTCTTCGATAGCAATTTTTATGATTCGATTCCTTTGCTCCTGAGTCAATGCCATGGTTTCCCCATTTGTACCCGCGACAAAGAATCCATGGATCCCTTTTTTTATAGAATATTGGAGTAATGATCGAAACCCGTCTTCATCCAATTCTTCCTGTTCATCGATAGGAGAGATAATAGGAACAATAATTCCTTCTATCAAATTTTTTGATTTCACAATTTAATCATACGCTTACTATGTGCAGCCGTCTTTAGAGAGAGTTCAGAAAAAGTTGCACTATTTTAATTTTTTCTCAAAAGGTGATAGATGAGGAACTTCCCAAGTGGAAGGTAAGGGAAGCATTTCATGTTCAAACTTAGTTGTCGGTACAAAAAAACTATCAGGGATAATGTTTAATACGATATCATCTTTAGATTTTGAGCGGTACTCTCGAGCAGATAATCCTGTAATAGTTTTAAAAACCCGACTAAAATAATGAATGCTATTGAATCCTACTTCGCGGGCAATCCTTTCTATGGGAGAATTGGAATACAACATAAGTTCCTTCGCTTTTTCGATGCGAACTAATAGAATATAACGGCTAGGGGAAATCCCAAAGGCTTGCTTAAACTGGGAAGAAAAATAAGGCAGGCTGTATCCCATTCTCTTAGCTAATTGATGTATCGATAACTGTTCGTGAGAATGGATATCGATATATTGAATAATTGTGTGTAAATTCTCTTCCAGCAACCCGGAAAGCATGACACGTTTTGCTTCCCAGCTGATGCGATCAAACCCTATGACCTTTCCTTCAGCGGATTCTCTACGAAGAATACGAATCAGTAGTTCCTGTAATTTCAGGTGTACGATATACTCAAAAAACTCTCTCTGCAGGATGCCCTCATTCATGATATCCCTAATTAAGTTCTCTTCATAGAAGTCCAAAGTGACACATTTGATATCTATCGCGTTTAACCTGAAACATAATGGTTCATCGCAGATAAATTTAAACTCTAAATTAATCAAATCCTCCATACTAAAGATTGCATGAATCTTATGCATGGGAACAAGATAGAGATTCCCCTTCTCAGCTCGGAAAAATTCATTCTCTATTTGAATGAAGCCTTTTCCATTGAACACATAAATATAGTGGAAAAAATCATGTGTGTGTGGATGAATGTAGGATCTGCTTCTATAATGCCTCTTTACTATGCGATGAACATGAAGGGTAAAGGCTTTTTTTAGCTCCCCTATTTCCATAATATGTTTCTATCATTATGATACTACCACGGGAGAGAAAAATGAAAAGAAAAATGTTTACATTCCTTATAGTGGGGCTATTGGTTTACGCCCTACCTGGCTTTACCAAAGAAGACACCCTTTCCTTCGTGATCGCGCCCCCGCCCGTGGGATACCCGGTGTTCGAGAAAGGTTTTACCGATCAGACGGTGGGAGGGAACTTCATCTACGTTAGTTCGAAACTGATGGATACCTCCTTCCAGTTGTTCGGAGCTATGGTATTCGGCAACTGGCAGTACTGCCTCACCGACAAGTTTGCTTTAAGCGGGAACTTCGGAGCCAGTTTCCTCTTCGGCGACAAGTACGACCTTTTAATGATGCAGATCCCTTACCAATTCAGCCTTGCCTACCAGATCGATATTACGAAAGACACCTCCCTCTTTCTGCTGGGGGGTGCCGGGGGCGATCTGGGACTCACCTCGATGACGGTAGAGGTGCCGCAATATCTCATCATCGACCCTACTACGGTCTCCACCACCACTGCCACAGGCAGGATCACGGGGGGGCTCCAGGCGAACATCGGAATCGGCCAGTTCATCTTTTCCCCCTTCGGGCTGTACACCTACACGGCGGGCACCTACTGGATGGAACAGAAGAGTGCCATGTCGTACGATTACCCTTCCTCCGCGGGAGCCATCGACGGGTACTCCACCACGATCCTCGGTTTCGACCTTCTCTATAAACCTCTAGGGGTGTCCTTGAGTTCCCTCACCCATTTCAGGCCCGACACAACCCTCGTCTCCATCGCGTTGAAGTGGCTACTGTCGAGAAACCCGTAGCGTGATAAGGTCGAATGCGGCGAGTTCTACCTTTCCCTTGCATAAAGGCTCACCTGTGGGCATAATACCTCCACTATGGCAGAACTGATAGAACCACGGGTTCTGAAAGGGTTTCGGGACTTTTTGCCCGATACGGAACTGGAGCGAAAACGGGTCCAGGGAATCCTGGAGGATACCTTCGAGCGTTTCGGCTTTGTACCCATCGACACACCGGTTCTGGAATACACGGAAGTCCTTCTAGGAAAGGGTGGCGGAGAAACGGACAAGCAACTGTACCGGTTCCAGGACAACGGAGGCCGGGATGTGGCCATGCGTTTCGACCTTACCGTACCCTTTGCCCGATTCATGGCGGCCCATGTACAGGAGCTGTACCTCCCCTTCAAGCGCTACCACATTGCCAAGGTTTTCCGGGGGGAAAACACCCAGCGGGGTCGATTCAGGGAGTTTACCCAATGCGATTTCGATATCGTGGGGGTGGACAGTCCTGCCGCCGATTTCGAAATTCTCCTCCTGATGCGAGAAAGCTTTCATGCCCTGGGAATCGACCGGCTGCGGATCCACCTTTCCCACCGGGGAATCTTCAACCGTGCGCTACAGCGGTTGGGGATACAGGAGAAAGCGGTGGAAGTACTGCGAACGGTGGACAAAATAAAGAAGATCGGCGAAGAGGCCGTGCGGGAACAACTGGTGGAGCTGGCGGGAAAAGGGGAAGCGGAGGAGATCCTCCAGTTCGGGAAACCGGAGCCCGATTTCCTTTCCACCCTCAACAAGATCACTGAGCTTGCTGGAGGGCCTGCGGAGGATACGGAACGGCTAAAGCAAATCTACCAGTGGATGGTGGATCTTGGGATAGAAGGTTCCTACCTGCTGGATCCCTCCATCACCCGAGGGCTGGATTACTACACGGGGATCGTGTATGAAACCTTTCTTCTGGATCTGCCGGGAATCGGTTCGGTCTGTTCCGGGGGGAGGTACAACGATCTCGCCTCTCTCTACACGAAGGAACGGCTTCCGGGGGTAGGGTCTTCCATCGGCTTGGACCGTCTTTTGGCCGCTCTGGAAGAACTGGGGAAGAAACCGGAACGAACGGGGGTCACGGAAGTCCTCGTCTTTTGCCTGGAAGAACCTTTATTCGGAGACTATCTTTCCCTCGCCCAGACACTTCGAAAGGCGGGGTTTGCCACAGAGGTGTTCCCCGAACAGCGAAAACTGTCGAACCAGTTCTCCTTTGCGGAAAAGAAAAAGATTCCCCTCGGCGTGTTCCTCGGATCGGAGGAGAAGAGTCGAGGGGTCGTCTCCCTACGGGACCTTCGTACCCGGGTTACCTACGAGAACCTGACTCCTGCAAGTCTGATTGTAAAAGCGAGGGAACTGTTGGGTAAGCACTCACTAAAGGCATAGGTGCTTGGGGCAACTATTTTTACGTATTTGCCTCGGAACTGTACTGCTCACGCATCCCCTACCTGGGTTCTTTCCTTTTATACGACAGCCACAGCACTTCGAAGGGCTCCAATTCCAGGGAGAATCGAGCGTTGGTTTCCCAGGTTGGATAGAACACGTCCCCCGTGATGATATCGGTGAAGTACCGTTCCTCCCCCATGCGGAGATCAGCCGCGCTGAAACTTGCCTCGGCCGGTTTGTGGTACAGGTTCGTGATACAGAGGACGCCCCGTTTCTCCCGCTCCTGGGTTCTACGGACCCGCAGAAGGGAGAATACTTCTTTGGGGGTGGGTAGCACCCGGGCTTCCGCAAGGGGATGGAAAGCCGGTTCCTGCACCCTGGCCCGGAGGAGTCCCTCGAAGCCGGAAAAGATCCGCTCCCGGATCGTACCGGGGGTGGAAAGCTCGTCCTGCACCCGATCGTAGGAGAGCTTTGCCCGATTGATCCTCCGCTTGATCCCGCTTTCCTCCACCGCCCTGCGGTCATTCTCCGAACCGATCAGGCTATGGATGTAGATTCCCGGCACCCCCGGCAATGCCAGGAGAATCGCCTGAGAGGCGAGGAACTTCCTGACCCGGAGTTCCTCACTCAGGGTAGTTTCCGCAATCCCGCTAAAGTAGTTGATGTTGAGTTCGTAAGGCACCTCTCCCTGGGGAGTAGACTTGTACGATACGTAGCCTCCCCGCTCTTCCACGGCCCGGATCATTCCCTCTAGTTCATCTTCCGACAAAATCCCCTGGGCAGGGAGCACCCCTATCCCATCATGGGAAGCTGCAAAGTTGAAGAAGCTTAATCCCTCCCCCGGAGCTTGCACGGTGAGGAACCATTCCTGGAGATGCCGCGAATCGGCCCTCAGGAAGGCATCCAGAAGAAGAGGGGGCAGAGCAAACTGGTATACTAAATGTGCCTCATCCCCTTCCCCGAAGTAGGAGATATTCTCCCGGTGGGGCACGTTGGTCTCCGTGATCAGAAGGGTACCGGGGGCGACCTCGTCCAGGAGTGCCCGAAGGAGTTTCACCACGGCATGGGTTTTGGGATGATGGATACAGGGAGTTCCCAGTTCCTTCCAGAGGTAGGCAACGGCATCCAGACGAAAGATCCTGACTCCCATCCGAAGGTAGAACAGAAGGATGTCGATCATCTCCAGGAGAACTTCCGGTTCTCCATAGTTCAGATCCACCTGATCCGCACTGAAGGTGGTCCATACCCAGCGGTCACCCTGTTGGGTAGAAAATCGAGTCAACAGGGGATGGGTGCGAGGCCTGAACACTCCCGAAACATCCGTCTCGGGGGAAAGGGAAAGGAAGTACCGGGTGTAGGGATCCTTCCCTTCGAGAAACCCCTGGAACCAGGGGTGCTGGACCGAGCAATGGTTCAGTACCAGATCCGCCATGAGAAGGAAGGATCGGGAAAGAGCCTGGATATCCTCCCAGCTTCCCCATGCAGGAACTACCTGCCGGTAATCTATCACGGAGAACCCATCGTCGGAGGAAAAGGGAAAGAAGGGGAGGATATGGATCCCCGTTACCGTACCCTCCAAAAAGATGCGGGAAAACTCTAGAAGGAGTTCCAGAGGCTTCACGGGTGGCTTCTGGAACTGATCCCCATAGGTAATCACGATGGAATCCCGCTCGCTTAGGGGAAACTCTCCATCCCTTGAAGCCGCATGACCCCCCGCTGCCTCGCTCCTCTTCCCTTCGGCAATTGCGCCGTTATACCCCCCACCCTCCTCCTTTCGCCATCGATCGAGGCGAGTCTCCAGTGTTCGGTATGTTTCTCTCCCTACCGAAAGCCCGTAGAGGAACTGTAAGAGGTCCAGGATTTTCCGATTCATGGCAACCCCCGGCAATTACAGAACCAGGTAATGCACGGTAAGTAGCACGAATACCGTCATCGTTGCAAGGCCAAACACGTGGGTGAACACCACCCCTTCCGCCGCGTGTTTGGGGTCCACATCGTACTTGAACGCCATGGTTACCGAGTTCACGCTGGCGGGGGTCATCCCCACCAGCATGAAGATCACGAGGGTTTCTGAGGGAAGGATGCCCCGAAGGGCCAGGGAAATGAGAAACACGAGGAGCGGAACCACCACGATCCGGATGGAGCCGCAGAGCAGGTTCCAGCGGTCCAGTTTCAGAGCCCGGAATCCCAACTCATAGATTCGGGCCCCCGCTACAAAGAGACCCATAAAAAGGGTCGGTTGACCGAGAACCGCGGTAGACTCTGCTATGAGGGGCGGGATCGACCGGTTCCAGCCGGTAAGAACGAAAAGAATCGCCAGTACCGTAGCAATCATTCCCGGTGAAAGAATATTCCCCAGCAGTTCCTTCCGGCTCAAGGGCCCTGCAATTGTGGAGGCTCCGATAGTCCATAGCATCAGGATGGATCCGAGGTTCGCCACGGCGAGGAGGGCAGTTCCTTTCCCCGGATAGAAGAACTCGGCAAAGGGAAGGGCCATCAGAAGGAAGTTGTTCATCGTAGTCTGGAAGAGGAATACCTTCTTCTGGTCCCCCTGGTAACCGGCCAACCGTGCGGCACCCATCCCGAGTACCCAGCCGATTAGATGGATCAGGATACAGAGAAAAGGGAGGGAAAGGTTTTCCAGCACATCGGAGGGTTTCAACGTGCGTGTAATGGAGGAAAAGATCAGAGCGGGCCACACGAGATCCACCATCACACGGCTCAAGTCTCGCTCCCCCTGTTCCGTAATAAGCTGGAGCCTCTTGGCCAGTACCCCCGAGCCCATGAGGATCACCACAAAGAGAAGCCGGTTGAGAATCGTGAGGAAGTAAATCATTCCATGCTATTTCCTAGAAATATGGAAAGCGAAGCCGGCAATCTCCAGGTCGAGGTACACGACCTTCATCACTCCACCCTCCACCTTCGCCGTATCGGCTTTGATTCCGATTCCCTTGGAAGCGAAGTAAGCCACCGCCCGTTCCACACTGTTGGCAGCGATCCCAATGTGCCCATGAGCCCCCAGGTAGGGCTTTTTCATGATTTCGAAGGGCTTGCCTGTAAAGATGCTCGAATTGCCCTCCTTGATGGGCAGCTTGAAGAACTTCGAAAGAAGTTCCGCTACCTTTTTCGCCTCTGCTTCGTTCTCTGTATTGATCCCCACGTGGAGCAGTTCGAACCCATGTACCAGGGCAACGGCTTCCGAAGCCAGGCGGGTGATCTCTTCGAATTTTCCGGCGGATATGGCATCGCTAGGCACCATCCAGGACCCTCCTACCGCCCAGATCTTGTTCCAGGACAGGTACGAGGTGACGTTAGAGGGGTTGATGCCGCCCGTTGGGATGAATGAAACTTCCGTGTAGGGAGCCGCCATCGCCTTCAGCATCGCCAGACCCCCCGAGTTCTCTGCCGGGAAGAACTTCAGTACCTTCAACCCATACTCCAACGCCTGCTCGATCCCCGTAGGATTGTTGATACCCGGAGTGACAGGGATGTTTTCCTTCACGCAGTACTCAACGACCTTGGGGTTGAACCCAGGGGATACGATGAACTTGGCTCCCGCAGCGGTAGCCTTCTTTACCTGTTCCACTGTCAATACCGTTCCTGCCCCCACTAGCATTCCTGGCACTTCCTTCGTGATTCGCCGGATGGATTCCTCTGCCGCGGAAGTGCGGAAGGTGACTTCCGCCACCGGTAAATCCCCTGCCAGCAAAGCTTTTGCCAAAGGCACCGCATCCTTTGCATCGTCTATCTTAATTACCGGAACCACTCCGATATTCCCAATTTGCGTTAATATGTCCGACATACAATCCTCCCTCGTCTTTATTATCTTTCTACCCGAGCACTGGCACCGGCAACCAATTTTTCCACTTCCTTCAAGGAAGCCATCGTGGTATCCCCCGGAGTCGTCATAGCCAACGCACCGTGCGCCGCCCCGTACTCCACACACTGCTGGGGATCCTTTCCCGTGAGAAACCCGTAGATCAGCCCCGAAGCGAAACTGTCTCCACCCCCCACCCGGTCGTAGATCTCCAGATCCTTGTACTCCCGGGCCTGGTAGAAGTTCCCGTCATAATACAGCACCGCACTCCAATCGTTGAAGGTTGCGGATTTCACCTCCCGTAGAGTGGTAGCCACTGCCTTGAAGTTGGGGAAGGTCTTGACCACCTCTACGATCATCTTCTTGAAGTTTTCCACATTGATTCCCCGGATGTCCTTGGAAAGGCCTTCCACCTCGAATCCAAGGGCAGCGGTGAAGTCTTCCTCGTTGCCGATCATCACATCCACGTATTTGGCGATCTCACGGTTCACCTCGACGGCTCGTTTCTGCCCTCCGTTGGCTTTCCAGAGGGAGGCTCGGTAGTTGAGATCGTAACTAGTGACCGTTCCATTTGCCTTTGCTGCCTGCATCGCCTCGATCACCAGATCCGGGGTAGTGGCGGAAAGGGCCGCGAAGATTCCTCCGCAGTGGAACCACCGTACACCCTCCTCCTTGAAGAGCTTGTTCCAGTCCACATCTCCCACTTTCATCTGGGAAGCGGCAGAGTTTGCCCGATCGGAGACCCCTAGCGCACCCCGCACTCCGAATCCTCTCTCGGTGAAGTTCAAACCTACCCGGGTGTTGCGACCAATCCCGTCGAAGGGGACCCACTTCACATGGGAAAGGTCCACCCCGCCCTGCATCATGAGGTCCTGTAGAAGGTACCCCACATCGTTTTCGGGAATGGCGGTCACCACGGTAGTATCCATGCCGAAGCACTTCTTCAGGCCTCGAATTACGTTGTACTCGCCTCCCCCTTCCCAGACCCGGAACATGCGGGCAGTCTTGATCCGCACATCCCCTGGATCCAGCCTGATCATGATTTCACCCAAGGCTGCCGCATCCCAACGGCAAGCGCTCTTGGGTTTTATGGTGAGTTTTTCCATAGGTCTTTACTCCTTCCGTCTATAGATTCCGCCCGAGTACCCCATGCGGCGGGATATCTCTGCGGCTGTTTGCCGAACCTTTTCTCCAAACTCCTGTATCTTTTCCGGAGAGAACGAGTCTGCCACCCCCGAGACGCTGATGGCCGCGATGATCCTTTTCGAGTAATCTCGAATGGGAGCCCCCACACACCGAACAGTCAGTTCATGCTCCCTATCGTCGATGGTATATCCCCGTTCCCGGGCAAGGCGGAGGTTCTCGATAAGTGCTTCAGCGCTCGTGATCGTATTGGGTGTCTTTTTTTCGAAAGGATAATCTTTCAACAGTTCCCGAAGCTCCTCATCCGAATAATCCAACAGAAGAGCTTTACCCAGGGAGGTGCAGTGGATGGGCACACGGGTACCGATAATGGAGTAGCGCCGCAGGCTAGTGAAGGTTTCCGTTTTGTCAATGTACACCACATCCAAGCCTTGCCGGAGGGCGAGAAACACGGTATGTCGAGTCGCTTCGGTTAATTCATACATGCAGGGGCGGGCTTCGATCTTCAGATCAAGGCTGTTCAGGAAAGAATTGGCCAGTTCCACCAGATGGAGCCCTAACGTGTACCCCTGCCCTTCCTGGGTTTTCTGCACATACCCCCGCTCTGCCAGTACGGAAAGAAGCCGGAACACGGTGCTCTTATGGAGCCCTGTTTTTCGGCTCAGCTCGATCAAACCGATCCCTCGGGGGTTATTGGCTAGTTCCTCCAGTAGATCGATCGTACGGCTGACCGACCGTACCGCGGAGGGCTTCGCGATTCCTGCCTTCTGTTTTTTAGCGGTTGTACCGGAACTTCGTGCCATCCTTCTATCAATGCCTTGGAGAAAGTTTCATGCAATGAAATACTGGTTCTATTATACGACGTAAAAAAAGTTCTGTCAAATAGGGGGGGAAAGGTATTGCGTTTATACACTTTCCTCCAGGCATCCTTCCCGATCATCAGGCTTTCCACGCCAGCAGGAAACGAAGAACACAGAAGCGTAGATGAGCATGATGAAACTGGAGACCGGCATGCAGAGGTAGAGGATCCGTTTGGACATCTTGAAGATGGGGGTTTGATCCGTTGCGCGGATAGTCAGTTCTGCACTATAGATGAAAAGCACCAGGAAAAATAGAACGCTACATCCCTCGATGCACAAGTCCAGAATCCGCTTCCATTTCCCCTGCTGGGTATCTGGAATCAAACAAACCCTAAAATGCTGCTGTTCTCTCCAGAGCGCGGCTGAACCGAAGAACACGAAGTAGGCAAATGTCATCTCCACAATCTCGTCGAACCAACCGAAGGAAAAGATCGGCACGAACCGGAAGAATACATTTCCCAGCAAAAGGAAAAAAAGGAATCCTAGACAGAGTACACTGATTCCCTTTAGCACCTTCCCCGTTGCACGATCGATACGGGCAATGAGAGAACCCTGTTTCTGTTCCTTTCTTTTTTGCGTCCTTTCCATAAAACCCCCCAAGATAAATTCCCTCAACCGATCAGATTCGGGAGGAACAGTGCCAATCCCGGAAAGAAGGCAATGATGAGGGTTACGATCAGAATCCCTACAATGTAGGGCAGTAGTTCCTTGCTCAGAGTCCAGATGTCCACTTCACTGATGCTTGCCACTGCATAAAGACTCATCCCCACAGGAGGAGTCACCAGGCCGATCATGGAACAGAGGATCATCACCACCCCAAACTGAACCGGATCGATGTTGTACCGTGCAATGAGGGGCATGAAAATGGGTATGGTGATTACCAGAACGGCGATTCCCTCCATGAAACACCCGAGAATCAGTAGAATTCCAATGATGATGAGGAGGAGCACCTCGGGGCTGGAACTGAAGGAGGTAAGCCCGACAATGACCGCGTCGGGAATCCGCTGATGAATCAGGAGCCAGCCAAAGAATCCGGCCGCCGAAATGATAAAGAGAACCCGTACGGTTTGAAGAGTCGTTTCCCAGAGAATCCGGGGTAAATCCCGTATTCGTATTTCCCGATACACCACAAGCCCCAGGAATAGGGCATAGACACAGGCTACCACCGCTGCCTCGGTGGGGGTGAACAATCCGAAGAGGATCCCTCCGATGATAATCACCGGTGTCAAAATAGGCAGTATGGCTGCCGAGAAGCTTTCCCAGATTTCCTTCAAGGATGCCCGTTTTCCTTTGGGGTAGTTTCGGATCCTGGCAATGATAGACACGGCTACCATCATGGATATCGCCATCAGCAGTCCAGGAATGAACCCTGCCAGGAAGAGTTTCCCTACCGAAGTGTTTGTGATACTACCGTAAATGACGAAGGGGATACTGGGGGGGACTACCGGACCGATAGTGGAGGAAGCCGCAGTGATGGCTGCGGAAAACTTTCGATCGTACCCCGCATCATCCATTGCTTTGATCTCGATCAACCCAAGCCCGGCCGCATCGGCTACGGCCGAGCCGGACATTCCGGAGAAGATGAGGCTAGCCAGGACATTTACATGCCCCAATCCTCCCTTCACATGACCGATGAGGGAATTGGCAAACTGGAAAATTCGGTTGGTAATACCCCCCGTGTTCATCAGGTTCCCAGCCAGGATGAAGAATGGTATGGCCAGGAGGGTAAACCCGGTCGTCGCGGCATACATCCGCTGGGCAATCATCGCAAGGATACTTCCCTCCCCCAGAAGAACAAAGGTGCCCACCGCCGTAATTCCCATCGCCACCGCGACAGGCACACCGATAAGCATGAGGGCTACCATTACTGCGAAGATTCCAAAGGTTACCATCCCGGCCTCCTTGCTGAACTAGTTTTTCTCCACCATCTTCAGGAAGGTGTCTACGTACTCTCGCCCCGCATACTGAGCGATCTTATCGTAGGCCGGCTTCATGGCTGCCTTGAAGGGAGCCAGGTTCGGAGTCGTGACGACCATTCCCAAGGTTTTGAGTTTCTCGATGAGTCCCGTTTCCTCTTCCTGGAGGGTTTTCCTCATGAAGTCTCCCGCCTTCTTACTCTCCTCACTCACGATCTTTTGCTGCTCGGGAGTGAGTTTTTCCCAGGTCTTTTTGCTCATCACGTGGACCATCGAGTTATACACGTGCCGGGTTAGGGCAAGGTACTTCTGCACCTCGTAGATCTTGTTGGAATAGATTACAGCCAGCGGGTTTTCCTGCCCATCGACCACGTTCTGTTTGAGAGCCATGTACAGCTCGGCAAAAGAAATCTTCGTTACCACGGCGCCCAATGCTTCCATCGCGGATTGCAGCTGGATTTCCGGCGGGGTACGGATCTTCAACCCTTTCACGTCCTCGGGGCTATTGATGGGGCGCACGTTGTTGGTTAGGTTCCGGAAACCCCATTCCCAGTTGGAAAGGAACACCAGTCCCTGCTTATCCAACTCCGGGGCAGCCCAGTCCTTGAACTCTCCGTCCAGCACCTTGTACGCGTGGGCGTAATCCCGGAACACGAAGGGCAGCATGACGGTGGCAAACTTCTTCGTGTACTTGTCCAAGGCTCCCTGTGTGGGAAGGCTCATATCGATGGCGCCGAGGATATTCTGCTCCAGCAACTGGGGCGGATCCCCTAGCTGGTTGTTGGGGTACACGGCGATTTTGATGAGTCCGTTGGTTCGTTTTTCCACTGCCTCGGCAAACATCTTCGCTGCCCTGTCCCCCGGATGCCCATCCGCTGCGTAATGGCCGAATTTCATCTGGATCGGTTTTGCAGCTTGCTCCTTCGCCCCTGCAGCGTACAGCGTTAAGCTGCACACGAGGAGCAGTACCCATACGAGTAACCCTGTTCGTTTCATTCTCTGCCTCCTTGATCTATAAGTTCGCAGTGGAACTCGAGGTTCCCTCCCACGGAGGGACCTACAGGCGGAGGAGTGACTTATCGAGCAAGCCACCCCCCGTCCACTGCGATGGCATACCCATGCATGTAGTTGGAAGCAGCCGAAGCGAGGAACACGGCCGCTCCCTTCAGGTCCTCCGGTTTCCCCCATCGTCCGGCTGGAATCCGGGATAGAATCTCGGCATTCCGCTTCGCATCCTGCCGGAGAGCCAGGGTATTGTTCGTTTCCATATATCCTGGAGCGATGGCGTTCACGTTGATTCCGTACCTGGCCCACTCGTTCGCCAGTAGACGGGTGATTCCCAGTACCCCGCTCTTGCTGGCTGTGTACGCGGCGATGCGGATTCCCCCTTGGAAGGAAAGCATCGAGGCGATGTTGATGATCTTGCCTCCCGTTCCCTGTTTCAAGAATTGTCTAGCTACCGCCTGGGAAAGGAAGAACAGGGCTTTCAGGTTTGTGTTCATCACCGCATCCCAGTCTTCCTCGGTATATTCCAATGCGTCGTTTCGGCGAATGATGCCCGCGTTGTTCACCAGAATGTCGATTCTTCCGAAGGCATCGACAGTCGCCTGGGATATCCTCTTGGGTGCATCGGGCTCCAACAGGTCGATCTTGATCAGGCGGAACTTCCGGCCAAGAGCCTCAATCGCCTCCTGGGTTTCCGTTGCATCTCTCCGGGCCACTCCCGCGATATCTGCCCCCGCTTCGGCCAGTCCGATCGCGATAGCCTGCCCCAACCCCGTATTACAGCCTGTGACGATGGCTACCTTCCCGTTCAGTTTGAAATCGTCCAGTACCATAGCCGAACCTCATCCGTTCACCGTAGCATCGACATGGGAACCGCATCCATGTCTGTAAAGGTCTGGTTCTCTCCAACCATCCCCCACACGAAGGAATAGCAGCGGGTACCTACCCCCGAGTGAATCGACCAACTGGGAGAGATCACCGCTTCCTCGTTCCGCACCACCAGGTGTCGGGTTTCGGTAGGAGCCCCCATGATATGAAACACTACCGCATCAGGTGCAATATCGAAGTACAGGTACACCTCCATCCGGCGTTCATGGGTATGGGTGGGCATCGTATTCCAGACAGATCCCGGTTCCAGCCGGGTAAACCCCATCACTAGATTGCAGGTAGGCAACACATCGGGATGAAGAATCTGGTAGATCGTGCGTTTGTTGGACTCTTCCCCCGATCCCAGGGGGACTTTTTTTGCCTCCTGGAGCGTGACCCTTCGAGTAGGAAAGGTAGCGTGAGCCATGCCACTGAGAAAGTAAAATTTCGCGGGTTTCTTGGTATCCATGCTCCTGAACCTGATCTCTTTACTACCCCTGCCCACGTACAAAGCATCAAGATGGTCCAACCGGTAGGCGCTACCATCCACCGTCACTTCTCCCGACTCCCCCAGGTTCAGGATCCCCATCTCCCTTCGTTCCAACAGGTACTCGGATCCGAGGATTTTCTTGTCCGCCTCTATCCGAATCTCGGGTAGGGGGACTGCCCCACCCACTATGATTCGATCGATGTGGGAATAGACCCATTTCAGTTTGCCTGGAACAAATAGATCCTGGATAAGAAACTCCCGCCGTAGCCCCTCTGTATCGAGAGCTTTCCCATGTTCTGGATGAATCCCATGCCGGATCTCGAACGCGCTGTCTGTTGACATTACTATTCCTCCAATAGTCCTTGTTTTCTCATCAGCTCCACGTGGCTATCCCGTGGAGGGGCGAAGATATCGATCCCCTTGAATCCTGTTTTCGTGAATCCTCCATGCTCGACGTTGGCCGGATGCACTACTACATCCCCTGCCTCTACATGGTAGGTTTTGCCATCGATCACGTGTTCCTCCGAACCTTCGAGGATGATTAGGATCTGTTCCGCTTCATGCCTATGTAGAGGGAACTCAGTTCCCGGCGGGTTTTCTATAAAACTCACCAATAGGTTGTCTCCGAGGATGAATCGCGTTCTGGAAACTTCTGTGAGCATAGTGATGGGAAGATCGGCGATTCTGTACACGTACCGTTTGTCTTTCATTTTTGCCATACATTCCACCCCCAATAGGTTTCGTATTACAAAACATTATTTCATAAAATGATTCTATAATGAGTAGGCCTCAACTGTCAATGAATTTTTCATTGAAGTTGTTGGTTGGATTTGTATACTATGCCCCTGTCCCCGAATGTCTGGGCATAGGGGATAGAATGATACTGGCCTATAGGGGTCTAGGGCGGATCATTCCAGTGGCTTGATCACCACCTGGATCTTCCCTTCGAGGAGCTTCCGGAACTCTTCCGCGTCCTGAGGGCCTCCCACTACGGATCCATAGTGCATGGGTACTGCGATGGCAGGTTTTATATCTTGAAGGGCTGCTTCGGCCGCCTCCCGGGCGGTCATTACATAGGTGCCCGAAACGGGAAGCAGTGCGATGTCGATTTTGCCCAGATTCTTCATCTCGGGAATCCGGTCGGTATCCCCTGCCAGGTAAATGCGCACTCCCTCCATGGTGATTACGTACCCCACCCACCCGTTTTTCTTCGGATGGAACTGTTTGTTCACATTGTAGGCGGGGACAGCTTCGATCTTCACCTTTCCCACCGAAAAGGAGTCCCCCACTCTGACCGTTTTAACCTTCCCTCCCAGTTTCGGCACACAATCCGCTGGTGCTACCACTACCGTATCCGTTGTAATCAGTTTCCGCACATCCTCTAGAGAGCAATGGTCGAAATGCTCATGGGTAATGAGGACGAGGTCAGCCGAATCCTTCCGTTTAAGCTGGTACGGATCTGTATAGATCACCAGTTCCCCTTCGATCTTGAAGGTGTCATGCCCAAACCAATGGATTTTTTCGATCATGCGGTGCACCTCCTGGTACTATGATACACCTTCCTTTGCAGGGGTCAAGAAGTTCAATGGGATGCACAATATTGACTAGAATGCAATCTTATTGCATTCTAGTCTCATGCCTTGGATCCATAGAGACGTGATACCCCATCTTCTCAAACTTGTATCCTCTTTTCCTGCAGTACTTGTGACAGGCCCACGTCAGTGTGGGAAAACTGCTCTACTAAAACGGGTATTCCCTCAGTACACATATGTAACTTTCGACGATCCGTTTCAAGTACTCAAAGCAGAAGGGTCTCCGAGGGAATTCATTCAGGAAATTTCAAGCCCTGTCATCCTCGACGAGATTCAATATGTACCTTTTCTGTTCCGCTACATAAAAATGGAGATAGACAGGAATAGAGAAAACGGGAAATTCCTGCTAACTGGTAGCCAAAGCTTTCAATTAGGGAACCTTGGAAGTGAAAGCCTTGCAGGCAGAATGTCCATTTTGGAATTGTCTACCCTCGGTGCATCCGAATTATTGACGCATGATCCTACCACTCCTCTCGAATCTCTCATGTTCAAGGGAGGTTTTCCTGAAATTTGGAGCAACACCGTGGACCCAGTGGACTGGTATCCATCCTATATTTCAACCTATCTGCAACGGGATATTCGTTCATTGGTTCAAGTAGCGGATTTAAATACCTACAGCCGATTCCTTAGGGCTACGGCTCTTCGCACAGGTTCTCTTCTCAACTATGCAGATCTGGCCCGAGATGTAGGCATCTCACCTAATACAGTGAAACGATGGATATCGCTCCTAGTTACTTCTGGTATCTTGAACCTCGTGGAGGGATGGTACTCAAATCCATCCTCCCGTTTGATAAAAGCACCCAAGGCTTACTTCAATGATACAGGACTGTTCTGCGCTTTATTGGGGTTCAAGTCGGTCCAGATGATGCAGGACTCTCCCCTACTGGGCAGCGTATGGGAAACATTTTGCCACGGACAACTACGGACATGGCTTGCTAACCGGGGACGTTGGCATAACAATCTCTTTTACTGGCGCACAAAGGATGGTAAAGAAGTGGATTTCCTGGTGCTTGATGGTACAGACCTTTATGCATTCGAATGCAAGAGTGTAGAACTCCCTTCAGAAGGGGATACTCGAAGTCTGGATATACTGTCCAAAACTCATAAAATCAAAAAAAGAGTCATCCTCTGCCGCACACCCGATTACCTCGAGCATGTGAACGGATTGGAGGTGACTCTTGATAACGCTTGCCATTTAGATAGGATCTTTCTTGCTCACAAGTAATGTATTACCGCATATAGAGACCGCCGTTCACATCGATGGTTTCACCGGTGATAAAATCGTTCTCGATCAGAAACTTGATGGCCGAAGCGATATGGTAGGCCTGCCCATTCTTCTTCAAGGGGGTATTCTCCCTCCAGGACTGGAGCATCTGCGGATTGGAAACCTTCTCATGGAAGGGAGTTTCGATTACGCCTGGTGCTACCGCATTGACCCGGATTTTGGGGGCGAGTTCCTTGGCGGCTCCCCGGGTAAACACATCCACCGCTCCTTTGGATGCGGCATACACAGTGGCGGTAGGCGCTCCATGACGAATGGCGATAGAACTCAGATTGATGACACAGGGGTTTTCTCCCTTCTCCAGCAAAGGTACACAGAGGGAGGTCATCATGATGGCACTGTAGGAGTTCAACGCAAAGATCTCGGCCATTTTATCCCATTGAATTTCACCTACCTTCATGCGTTGAATGAGCCCACCAGCATTGTTCACCAGTACATCCAGTTTCCCATAGTTCTTGGAAACGAAGTCCACCACTTTCCTGCAACCAGCCTCCGTTCGAAGATCTGCCTGTACTAGGGCAGCCTTCCCACCCTTCTCTTCCACTTTCTTCGCGGTTTCCTTTGCCGGTTTTTCCGAAGCGTTATAGTGGATGACGATGGTGTTGTTCTTCGCCAACTCTACGGCGGTTTCCGCACCGATTCCCGTACTTGCACCTGTGATCAGAATGATCTTTCCCATTGTTGCCTCCCAACTTTGTTTATTTGTTCAGGATATGCACAAAAATACTGCATACCCTATAGGGTAGTCAACAGATCCGCAGGTTTATCCTCAGGTTTATCCTATAGGATGGGAAGGGCAACCAGATAGTCTACATGCAAATAGGATTTCTTTATCTTGCCGTGAGGGCGGCAGGTTCCTTTGGCAGAGAAGGTTCCACCCAGCCCAGACGCTGGGATACTTCTTTGGCCGCTCGGACTACTAAGGGTGCAATTTCGTCAGTATTCATTTTTTCCTTCACACAGATCATGGCTACGCTGATAGCCCCGATGACAACTCCCCTATAATCCCGAATGGGAGCCCCCAGACATTGGATTCCCGGTTCGTACTCCTCGTTATCGAAGGCCCACCCTCGTTCTCTACTTCTGTGGAGTTCTTCCAGGAGGGTGGGTAGATCTTGAATCGTGTGGGGAGTGAACCGTTCAAAAGGAATCGATCGAAAGAGTTCTTTTATTTCTTCATCCCTCCGGTGCATGATCATCGCTTTCCCGAGGGATGTGCAGTACAGAGGCCGCCTCTGGCCCACGATAGCGTATTTCCGGAGACTGTTATGCTGCTCCACCTTATCCAGGTATACCACCTCGTTGTTCTGTAAAGTGGCCAGGTATACGGTTTGGCCTGTCAAATTGCTGAGGTTCCGCAGAATTGGTTCGGCCTCTGTTTTTAACTCGATATTGTTCAGATAGGAGCTGGAAAGTTCGATGAACCGTACTCCGATCCGATAGAGGTTGTCCTCTCCTTTTTCGATATACCCCCGCCTCCGTAAGACCGACATGAGGCGAAACACGGTACTTTTATGCAGGTCCAGCCTCCGTCCGATCTCAGTTAGAGAGATCCCCGAGCGTTCTTGGGAGAGCAGCTCCAGGATATCGAAAATCCTCTCGATGGATTGAACCGTCATGAGGTAATGATACTGCTTTCGAGAACATAATGCAAATACCCTTAGATGGGTAGATCCTGAATACGCTCCCGTAAGTCAGGGATAGCCTTGGCAGCTTCCTGTAGCGCTTCTTTTCCAGCTAGAATCGAGGCGTACCCCGCATCGAAGCGGGACAATAACCGCTCGGCCGCGTCCTGCAGACTGTCCGGACGGGTTTCAAGGAGTAACTCCCGATGACGGGCCCTAAGGGAGTCTTCTATCCCATAGAGGGATCTCTTGAAGGCAACGATACTCTTCCCGCTGGGGGAAAGGGGTCGCATGTCCTTCGATATCGTACCGATGATGGCGTCTTGAGTGGCCCGTTCATGAGGTTTCCGGCGAGCCACTGATTCCAGACTTTCCCGAAATGCCTTCAGGGTAGATAGGATGTGGGGATCCCGATAGGAAGAGAAGGAAAAAACCTCTTCCCTTCCATGAGAGGTGCAGTGAGCCCCGTAGGCTCCCCCTTCCATGCGAATCTTTTCCCAGAGATACCCAGTGGAAAGGAAGTGAGCAAGAACGGCTTCGTGGGCATACTCCCTGCTTCCCAGGAGGGATCCCGGGATCGCCTTTGCGACGAATCCCACCGTGGAAGGCACACAGAGACCTTCGATCTTAGGGACTGTTTCCTGCCGATACCGTTCCTTCCGCGAAGGGGTGATAAAGGAACGGGAACTTTCGGCAGGGAAAGTGGCGACGAACTGTTCCAGGACCGGAAGGATCTCTCTCCAATACCCTTCAGGGCACGTAAGGTTCACGTACATTCGATCCCGGCAGAGGAGGCTTTCCTTGGTCTTTTGAAACCTTTCTGCCATCCTTTCGATCCCCCGTCTTCCCTTTAGGGTACGGACAAAGAGGTACTGGGAAACCCCCTTCCACTGTTCTTCCCTTGCCTCGGCTTCCGAAATGCCCCGCTCCGCACGGGAAGCCGCATAGGAACTACCGTTGGGGATGA
>Ga0272448_1003105_pt1 | contig 20031 bp, 22 predicted proteins | sample YNPCB0191_FD_202220 | JGI IMG/M metagenome (GOLD analysis project Ga0272448, IMG submission 202220) | Hot spring sediment microbial communities from Yellowstone National Park, WY, United States - YNP-CB-019-1 | ecosystem: Environmental > Aquatic > Thermal springs > Hot (42-90C) > Sediment... | reverse complement strand
AATCCTGTGCATACTGTTCAATGTAGGTTCTCCTTGGTTACTGTTTTTTTCAGAATCTAGTTTACCAGGAAGAACCTACAACATTATAGGAAGCTGAGCAACGCGAAGGATCTAGTCGTAAATACAGCAAGATTCTTCGGCTGTGCCTCAGAATGACACTTTTGGCTGTCCACTAGTCCCGAGGGGACAGCACATGTTAGCCGGGGGTAAGCGAAGCGCAACCCCCGGTGAAAATCACAACAATCCTCAAGCCCTCAAAGGGCGACACATTAGTCTCCCTATTACTCCGCTCAGCATGACACCTTCGATCGAATATCGACTGGGCCATCAATAGTTAATGAAGCTCTTGACCTCGTAACCTTCGAGCTTCTCCCTGCCGTTCAAGAAACCTAATTCAATAAGAAAGACTATCCCGACCACTATACCGCCCAATTCTTCGACCAGCTTGGCCGTGGCAGCCGCGGTACCACCCGTGGCGAGCAAATCATCTACAATCAGCACTCTTTGGCCGGGTTCGACCGCGTCACGGTGAACTTCCACTGCTGAAGTGCCGTATTCGAGAGCGTATTCACAGGAAATCGTGTCGTGCGGGAGCTTGCCGACTTTTCGAACCGGCACAAACCCTTTGCCGGTCTTCGACGCCACAGGAGCGCCAAGTATGAAGCCGCGCGATTCGATGCCTATTATCACATCGGGCTTGGCCGCAGATGCATAAGCGGATATTTCGTCGATTACCTCTGCAAAGGCCTTTGGATGCTGAAGAACGGGCGTAATGTCTTTGAACACTATCCCTTTCTTTGGAAAGTCAGGTATATCCCGTACCAGGCTTTCAGCTAGAAGCTCTGCAACCATTTCCTATTCCTCCTGTTTGATAATCAGTCATCAACTTCCTTGATATTCAAATCGAAAGGTGGGCGAATGACTCCTCGTTCGGTGATGATCCCTGAGATATACTTTGCAGGGGTAACGTCGAACGACGGATTGCACACCGAAACCCCTTCGGGCGCTATCCGCACATCCCCGATATGAGTAACCTCAGTGGAACAGCGTTCCTCAATGGGAATATGCGCGCCATCCGGCAGCGAAAAGTCTATCGTTGACATTGGCGCCGCCACGTAAAACGGGATGTTGTGCTCTTTAGCAAGGATAGCCACACCGTAAGTCCCAACCTTGTTTGCCGTGTCACCGTTTACGGCGATTCTATCCGCCCCGACAACGACACAATCGACCATGCCCTTCGACATTGCCCATGCAGCCATGTTGTCAGTGATAACGGTCACCGGGATATTATATCGGACTAGCTCCCAGGCGGTCAACTTCATCCCTTGAAGTCTGGGACGAGTCTCGTCCGCAATAACACTGATCTTCTTCCCGGATTCTGCGGCGTGTCGAATCACTCCCAAAGCAGTGCCGTACCCCGCAGTTGCAAGAGCCCCGGCATTACAATGGGTCAATACGGTATTCCCATCCGAAAGGAGTTCGGCTCCATGCTTTCCGATGCGCTTGTTGATCTCGATATCCTTTTCAAGAATATCGAGCGCCTCACGAACCAGCGCACTCTTCATCGAATCGACCGAAGCACCGGAATTCTCCTCGGCGGCTCGTATCATCCGGTCTATAGCCCAGAATAAGTTGACCGCCGTGGGCCTGGTAGTTCGAAACTCTTCGGCAATCTGATAAAAGCGGTCGAGAAAACGCTCCTGTTCAACTTCATCGATGTGTTGCGCACCGAGAGCAATCCCAAGTGCCGCCGTCACACCAATCGCCGGTGCACCTCGAACCTGCATGCTCCGAATTGCTTCAGCCACGTCTCGATAATCCGAAAACTCAAGGGTAATGAAATCCTCAGGGATTCGGGTTTGATCGATCAATTTAACTTTGCCGTTTTCCCAATCTACGGGTCGGACGTCTGCTATCATCGTCATCCTCCCTTATCCAAGCCTTGCATAAGCCATCGCCTGAGCGCATTCATCACACTGACCGGCCGACATTCTGCCTATCATATCGAGGATCACGTCTCTTACCCGTTCGTTGTTCTCCTTCAATACCCGAACAACTTCCGTGACGGTTACCGGCTGAACTCCCGGCATACCGACGCATCCTGCATCCCAATCGGTAATAAGGGCTATATTGACGTAGCACATTTCGAGTTCACGAGCAAGGATCACTTCGGGATACTGGGTCATATTGATGCACGACCAACCCATTTGCGTGAACCATGCGCTTTCTGCGCGGGTGGAAAATCTAGGACCCTGTATGACCACCACTGTGCCGGTATCATGGCAAGGGATTCCCTTTGACTTGATAGATTCGATTGCAAGAGCGCGAAGGTCGGTGCAGTATGGGTCGGCGCCCATGATATGCGTGGTGATCGGGCCGTCGAAGAATGTGTCTTTTCTTCCCCAGGTCCGATCGACGAATTGATCGCAGACCACGAAGTCACCCGGCTTGATATGAGGCTGCAAACTACCTACCGCCGTGGGACCGATAATCCTCGTTACGCCGAGTGATTTCATCGCCCATGCGTTGGCTCGATAAGGGATCATGTGCGGAGGAAGGCTGTGATGCTTGCCGTGTCTGGGAAGGAAAGCGACTCTCTTATCCCCCACCGAAGCCAGCGTGATGAGATCGCTCGGAGCACCGTACGGTGTATCGACTTTGATTTCTTCTACATGATCCAGGAACTCATAAAAGCCCGACCCACCGTAAACGCCTATGTCTGCTCGGTTTTCGCCCATGCAATTCGTCTCCTTTACGGCAAAATTGGTTCCAAGCTAGTACTCCACCAATTTAATTTCGTGTGCGGTCTCATGGGTCAGACCCTATTTTTGCGTTGCAAAAAACAGGTCAGACCCCTTCACTACCCATCACAACTTTTTTGGTCGAGTATTGGTGGTCAGCTCGATTACTTCTTTCTGCTCGATAATTATTCGTTTTCTTGAAAGACCGAATGCTGAAGTGCCTGGTATGCCGCCGCTTGCTCTGCCTGCTTCTTGCTCTTGCCCGCACCGCGACCGAGTGGATTACCATCAAGCTGAGCTTCGATTTCAAAAGTCTTGTCGTGGTCGGCGCCGAATTCTGAGATCACAACGTACTTTGGAGCCTTTTTGAACATGCTCTGGCTCAATTCCTGAAGCACAGACTTGTAATTGCGGTGATGTTCTTCCCTTTCGATATCGCTGAGAATCGGCCCTAGAGCCTTTAATACAAAATCCTTTGCCGAATCCAATCCCTGGCTCAAGTATATGGCCGCTACTACCGCTTCGAAAACATCTGAAAGGATAGACGGACGTTCGCGCCCACCGGACAAATCCTCTCCCGAACTCATGAGGATTGCTTCCGGGAGATCCATCTTCTTGGCCGCTTCCGCGAGGATAGGCTCGCTCACTGCTACAGCTTTCGCTTTTGCCAGCTCGCCTTCCTGTTTTTCGCCAAATTTTGAGAACAGGTTTTCCGCGACAATCAAACCAAGAACCGAATCTCCAAGGAACTCGAGCCGTTCATTACTCGACATCTGACTCGATTCGCCGAGATACGACTTGTGAGTGAGAGCCTGATGAAGCAGTTCCAGCCCGTCCTTTTTGACTTTCAACTTACGTGCCAGCTTATACAGCGGTGACTGTGAGATCATATTGCTTGAATCAACCTTTGAGTCTTGACACAGCATCGGCTATGCGTTCCAGACCTTTCTTGATGTTTGCCATGGATGTTGCGTAGGAAAGACGCACGTTCCGATCCGCGCCGAAACCCGATCCCGGCACAAGTGACACTTTCACTTCGTCGAGCAGGAACTCGGCGAAAGCCTTCGATCCGTCTATTGTCTTACCCTTAAATGACTGTCCGTATAACCCGGATACGTTAGGAAAAACATAAAAAGCGCCGCCGGGATCAGGGCAGACTATGCCGGGAATGGCATTCAAGCCCGCAACCATGACTTTTCGCCGTTCATCGAACTCGTGCCGCATCATTTCAACGAAATCTTGAGGGCCGCAAAGCGCTTCCACAGCTCCTTTTTGCACGAACGAGACTGCATTTGAAGTGCTGTGATCCTGGATGCGAGACATGGCGCTGATAATTTCGGTCTCACCGGCCGCATAACCGAGACGCCAGCCGGTCATAGAATGGCTCTTCGACAATCCATTGACAACTACGGTTCGCTTCTTAATTTCTTCACCAAACGATGCAATGCTTACATGCCTGTTTCCATCATAAACGATCTTTTCATAAATTTCATCTGAGATAACGTAGAAATCTTCTTCCACCGCAACTTGAGCGATTGCCTCGAGTTCGGCAGAAGAGTAGACGGCTCCGGTGGGATTATTTGGGCTGTTTAATATCAAGAGTTTGGTTTTTGGGGTAACAGCAGCTTTTAACATTTGCGCGGTGATTTTGAAACCGGTGCTTTCGTCCGTTTCTATAAAAACCGGGACACCTTCAGCCATGCCGACCTGCTCCGTATAAGTTACCCAGTAAGGCACAGGGATGATTACTTCATCCCCCGGATTACACAAGGCAAGTACCGCCGAGAAAAGAGAAAACTTCGCTCCGTCTCCGACAACTATCTGTGCGGGAGTGTAGATAAGTCCGTTGTCCTTTTCGAGTTTTTCGCAGATCGCTTTTCGGAGCTCGATCATTCCGGGGGTTGCAGTATACTTGGTGAATCCGGATTCGAGTGCACGTATCGCCGCATCCTTGACGTTTTGCGGAGTATCGAAATCAGGCTCACCGGCACCAAAGCTGATCACATCGATCCCCTCAGCCTTCATTGCATTCGCTCGGGCAGTCATCGTCAAAGTAGGCGATGGCTGTATCCTGGCTGCCCTTTCGGAAACCATCATTTTCTTTCCTCACTGGTTAATTGGCACATGGTTGCCGAGTGATATATAAAGTGAGGCCGTGATCCTATTCAGAGAATTGGATACGGCCTGTAGAAGTTTTTTTCCTGCCCAAGATGATTGGTATCTGTTAACGATTCAGCACTAAGTAGATGTAAGCTATCACTAGTACTACGTAGGTGATGATTCCACCCACTAACCATGCATTCTGTACTTTCTCAAACTCAGCTTTGCTGGCGAAATATCGATTCTCCCAAGCTATTTTGTTGCCGATAATCAGCAGAGCGACCTGGACCGCAACTGGAAAGAGTATGCTGACAAATACCCATACCCAAGCCTGATGAGCAATACTCCACCAGAACGGGAGAAGAAACGCACCCCAGTTCAACCCTTCGGGCACCGACGATTCAGCGGCAGGAGAAGTCGTTGCACCGGTTAAGGCATCGAAATTCCATGGTTTGAGATCTTCTTGTTCATCACTTTGTCCGGTACCGAGATTCGCTGAACAGCTTTGACAGATCAGGCAGTCTTTGGGATTTTCAGAACCGCATTGCGGGCAATGCATGAATTCCACCTCGTCGAATATGGGATTTTCCGTAATCGGTTATGGTTTAGTCTCGGCCGCTACTTTTGAAACAAGCTTGTCCGAACACACTGGAAACGCTACCTCCGCTGAGTACCTATAGGTATGCTCTGAGAATTAGGGCCTCTTACCAAACAAAGGAATTTGCGGCTCATTAGACATGCCAGGCATTTGCCCTTGAGAGTTACCCTGTTTCATCATCCCAAGGAACTGATTCATCATCTTTCCAGCATCTTCCATCTGAAGCTGCATAGTAGCACCTTCGTCTACCCGCCATTTTTTTGCAAAAAACGAACCTTCTTTAACCAATGCAAAACGCTGTACAACGATTGTATTGGTATCCATCACCGGTATCTTCATATCAACAGACACTATTGCGCGATCACCGGTAACCGTGATGTCTTTTACATTACCAACTTCCGGTTTTGCTGGCCCCGTAGGAACCATGGGGGGCCACATTTTGAGCCGATCGTTAATATAAACCTTTTCTGCCCGTGCAGGTGAAGGATTTGCAAGCAAAAACCACCATGCCGCGATAATAGCCAGAACAACCAGGATAATCACAGGTGCTGCGATAGAAGATTTCCGGCCACTGGTCTTCGAAGCCTGCGCCATTCTTGGCCGCTCAACCACAGACGCGGTTAAAGGAGTGGAACAACTTTGACATACAGAACTACCGACCGGATTCTCAGAACTGCATTTCGGGCATTGCATGGATGTTACCTCTTTCTTAAGTATGGGATTTCCATGAACAGGCACGAAAAAGCTGGCCTCATGTTGTCATACCGGACATTTTGCGAAATTATTTATATTCTATGATAGTATAACTTGTCTGATTTGTTCCTTTTGATTCAATGCGAATCCTAGTCTTGCCGCCGATTAATATGTCAGCACTTGTGTCATCAGAAGACCACGAATAACTGTGGCCGGTTTCTGCAATTCTCCTAAAGTGACCAATTACCGCTTCGAAACCAGCTTGAGCTGTATAAGATGTGGTAGTGTAAGGCCTGCCCGCGTCAGTATCATTGGTAGGAGCACCGACTTGGGTAGATCCGGGATAAGGCGTTACGGCAACGGCAGCACCGGCTTGGAATAGTATCGGCGCGCCGGGCATTTTTAATTTTGTTCTTACCTCATCTGGCATGAACTGAAGAAACACAAAGCACAAGATGGATAAGCCTACACCTACGGACAATCCTATCAAGCCCCATCTTGTCCAGGCTTTCTCCACTTTTTTGAATTCATCTACGCTGGCAAAGCTTCGATTCTCCCAAGCCAATCTGTTCCCGTTTATCAGCAGGTAAAAGCTAGCTATATTAGGAAAATAAAAGCTGATCCGAGCCCAATCCTGTAATCCATGAGCGCTACTCCAAAAGTACGGAAAAACAAACGCACCCCAGTTCAATCCGGCGGGCACAGGCGAACCCGTGTTAGCAGAAGTCTTTTCACCGGACAAAGCATCGGAACTATGCGGTTTGAGATCATCTTGTTTGTCACCTGGCCCGGAATGAAGGTTCGTCCAACAGCGTTGACAAAGCAGATAATCTCTTGAATTCTCAAAACCACATTTCGGGCAACGCATAGATATTGCATCCTCATCGAATATGAGATATTCAGCAATCGGTTATAGTTTAGTCTCGGCCGCTACTTTTGAAACAAGCTTGTCCGAAAACAAACTTTCAAAATGATCGAGAACCCTACCTCGGCTGAGGGATGGCGGGCATGCTCTGAGGATTAGGAGACATCTTCCCAAACCCGGGAGGCATACCAGGCATTTGCCCTTGAGCACCATTCTGATTCATCATCCCACGGAATTGGTTCATCATCTTTCCGGCATCTTCTATCTGAAGCTGCATGGTAGCAGCTTCATCTACACGCCATTTTTTCGCAAAAAAGGAACCTTCTTTAACCAATGCCAAACGCTGAGCAACGCTTGTATTGATACCCATCATAGACGTCTTGATATCAACAGACACTACAGCACGGTCACCGGTAACATTAACATCTTTCACACTACCAGCTTCCGGTTTTACCCCCGCCGGCATCATTCCTGCAAACATGTTGAGTTTTTCCGTCACATAACCTTTTGCTGCTGGCACAGGTGAAGGATTTGCCAGCAGGAACCACCATGCAGCGATAATAGCCAGAACAACCAGGATAATCACAGGTGCTGCAACAGAAGATTTCTGCCCACTGGTCTTCGAAGCCTGTGCCATTCTTGGCCGCTCAATCATCGGCTTACTTGCAGGAGCGGCTCCAGGCTGGGGTGAAGCCCCTGTCTTCCACGGAGCATAGTCAGTGTCTTGTCCAACCGGCTGACTCTCAGCGGTTAAAGGAGTGGAACAACTTTGACATACAGAACTACCGACCGGATTCTCAGAACTGCATTTCGGGCATTGCATGGATGTTACCTCTTTCTCAAGTATGGGATTTCCATGAACAGGCACGAAAAAGCTGGCCTCTTCTTGTTACGCCGGATACTTTACACGATCATTTGTATTCTGTGATAGTATAGCTTGTCTGATTCGGTCCTTTAGATTCAATCTGTATCTTCGTTTTGTCGCCGATTAATATGTCGGCACTTGTACCGCTAGAAGACGCCGAATAATTATGACCGCTTTGCGCGATTGTCTTGAAGTGACTAAATACCGCTTCGAAACCAGCTTGAGCAGTATAAGCTGTAGTCGTACAAGGCCTTCCCGCATCAGTACCGTTGGTAGGCGACCCAGCCTGAGTAGATCCGTAATAAGGAGTCACTGCAGCTGCAGCACCGCCTTGAGACGGCATAGGCATGTTTTGCTGCATTCCCGGAGGCATGTTCATGGGCACGACACTTGCATGGCGTGACATGGCAAGCATACCCCTGACGGCTGCAGAGAAGATTATGATGCCCACAACAATCCCCACTGGGACAATAATCAAACCCCATATCGTCCAGGCTTTCTGCACTTTCTTGAACTCGTCCAGACTGGCAAACTGGCGATTTTCCCAAGCCACTTTGTTTCCAGCAATCAACAAATAGACCGCAGCCACCGGTAGACAGAAGAAGCTGATCGCCATCCACAACCAGGCTTTGTGGGCGAAACTCCAAAAGAACGGGAGAAGAAACCCTCCCCAGTTTACTCCGTCCGGTGCAGATAAGGGACGGGCCGAATTCGGTGCAGTTGCGCGGGAAGGAGGAGCAGCCGTCGGAGGAGTCGCAGGTTGTCCGGCTGCCGGAATCGATTGCGGATTAGGTGAAGCCCCTGTCTTCCATGGGCTGTAATCAGTCTCTTCGGCAGAATCCGATGCAGCAGGAGTCGCCAGTTCCGGCACGACGTTGAGGGATTGATTGATCGGTTCTATCTGGGGTGAAAAACTAGCAGCAGGTGACTGTGGAATACTCTCCGGTGCAGGAGGAGTATCGGTATGCTGCTCCGCTGACGGCACGGCTTCCGATCCTGCGGGCAACTCTGCGGGTAACTGCATAGACTTCAGCCATTCCGGTGTTTCATCATCAGTTGTGTGCGGTTCAGATGACACAGCGGCATTCTCTTCAGCCGGCAGTTGGAAGTTCTTCAGCCATTCGGGAGTTTCGGTGTCATCGTGCTCAGCAGTAGTCGAATGTTCTTCTCCGGGAAGCGGTGAGCTTTTCATCCACTCGGGCACATCTGCGCCTTCAAGATGAGAGTCTGCCATCGCTCCCTGCTCTTGCCCTGCAGGAGCAGCCAAAGCTTCGATAGGCTGAACAGGTTCACTGTCGGGAGTCGAGATTGCCTCAGGTTGATCCACTACAGTGCGCTTAGCAATTCCTGGACCTGAATCGAGTTGAGCAAAGCAACTCCAACAGGCGGAGCGATTATCGGAATTTTCGGAGCCGCATCTCGGGCAATGCATGGCTATACCCTCCATAGTTTGCTGCCGGACCAGCAGTTATTCGAAACGACACACTATATATTGAGGCAGCCCTCTCAGAAGATGCTGCCTCTCGTATGTTTTACCATATAATATAGTCGTATTTCAAGCGCTGCTTATAAAAGTCGGGAGAACCTGCTTTCGGAAGATACTCTACTCATACTTTTTCAAGATAAGCGTCGCATTGTGCCCGCCAAATCCGAACGAATTGGACATAGCTGCCCGAACTTCCAGCTTTCTCGCCTTGTTCGGTACATAATCCAAATCACACTCAGGATCGGGGGTTTCGTAGTTGATCGTCGGATGCACCATACTGTCGTTGATCGAGCACAAGCAAGCGATTGCCTCGACAGCTCCCCCTGCGCCTAGCAGATGGCCGGTCATCGATTTGGTCGAACTGATGGCAACCTTATACGCATGGTCTCCAAAAACTGTCTTTATGGCAGCGGTCTCGTACTTATCATTGTAAGGGGTCGAAGTGCCGTGAGCATTGATATAATCGATATCTTCAGGCTTGAATCCGGCATTCGAAAGCGCCATAGCCATCGACCTTGCAGCTCCTTCACCGCTCGGAGCCGGCTCGGTAATGTGGTATGCATCGCCGCTCATTCCAAAGCCTGCAATTTCACCGTAGATTTTGGCTCCACGTGCAATTGCATGATCGAGCGATTCCAAAACCAGCGTTCCTGCGCCTTCACCCATTACAAAACCGTCTCGATTCAAATCGAACGGCCTGCTGGCGTGTGCAGGATCGTCGTTTCTCGTAGAAAATGCCCTTGCCGCACAGAACCCTGCAACTGACATCGGGGTGATAGCCGCTTCCGCGCCACCCGCGAGCATCACATCCGCGTCTCCGCGGGCAATGACGTTTGCAGCTTCACCAACGGCATGGGTACCGGTAGCACATGCCGTAACTACTGCAAAATTCGGGCCCTTTGCTCCAAAGATTATGGACACCATCCCGGCGGCCATGTCCGAGATAAGCATGGGTACAAAGAACGGACTGACACGCTTTGGTCCTCTTTCGAGCAAAGTCCGATGCTGTTCTTCCCATGTGCCGCTTCCACCGATACCGGAACCGATCAATACTCCTATCCTGTCAGCATTATCGGAGTTGATCTCCAACCCGGAAGTCTCCAAAGCCAATCTGCTGGCTGCAACAGACAACTGCACAAAGCGGTCCATTCGTTTGGCCTCTTTGCGCTCCATGAACTGCTCCGGGTCAAAATCATTGATCTGAGCTGCGATACGGGTTGTATAGTCAGTAGTATCAAAAAAAGTAAGAGGGCCAACGCCGTTCACTCCATCAAGCAAAGCGCGCCAATAGTTTTCAACGCCGGTGCCGATGGGAGTGATGGCTCCCATACCCGTAACGACGACCCTTTTTCGTTCCATAAAACTCTCCAGGAATCTACACAAAGGACACGAATCATGCGAACGGATGGGAGATCGTCCCATTCAGCGTCCGACTTGATCGTGTCCGACGGCAAGAACTTTGTATTTTCAAAAAAGTCGCAATAGGGTGGACTGATCTCGCAGCCACCCTTTGCGTCTATGCTATAAGAGAAGGGGCACTATTAGCCCTTGGTCTTCTCCTGTATGTAGTTAACGGCATCTTGGACGTTTGTGATCTTCTCTGCATCCTCATCAGGAATCTCGATATCGAACTCCTCTTCAAGTCCCATAACCAGTTCTACAACGTCCAGTGAATCTGCACCCAGATCGTCTACGAATGATGCCGACGGGGTTACCTCATCTTCATTCGCATCCAGTTGCTCTACTACTACCTTCCTCACGCGGTCGAATGTTGACATGCTTTCACCTCCTTACATGACCATCCCGCCGTCGACGTTTATCACCTGGCCCGTTATGTAACTCGAATCATCGGTACACAAGAATACAACCAGCTTTGCAACGTCATCCGGAGTTCCAAGTCTTTTCAATGGTATCTGATTTGCTATATTCTGGCGAATATCCTCGGACAATTCTTCAGTCATCGCTGTCTGAATGAATCCCGGAGCAATTGCATTGACATTGACACCGCGCGACCCAAGCTCTTTTGCGGTGGTCTTTGTCAGTGCTATAACGCCGCCCTTTGAAGCGGAATAGTTGGCCTGCCCGATGTTGCCCATGATTCCCATTACGGAAGCCATGTTCACAATCTTGCCGCTTCTTTGCTTCAACATGGTACGAGTAACGGCTTTCGTGCAGTTAAAAGTACCCTTCAAATTCGTGTCGATCACCATGTCCCAGTCCTGTTCGGACATTCTGGGGATCAATGCATCGCGGGTAATCCCCGCGTTGTTTACCAGTATATCAATTTTACCAAATTCTGCGAGCGCTCGCTCTACCACAGCTTCGCAGTCTGCCGGGCTTGCTACATTACCCTGCACTGCAATTGCTTTGCGGCCGACGGCCCTCACTTCGGTGGCCACTGCTTCTGCGGCTTCGAGGACAAAATCGGTGATGACGATATCCGCGCCTTCTCTTGCGAGAGCGAGCGAAACATATCTTCCGATGCCCTTGCCTTCTCTACCAGCCCCCGTTACTATAGCAACTTTTCCTTCCAGTTTCAAGACTTATGTCCTCCCTGCTCCAAACCGCGCAGATATCCAGGCAAGATGCCTTTGTCAATTCATCCGCGCATCTTAAGAATCCGGATATCCGTTTGATCAACCTGCTGCTGACAAGAATCCTGATAATGATGCCGGATCTCCGACACTGTACACTTCGGCCGAGTCTGCTATCCGCTTGATCAATCCGGCTAAAACTTTACCGGAGCCAACTTCTACAAATAGATTCACTCCATCATTCGCCATTCTTGAGATTGATTCCTCCCACCGTACGCTTCCTGCAATCTGCCTGGCGAGAGATTCTTTTATCTGAACGGCGCTTTTGATATAATCTGCCGTCACGTTGGCAACCAGCGGAACCACCGGATCGGAGAAATTGACATCGGCCAATTCCTGCAACAATCGTTCGGATGCAGGAATCATAAGCCGAGAATGAAAACCTCCGCTTACGTTCAATGGCATAACCCTTTTTGCTCCGGCTTCCTTGGCAAAAGCTCCGGCAGTTTCTACAGCTTTCGCTTCTCCTGAGATTACCACCTGACCCGGCGAATTGTAATTTGCGACATCTACGATACCTTCGGTGGAAGCGCGCTCGCACGCTTCTCTTACTTTCTCAGTATCGAGACCGATGATCGCAGCCATGCTTCCCGGGTATTCGGACGCAGCTTCGTGCATTATCCGGCCTCGCGTACGCACGAGCTTCAAGCCTTCGTCAAACGAAAGAGCACCGGCAGCTACCAATGCAGCATATTCGCCGATACTGTGACCGGCGACAACGTCGGGACGAATGCCGTGCTTCTCGATCACTCGAAGAGCCGCCACACTGGTGGTAAATAAAGCAGGCTGAGTATTTACCGTGAGCTTAAGCTCGTCTTCCGGACCTTCAAAGCAAAGTTTGCTCAGTGAAAAACCGAGTGTCTCATCTGCTCGATCGAAAACAAACCGAGCATCGGGAAATTCATCGTATAAGCCCTTCCCCATCCCCACGGACTGCGATCCTTGACCGGGAAAGACAAACGCCGTCTTTTGCATGCAGATATCCTTTCAGCTATGTCTCAAATAAGAAACTGATTGCTGTTCCGAGACGTAGTATACCGGCAAAAGGCCAATCATGGAAAGAATTGCCGACCGATACTCGACGCTCAGACCGCTTACATTATCCATTTCAGCACGGCTGCTGCCCAGGTCAAACCGGCTCCAAAACCTACGGTGACTATGATGTCATCTTTCTTTATCTTGCCGCCATGGAACGCTTCGTCAAGAGCTATCGGTATTGAGGCGGCAGAAGTGTTGCCGTATTCCTGGACATTGATAAATACCTTTTCCGGCGGTAGATTAAGGCGATGAGCCGCTGCATCGATTATGCGTATGTTGGCTTGGTGGGGAACAAACAAATCAACGTCTTCCGTGGATTTTCCGCACAATTCCAAAGCTTTCATGGAAGCCTCACCCATGATACGAACCGCAAATTTGTAAACTTCTTTGCCGTCCATCTGTATGTAGTGAAGCTTGTTCGCGACGGTTTCTGCGGTAGTAGGCATTTTAGATCCGCCGGCCTCGATTTTCAGGAACTTGCCGCCTCCACCGTCAGACCCCATGTACATGGACAATACACCTTCATCCGGCGCACATGCACCGACTACAGCCGCTCCGGCACCATCACCAAACAACACGCAGGTCGATCGGTCAGTCCAATCGGTACAAGTAGAAAGCACGTCGGCGCCAACCACCAGGACGTGATCGTACATACCTGATTTGACAAATTGGGAAGCCACTGTCAAACCGTATACCCAACCGGAGCAACCGGCTTGAAGGTCGAACGCTCCTGCATTTACGGCACCGATGCGATCCTGAATCAAGCATGCGGTAGAAGGAAACGGCATATCTCCCGAAATAGTAGCACAGATAACCAAATCGATCTTATCTGCAGATATCGAAGCACTTTGCAGAGCACGCTTTGCTGCTTCTACGCCAAGGTCCGATGCGCCGGTTCCTGGTTCGATGATATGTCTCTTTTTGATTCCTGATCTTGTAACTATCCACTCATCCGTGGTATCGACGATCTTCTCCATGTCGGCATTGGTAAGAACCTTCGGGGGAATGAAAGAACCCAGGCCTATTATGCCGGCACCTCGTAATTGAGCTGACATTGAATCTCCGTTCTGTGATCAGTGCATCTTGCAACAATTGATCAGTACCAAAGAAAGCCTCTTACCCATACTCCTATCCTCAACTGAACAATGGAAGGCGGAGCGAAGGCACGAGTATGAGTAAGGGTAATAACGCTAGAAGTTTTTTTGACGAACCGAAGCTCTAATGCATCCTACAACGTCATTCTCCACAGCAGTAGCTGCTGCACGAATGGCATTCCTGATGGCTTTTCCGTCTGATCTGCCGTGGCCGATAATGCACACGCCGTTTACTCCGAGCAGTGGAGCTCCTCCGTACTCGGAGTAATCCATTTTAGATTTCATAACGCGCAGCGCAGGTGCGGCCGTTTCGAGCAAAGATCTACTCCCTAACTCGTCGAGCAGCAGCTTGGATATCAATTCTCCCACGCCTTCCGCAACCTTGAGCACTATGTTCCCGGCAAATCCATCACATACGACTACATCGGCAGCGCCCCTGAAAATTTCTTTACCCTCAACATTGCCGATGAAGTTAAGATCTTCGGAAGATAATCGTGCATTCGTCGCTTTGGTGAGTTCATCGCCTTTTGTAGGCTCTTCTCCGATACTGAGCAGGCCGATCCTGGGATTTTCTACCTTTAGCACGCTTTCTGCATACTGCTTACCCATGATGGCAAACTGCAACAGGTTATCCACGCTGCAATCCACATTTGCCCCGGCATCGAGGAGAATACATTTTCCTCGCATTGTCGGGAGAAACGAAGCGATTGCAGGTCGGCCTATCCCTGGGATTCTGCCTATCTTGATAGTCGCTACCGCCATTGCAGCTCCGGTGTTTCCGGCGCTGACCATGGCTTCCGCTTCGCCGTTGATAACCAGATTTCCGGCAACGACTATCGAAGAATCGGTCTTTCGGCGCATGGCATTTGCCGGATGTTCGTCCATTCCGACGACTTCCGACGCATGCCTTACTTCAATATTGCTCTCCGAAGATGCTGAAAGCTGCGCCAATTCCTGATGGATTCTATCGTGGTCACCTACGAGTATTACGGGGATACCGTATTCTCTGGCTGCCTCGACAGATCCTTTGACTATCTCGACCGGGGCATGATCCCCGCCCATTGCATCAACTGCGATCTTCATTCAGAGGGAATTCTCCTCTACTCTTTACTCTTGTCTTGCTCTTTGATTTCAAGAACAAGTCGTCCATTGTAAAAGCCACAGCTAGTGCATGCATGGTGCGGTAATCGCGGAGCATGGCAGCGCGGACAGTCTACTACGTTCGGCACGGCGAGCTTGTAATGAGTTCTGCGCTTGTCACGACGTGCTTGTGAATGTCTTCTTTTTGGTAATGCCAACTGATTTCACCTCATTTTTATTGAGAAACTTATTCTTCGTCTTTTTCGTCTTCCAAAAGACTCGACAGCGCCTTAAACGGAGAATCCGTCTCCGCTGGGGGGCACGTACATTTTCTCACGTTTAGATTTTCCCCGCAAGTGGGACATAGTCCCTTGCAATCCGGAGCACAGAGCGGCTGGATCGGCAGTGCTGTGAGCAGCTCCTGGCGAACCAACTCCTGAACGTCCAGAATATTGTTGTGAATAAAAATGGTCGAGACGTCTTCATCTTCCAAGGGAAGTGCCTGCATAGCATCCCCGACCTTTTCCACTCGGTATTCTTCTTCTATCTTCTCTTCAACCGTCTGCGTGTAGTCCGTCAGACAACGGCCGCATTCGAGCTTGATTTGGGCCTTGAACTCCCCACCTATCAGGAGAAGAGTTCCCGTGTTTTGAAACGACATGTAGCCCTGAACGGGCGATACACAGGAATACCCGATATCCGCCGGGCATGTTTCTTCGATATCGAGTTTTGCAGTCATTCCCGGTGCGCTTACGATCTCAGAAAGATCAATTTTCATCTACTTGTTTTCACCGCACACCACTCGGGCAGTCTCGCGAGCGATCGCCAACTCTTCATTGGTCGGAATGACCAGAACACGAGGACCATTCTCATCGGCGCTTATGTCACATTCGGTATGGCAAACATCGTTCTTTGCATGGTCGATCCTGATTCCCATGAATTCAAGACCATCGCATGTTTTTGCTCGAACAATCGGAGAATGCTCGCCGATACCTGCCGTGAACACAAGTGCGTCCAATCCGCCCATAGCGGCTGCGTATGCTCCTATATATTTTTGTTGGCGGTAGCAGAAGATGTCCAATGCTAATTGAGCGCGCTCGTTTCCGGCTTCCGCCTCATTTTCGATGTCGCGCATATCGTTGCTTAGCCCGGAAATCCCCAGCAATCCGCTTTTCTTGTTGATGAGGTTATCGCTGTCATCGGCGCTGTAACCCATTTGTTTTTGAAGGAACGGTAGAATAGCGGGATCCAAATCGCCACTTCTGGTCCCCATTACAAGACCTTCGACAGGAGTAAGCCCCATACTCGTATCAACGGATTTCCCTCCCTTGACCGCGGTGAAACTTACGCCGTTTCCAATGTGGCAAGTGATGATCTTTTGCTGTTCTTTCGGGATTCCACGTTCTTCCAACATCTTGCCCGCCTTGCTGGCAACGTACATGTGAGACGTGCCGTGGAAGCCATACCGCCTTATTCCATGTTCGGCGTACAAGTCATACGGAAGGGCATACATATACGCAACTTTCGGCATGGTCTGATGAAATGCAGTGTCGAATACCGCTACCTGCGGCTTGTCGGGAACGACCTGCATCGCAGCTTCGACACCCATCAGATTGGGCGGGTTGTGCAGGGGCGCAAGTGCGCTCAATCGAGAAATCGTATTGATGACTTCCTGATCGATGACGACGGAATCAGAGAACGATTCTCCGCCGTGAACCACTCTGTGGCCTATGGCATTGATGTCGGAAATGCTTTTGATCGCTCCGCTCTCGGGATGCGTCAATGCATCGAATACAAGCCGCATTGCGACCTGATGATTCGATATCTCGACTGGAGTCTTGGCCTTTTCCTTTCCTATGGTTTCATAGGTTATGGAAGCATCCTTGCCCCCGATCCTTTCAGCAATTCCCTTTGCAATCATCTGCTCATTCGACATGTCGATGAGCTGAAATTTCAACGAAGAACTACCGGCATTTATAACTAAGACTAACATTATACTTCATGCTCTCTTTACATGCGCTTCCCGCTGCGCCTGAATGATACTTTATTATTGAGTCGCCTGTACGGCGGTGATTGCTGTGACGCTTACTATGTCTTCGGCACTGCATCCTCTGGACAGATCGTTTACCGGTTTGGCGATTCCCTGGAGTATCGGGCCGTAAGCCTCTGCCTTAGCCAAACGCTCGGTCAACTTGTAGCAGATGTTTCCTGCCTGCAAGTCGGGGAATACCAGGACATTTGCCGTACCCTGGATCGGGCTGTTCGGCGCTTTGCTCTTGCCGACCCACGGCACGATCGCCGCATCTGCCTGAAGCTCGCCGTCTATCAACATATCGGGCGCCTTTTCTTTGGCAATGCGAGTGGCTTCGACAACCTTATCGACGAGAGGATCGCTTGCGCTTCCTTTTGTAGAGAAGGACAGAAGAGCGATTCTCGGCTCTACGCCGAAAAGGGTCTGTATCGATCGACCGCTGCAAATAGCGATTTCGGCCAACTGCTGAGCATTCGGATTGATCACCAATCCGCTGTCTGCGTAGATGAACAAGCCGTTCTCACCATATTCGCAATTCGGAACTATCATGACGAAATAAGCGGAGACAATCGAAACTCCGGGAGCTGTTTTGAGCACCTGAAGAGCCGGGCGAACGGTATCCGCTGTGGAATGGGTCGCGCCTGAAACTTCTCCATCGGCGTCTCCAGCTTTGACCATAAGCACGCCATAGTACAAAGACTTCCCTGCAAGATCGTAAGCCTGATCTTCGGTCATACCCTTACTTTTGCGAAGTTCGAGCAATGTCTTTGCGTATTCTTCTCGCTTCGGCGAAGTGGCAGGATCGATAATCTCGATGCCTGACAGATCAACGTCATTTTCACGGGCAAGCTTTTCGGTTATCTCCGGCCGACCGAGAAGAACGGGCACCGCAAGGCCCTTGTCTCGAATCATGGCAGCCGCTTTTACCGGTCGAGGATCTTCGCCTTCCGGAAGCACGATTGTCTTGTGTGCGTCACGTGCTCGGCTGTAAATCATGTCCATATGGTTGCTCATAACTAACTATTCGAACCTGCTTTCTGTTCCAATTTGTCACGTCCGTGCTGGATAGTCTTTGATACTTTGGCTACAAAGGCTTCAAGATCGCTCAGCACTTCTCGAGCATATTCATCAGCCCCGGACTTGATCGATTTCGCCTCTTCCTCAGAACCGGCAATAATCTCTTTCGCCTGGAGCGTGGCTATTCGCTTGATCTCGCTTTCATCTACCATGCGCTGCGCTTTGACTTTTGCGTCGCCTACAACCTGCTCCGCATCCATCTTTGCTCGCTCGATGATTTTGACGCCCTGCTCTTTTGCATCATCGATGATTTGAGAGGAAGTCTTTGTTATCCTGTCGGCCGCTTTTATGTCTTCCGGCAGCGAACGGCGGATTTCCTCGATAATATCGGTAAGTCTTTCAATATCGACTACAGCCTTACTAAAAAGCTGGGGTTTACTGGCGTCGATCATATCCTGCAGTTGTTCGAGCAATTCTACTGTTTCTATTTTACTCGCCCCCTAACTTATATTGTTCCGACTATGAGTGGACTTTACGTTTCAACTCGCTTAGTATTCCACCAACTTAAGCCTTGTGTAGTGAAGGGGTCTGACCTGTTTTTTTTCGCGTGACGAAAAATAGGGTCTGACCCATGAGACCTTACGCAAAATTATATTGGTGGAGTAATAGTACTCTGCCTGGAATCAAACCGGCAATTACATCTACTTTGTGCCGATATTGAGTTTTCTTTTCAAATATTCTTCCGCTATCTCAGGCACAAGACCTTTGACTGAGCCGCCAAGTCCGGCAATCTCTTTGATTATGCTGGCTCTCAAGTACGAGTACTCGGCGTTGGTCATCAGAAAAACCATCTCGATATTATCGTTGAGCCTTCGATTCATCAGCGCCATTTCGAACTCATATTCAAAGTCCGAAACTGCGCGAAGTCCTCTTATAATCGCTTGAGCGCCGACTGATTCCGCATAACGAACTGTCAGCGTTTCAAAGTTATCGACTTTGACATTCGGTATGTGTCTGCAGGTATGGCGGAGCATTTCAGTCCGCTCTTCAAGGGTAAACATAGGGTTCTTGCCGATGTTCACCGCTACCGATACAACCAATTCATCGAACAAGCCGGATGCCCGCTCGATAATATCCAAATGACCATTTGTAACCGGGTCGAAGCTGCCTGGATAGATTGCCCGCCGCATTATTAGCCCACCACCGCATCTACAAGAGTCGGTGGCTAGCTCACCGACACCAGTTCATAACCTTCGAAACGCTTTAAAACCGCTGCCCGGAGCTTTGCGTGCTTCGGTGCTGAAAGGCGCGGGTCTGCTTTTACCATTGCAAAAGCGTCCTCCCGGCTCATTTCCAAAATATCCACATCGCGGAGGACATTTGCAATCCTGAGTGTCGGAAGACCGCTTTGACGTGTGCCGTAAAACTCTCCCGGCCCACGAATCTTGAGATCTTCCTCGGCGATTTCAAATCCGTTGCACGTCCGCGCCATGACTTGAAGCCGCTCCCGACCTTCATCGGTACGCGGATCGGCGATCAGAACGCAATACGATTGATGTTCGCCTCGTCCTACGCGACCTCTTAACTGATGAAGCTGCGCCAGCCCGAATCGCTCCGCATCTTCGATCAACATCACGCAAGCGTTCGGCACGTCGATGCCGACTTCGATCACGGTAGTTGCTACTAGTATTTGTATCTCGCCGTCACGAAAACGGCGCATAATCTCATCTTTTTCAGCGGATTTTATCTGCCCGTGAAGCACGGCAAGGTGATATTCAGGAAACACCTCGTCCTTCAAATGCACAGCCAAATCCGTTGCAGCTTTTGC
>Ga0272448_1003103_pt1 | contig 20034 bp, 13 predicted proteins | sample YNPCB0191_FD_202220 | JGI IMG/M metagenome (GOLD analysis project Ga0272448, IMG submission 202220) | Hot spring sediment microbial communities from Yellowstone National Park, WY, United States - YNP-CB-019-1 | ecosystem: Environmental > Aquatic > Thermal springs > Hot (42-90C) > Sediment... | reverse complement strand
CCTCTCCCAGCGGTCGCCGTAAGCCATGCTCATCGAATCGTCGAGCAGGATGACGTGGTTCTCCGCGATCCTTCCCGGCGCCAGCGCGGCGCCCGCTTTCCGCAGGTAGGGACGGGCGAACGCCAGGGCGATCACGAGCAGCACCAGGGCACGCAGCAGCAGCAGCAACAGATGGCGCAGCTTCTGATAGCGAATGTGCCTGCGACTGATCCTCCTGAGGAACATCAGGCTCGGGAACTCGAACTTCCGCGCCCGTTCGCGCCGCACCAGGTGGAGCAACAGCGGCGCGAGCACCGCAAGCGCCCCGAGAAAGAACGACGGGTTCAGGAAATTCATACCGTTCCCTTCAGTACAATCTCTCGCGCCGCAGCAGGTAGGTGGCCAGCGCTCCGTCCAGCGGCTGCGACGTGTCGAGCAGCGCGTAATCGATGCGATCCCTGAGGCACTCCTTCTCGAACAAAGCCAGGTGATCGCGCACGATCCGGCGGTATTCCTGCCGCAGATACTCGGGGATCACGTGCATCTCCCGGCGGGTCTCGATGTCGACGAACTGGGCGCTCTTGTCCAGATCGAGGCTGAGCTCGACCGGGTCCATCAGGTGAAAGACGATGACGTCGTTGCCGCGGAAGGCCAGGTTCCTGAGGCCGGCGAGCACGTGCTCCGCCTCGTCGTAAAGATCCGAGATCACGATCACGATCCCGCGCCGGCGCAGGCGCTCGCCCACGCTCTCGAGGGGCTTGCGGAATCCGGTGAATTCGCCGACCTGCAGCCCCTCGATGGCATGCAGGACCGTGTTGAGATGGCCGATGCTCCCCCGCGCCGGGACATAGGCGCGCACGTCGTGATCGAAAGCCACGAAACCCACGGCGTCGCGCTGCTTGAAGGCGAAGTACCCCAGGCAGGCCGCGAGGAAGCGGGCATAGGTCAGTTTCAGGATGCCTTTGTGGGAAAACGCCATCGAGCGGCTGCAGTCCATGACCAGATGGATGGCGGTGTTGGTCTCGCCCTCGTACTCCTTGACGAAGAAGCGATCCAGCCTGCCGTAGACCTTCCAGTCGATCCGGCGGATGTCGTCGCCGGGGCGGTAGGCGCGGTACTCGGCGAAATTCACGCTGAAGCCCAGGTTGGGCGAGCGGTGCAGCCCGGAAATGAAGCCGTCGACGACGGTGCGCGCCACCAGCTCCAGGCTGGAGATGCGCATGAGGGTCGTCGGATCGATGAACCTCATGGATTCGGGCGTTTCGGGGCGTACCGTAACCATCGATGGCTCCCGGCCGGCACGGGCTCGCAGACCCGGGCGGGCCGATCCGTCTCCTTACATTCCGGACTTGGGCGCGGGCACCGCCTCCAGCAGCCTGCGGATGATCTCGTCGGTCGTGATCTTCTGCGACTCGGCGTGAAAGTTGGTGAGGATGCGGTGCCGCATGACCGGATAGGCCAGCGCGCGCACGTCCTCCACCGAGGCGTGGAAGCGCCCGTTCAACAGGGCGCGCGCCTTGCCTCCCAGTATCAGGAACTGGCAGGCGCGCAGGCTCGCGCCCCAGTTGACCCATTCGTTGATGAAGGCCAGGTTGTTGTCGGGACCGGGCCGGCTCGCGCGCACGAGCGCCACCACGTAACGCGACACCGATTCCGGTATCGGCACGCGCCGCACCAGTTTCTGGAATTCGAGGATGTCCTCGCCGGTGACCGTGCGCGCCAGCTCGAACTCCCTCGGGCTCGTCGTGGTCGTGGCCACCTGCCACTCGTGCTCGGCGCTCAGGTAGCCGATGACGATGTTGAACATGAAGCGGTCGAGCTGGGCCTCCGGCAGCGGGTAGGTGCCTTCGAGCTCGATCGGATTCTGGGTCGCCAGGACGAAGAACGGGCGGTCCATCGTGTAGGTTTTCCCCTGAACCGTCACCTGCAGCTCTTCCATGGCCTCCAGCAGTGCGGCCTGCGTTTTCGGGGGCGTGCGGTTGATCTCGTCCGCCAGCAGGATGTTGGCGAAGATCGGCCCTTTGACGAACACCAGCTCCCGCCGGCCCGTGGCCGGATCCTCCTGGATGATGTCCGTGCCGGTGATGTCCGCGGGCATGAGGTCGGGCGTGAACTGAATGCGCTTGAACTTCAGATCCAGAATGCCGGCCAGGGTCTTGATCAGCAGGGTCTTGGCAAGCCCGGGCACTCCGGTGATCATGGAATGCGCCCCGACGAGCAGCGAGATCATGGCCTGCTCGACCACCTCGTCCTGCGCGATGATGACCTTGCGCAGCTCGGTCAATATGTTGCGATAGCCCGTATGGAGTTTTTCGATCAGGGCCGCATCCTCGTGGACCGCCTGCTGTACGATCGCCATTCTTTCTTTTCCTTTCTTGCGCTTTTCGCCCGGATCAATGGGTCAGGGCGTACATGACGTAATTGACGCCGTATTTGTAAGCCTCGTTGGTCTCTTCGATCGGCTGGAACGGATCGTCCGACCATTCCCAGTAGTCGCTGAGGTCGTTGTTGTAGTCGACCACCATCATCAGGCGCCCGCGGTCGTCGCTCATGCCGAAGTATTGCGGAATCAGGGAACGCTCGTACCGGCTGTAGACCGGCGGGGGCGGCGGAAAGACATTGGAGATGTCGTAAAAACAATTGAAGATCGGATGCGTGCGCGGCAGCTCCTCGAGAACGCGATCGGGAAAAACCAGGCGCATCTGCTCGCGGAAATTGTAGAACGCCTGCTCGCCGCGGAAATCGTCGACGATGAGGAAGCCGCCGCGCAGCAGATACTCTCCCATGTTGCGCCGTTCCTGCTCGCTCAGATCCAGGAACCCCACCTCGCAAAGATAGGCGATGGGGTACTGGAACACTTCGTCGGAATCGAACGAGACGATGTGGCCGTCGGAGTTGACGTCGATCTTGGTGACTTCCGCGAGGATCTTGGAGAAGTTCCGCTCCGAGCGCGGATAATCATGGCTCCAGGGAGGCTCGAAGCGGCGTCCGCGGAAGAAGCCGAAGTTCGGCATGGAATACCGGATGCGCGCCAGGGTGAACTTGGTGGGCACCACGTGCGGCTGTTCCTGCGCGCGGGCGCGCCACAGCCCGAAAGCCGCCAGGGCGAGCAGCCCGCCGCACAGCCAACCGATCATCCGCCTGTTCATCGTGTTCGATCCTTGCCGGACATGCCGGAGTTCGGGAGAGGCGCCGCGGCGTCCGGCCGCTCCCCGGGCCGGCGCGGCGCCGTGCTCCGCAGTTCCAGGAGCAGTTGCTGCGCCTTCTCGTACGAAGGCGCGATTTCCAGGGCGCGCAGCGTGGCGCGCCGCGCCTCCTGCCTGTCGCCGCTGCCCAGCCAGGCGCGCGCCAGGTCGTAATAAGCGGCGGCCAGGTCGGGCGGGTTGAGGGCGACCCGCACCTTGCACGCCGCCACGGCGGCCGGCCAATCGCCGCACTGCGCAGCCGCCTCGCCCAGCTGCTGGTGCAGCTCGGCCTGGAAGGGATAGACGTAAACGGCGCGCCGGAGCGCCGCGGCGGCGCCCCTCCAGTCACCGCGCTTGCGGCAGATCCGCGCCGCGCGCACCAGCGGCTCGAGCGCGGTTTCGTCGTACTTCGCCCATCCGAGCAGCTCCGCCAGGGCCTCATCCTCCCGGCCCTCTTCGAGGTAAAGCTCGCTCAGCACCTGGTAAGGGTTGCCGGTCTCGACGAATTCCGGGAAGAGGCTCTGGGCCCTCTTCAAGTACTGCTCGGCCGCGCGGCGCGCGCCGTCCTTGAGCAGCAGCAGGCCCATCTCGAGGTTGGCGAAAAAGTCGTCGGGATCGCGCTCCAGCCGGGCCGCCAGTTCCGCCTTGGCGGGCGCCCGCCGGCGCCCGGCACCGGTTTCCTCCCCGGCCGCAGGGAAACGCAGCCGCGCGGCCGGCAATTGCATGCGCTCTTTCAGGAAGCGGGCATACTCGGCTTCGAGCGTCTCCGCATCCCAACCGAGGGCCAGGCGGAATACCTCCTCGGCCGGCCTGTTTTCCGCGAAAAGATCGAGCGTCCGGCGGATCCTGTCGAAACCGAAGCGCGCCTCGATCAGCTCGCAGAAAAGCGAGGCCTGGTAGTAGGTATAGGCGATCTGTTCGCGGAACTTGGGCCGCATGAGCCCCGCGTTGAACTCGCGCACCTTCAGAAGCTTCCCTTCCTGGTAGGCGCGCACGAATCCCGCCGTGAGATCGTCGCCCCATCCCGGCTGGGCGCGGCGCTCCTCGTAGACCGATAGCCCTTCGGAGTACCAGCGCGGGATGTTGTGCCGGGTCATCTGCAGCGTCATGACGTGCGTGAATTCGTGCCAGAAGGTCGACCCCCAGTTGAACTCGCCCTGCTTGCGGGCGCGCGGCGAGTCCATCGCCACCACATGACCGAAGCACACCCCCAGCGCCCCCAGCCCGGGCAGGCCGAGCGTGCGCACGGCGAACCCGCCGTGGTCGGGAAACACCTCCACCTGCACGGGACCTGCGGGGGTGAATCCGTAACGCCGCGTCAGCGCTCCGTATGCCTGCTCGGCCAGCTCGCTGAGATAAGGCAGGAGAACCGGCTCGTCCTCGCGCGAGAGCAGGAAGGTGAAGTTCCTGTTTTCCGCCCGGACGAAACGGTCCATCTGATCGAGGAGGTCCAGCGTATTGAAAGCCCAGACATTGAACGGATCGCCGGCAAAGGCGCGCTCGATCATGCGCCGCCCTTCCGCCAGTTCCCCGATGCGCATCAGGTTGATGCCCAGCCCGGCATAGGCCGGCCACAGCGCGGCGTCAAGCCCGACGGCCTTGCGATATTGCTCGACGGCCTCCCGGTACTTCCGGCGCATGACGAGGTTCTCGCCCAGCACGTGATAGAGCCGCCCGTAGGCCGGGTTGCGCGCCAGGATCTTCTTTTCCACCTCGGCGAAACGGGCCGCGTCGCCGGTCGCCTGGTAGTAAACGGCCTCGAGGCTGAGCGCCTCCGGATCGGCCGGATTCACCGCCAGGGCGCGTCGGACCTCGTCGAGACCGGCCGCGTAATTCTCCTCCTCGTATCGGAGCTCGGCGAGCAGGTTGATGGCGGGGACGTATCCCGGATTGACGCGCAGCGCGGCGCGGGCATAGCTCTCGACCTCGGCGTCGCTCTCGTATTTCTTGGCCAGCGCCATCCCGAGCAGCGCGGGCGCATATGCCGGATTGATCTTGAGGCAGTCGCGGAAGCAGTCGATGGCATCCGTCGCGTTGTACTTCTCGAGAAAGAGGTAGCCGAAGTCGCACAGAGCTTCCGGGGCCACCTCGCCCGCCGCGGCGGCATCGGTGGCATCCATGAAGATATCCTTGGCGTCATGGACGTATCCCAGGCGCCAGGCGGCGACGGCGACATCGCCCAGGGCCTTGCTGCCGCGCACGGTTCCGCGGCGATATCGGTCGAGCATTCCTTCCCGGACGGCGGCGGCCTCGCGCGCGCGCCCGGTCGCCTCGAGCAGCTCGGCCAGCTCCCGCTCGGCATCCAGCAGCACCGCATCGCCCGCAGGCTGCGCGGCTGCACGCGCCCGGCGCAGGCGCTCTTCCGCCTCGGCCAGACGCCCCAAGGCCGCCGCCGCACGCGCGGTTTCGAGCTGCAGCCGGCCGGAGGCGCCGCGGGCCGCGGCGAACTTCTCCCCCAGCCGGAAGGCCTCGTCATACCTCCCGACCGCGCGCAGCGCCGCCAGCAGGCCCGCCTGGCTCTCCTCGTCCGAGGGTCGCTCGCGCAGGACCGCCTCGAACTGCTCCCTGGCCTTCTGGTAGTCGCCCGCGCGCAGCGCCGCTCGACCGGCCGCGGCATCCCCCTGCGCCTGCAAACGCAGTGCGGAACAGTTTCCCGGGAGCAGCAGGGCGCCCACGAGGGCGAGAAGGCGCGCCAGCCCCATGCTCGCGCCGGTTCGCACCCGCGCGCATGCGCCCGGATCGGCGCAGTGCCCGTCATTTCTTGCGCAGCTTCGCATGGATTTCCGCCAGCCGCAGCAGCAGGGTTTCCAGCTTGCGCCCGTACTCCTCCTGCGGCATGCCGGCCTTGGCATACTTCAGTTTTTCGATCTCCGCCTCGAGCGCTTCCGCCTCCCGGGCCAGCGCACGCTCCTCGGCGCTCTGCGCTGTCCGACCCGCCGCCGCATCGAAATAGGTCGTGCGCGCCAGCATGCCCTCGCCGTTGGCCGGCCCCGGATCGGTGCGCGCCACGCCGTCGCCGTCGTCGTCGAGCACCGGGTGTTCGGTCTGCAGCAGTCCTTCCTTGGCGTAGTAGTCCTCCACCTTGCGCGCCGCGTAGGTGAAAGCCTCCAGCACCGAGATCCTGCCGTTCTTGTCGAGATCCGCGTTGCGGTCGCGCAGGGCTTCGATCAGGTATGCGGCGAGATGGGTCTGGTTCCTTTCGTTGCCGCTCCTGGTGGCCGCCACCACGACCGCCCGGTCGCGCGCGAGCGCCGCGACGCTGCCGCCGCTCGCACTCGTGGCATTCACCACCACAAAGCATGCGGCCGGGATCGCATAGAGCGTCGCCGCCAGCTCCTCGGCCGTCGGATCGGGCCCGACGAGGTTGAGTTTGTAAGTACGGCCGTCGAAGCTGCCGTGCCCCAGGAAAAAGGCGAACACCAGGTCCGACGAGGCTGCGCGCCCGGCGATTTCCCCGCAGGCATGCTCCAGGCCTTCGCGCGTGGAGCGGTAGCGCACCAGCGCGGGGGCGAGCGCCGGATCCTCGAACAGCGCGATCACGCGCTCCGCGGAAAATCCCAGCGAATCGACCAGGACGTTCCGCAGCTCCCTGATCTCCCCGAGGTACTGCTGCCGCAGCTCGGGCGAGCCGCTCACGCCCGCAACCAGCAGGGCCCAACGTTCGCCGAAAGCATCCGCCGTCTGCGCAGCGCCGGCCGCGGCGCAGGCGCCCGCAAGGACGAGCGCCAGCATCCGGGCCGCAAGCAGCGGCCTTGCCGCACCCCGCCTGGCAGCGGTCCGCGCAGCAGTCTTCATGCCAGCCCCTTTCGTTTGCGCAGAATCCATTCCGCCACCATGGAGCCTACCAGCACGAGATACACGACCGGCATGTCCCACAGATCCTTCTCTTCGATCCTGGCGGAGCCGGAATCGACATAGGAAATGTCCTCGGCCAGATGGCTCAGGTCCCGAGCAGTATAGTACCGGCCGCCGCTGCGTTCCGCCAGCCGCCGCAGCAAACCGGCGTTCATGGCCGCGGCATGGTATTCTTCGAAGGAATCGGCGACGCGAAAGCCCGTCGAGGCTGTGCCGACCTTTTTTCCTTCCCTGAAGAATTCGGCCGTGACCTCGTAGAGCCCTTCCTCGTCGGGCATGAAACGCGCCGCGTACGCGCCTTCCTTTCTCAGCTCCCACGCGAACGGCAGGGAGATCGTGCGGCCGGACGGCGTCCGGACGGCGGCCGTGACCTGCGCGTCGTTGAGGCTGAGGAAGGCCTCGTCCCGCGCTTCGGCACGCAGGGTTACGCCTTCGCCGGGCGCATAGGAATGCCTCTCGCTCTCGAGGGTAAGCTGGTCCGGGACGTCGGCGACCAACCAGCGCAGCATCTGCTTCCAGAAAAGCTCATGGAAGTTGTCGCGCGATTCATGCTCCATGCGCCAGCGCCAGACGGCGTCGGTGGTCAGGGCGACCGACCTGCCCCGGCCGAAGCGCTGGAAGGCGAGCAGGACCGGGTCGGCGGCGGCGCCGCTGCCGAGGTCCACCGTGGCGAGCACCGTCGCGCCCGGTTTGGCGCCGGCGGTCGGGTTGTAACCCACCAGGGGTGCCGCCGCCTCCCAGCGTTTCCGGTTTTCCTGCTCATCCGCAGCGATCCGCGTGATCGGGTGGCTCAGGCCGTAACCGGTCAGACGGGCGCGGAACTGCGCCTCGCGTTCCATGGGTGCGACGCCTTCGCCGGAATCGCCGCGCAGGCCCACGGGCAGCACGTCTTCCAGGGGGGTGTTCGCGTACCCGCCCTGGCCGAAGGAATTCCTCCCGCCGAGCATGAGGAAACCGCCCCCGCGCTCGCTCACGAAGTCGGAGATGAGGCGCAACTGATCGAAGGAAAAGAAACTGGCTTCGATGCTCCCCAGGATCAGGGCCTTGAACCGGTAAAGCTCGGGCTTGTCCAGCGGGAAGCCCCGCTTGAGAACCTCCCCGGATTCCACCCCCTGGCGGTAGAGCTTGCCTTCCGCCTGGCGCAGCAGCGTGATCAGCGCGAGGTTCTTGTCCTCGGCCGCGGCCCGCCGCATGAAACCGTAAATCCAGCGCGGCTCACCCTCGACGTAAAGGATTTTCGGCTGCGCGTCTTCGACGCGGACGAGGGCCTGTCCATCGTTGTTCTCGGGTATGAGCTCGTCGCCGAAAGGTTCGATGTGGAAGGTGAAGACCTTCGGCCCCGTGCCCTCGCAGGCGAACGTCACCTTGTAGGTCTTCACCTCGTCGTCCGCGCCCAGCGTGATTTCGCGGCTTTGCAGGACGCTCTCCCCCTGCTTGACCGACAGCCGCGTCCTTCGCCCCGCATATCCGCGGGCGCCCACGGTCACCTCGGCCTCGATCAGCGCGTTCTTCAGCACGCGACGCGGCGCGCCGACGCGCAGCACCTCGGCGTCGCGCGCGATGTCGGACGAGCCGATGCCGACGGGGTAGACGGGAATCCTCTTCGCCCGCAGGCGCTCGGCAGCGGCATCGAGATCGCGCGAGCGGTTGTCGGCTCCGTCCGTCAGCAGCAGGATGCCGGAAAGCGGCGCGTTTCCCATCTCGGCCGTCACCTGCTCGAGGGCCGTCTCGAGATCGGTCACGTTGCCGCGCCGCGCCGGCGGCTGAAAGCCTTCGACCCGCTCGGCACCGTGCGCGACCCGAAAGAATCGCAACTGGAACCTGGCGCCGAGCTCGGCGAGCGGCCGGCTCGAAGCATCCAGGAGCCGGGCGACCTCCTCCATCCGGGAGCGGCCGCCGCCCGCGTCGCGGATTTCCATGCTCCTGCTGGCGTCGTACGCCACCGCGACGAAACTCTTCTGCGGAATCACCGAATGCAGCAACAAAACCGGCTGCATCAAAACGGCGAGCAGGACGAGCAACGGGACGGCGCGCAGGGCCGTCAGAACGGCACGCGTCCGGCCCGAGACGATCCCGCGCGTGCGCCGGTAGAGAAGGTAGGCGAGCAGGACGGCGGCCGGCACCGCCGCTGCGAGCCAGAGCCAGGGCAAGACCGGATGAAAGGCGAGGCTGCCCTTCTCGTAGATGATCGGGCGATATTTGAAGAGAAACTCGAACAGCGCCGTCATCGCCATCCGCCCGCACGCGCCGCACGGGGCGGCAAGGGGCCCCGGCGGCATCCGTTATGATCCCATCATCTTCAATGGCTCATGGCATACACGATCGCGTTGATGCCGAGCTCGTAGGCATACGTGGAATACTTTGCCGGAAAGCCCGGCAGGTCCGCCCATTCCCAGGCGTCCCCCAGATCGGTGTTCCAATTGATCAGCACCATCAGTCGGCCGCCGGCATCGGAAATCCCCCGGCAATGGGGGACGATGCCGTCCTCCTCGAAGGTGTAGTTCTGGTAAAGCGCGTTGCCCACGTTGGGAACCTGGATCACAGCCGGGATGTCGTAGTAGCAGTGGAACACGGGATGGTCCGGGGGGAGGTCTTCGATCCTGCAATCCGGCAGGACGCGGCGGATGTGGCGCTCGAAGTTCTCCCACTCCCTGCTTCCCCAGAAGTCGTCGCAGAACAGGAAGCCGCCCCGCTGCAGATACTCCCTCAGGGACGATACCTCGTCCTCCGAAAGGTTCCAGTGCCCGACCTCGACGGAATAGACGAAGGGATAGTGAAAAATCTCCGCGTCCGTGAAGGGTATGGTCTTTTCGCGCTCGGCGGTCTCGATATTGGTCAATCGCTGGATTCCCAGAATGAACTGGCGGTCGGCCTTGGGCCAGTCGGTGTACCACGCCTTGTAATACCCCCACGGTCCCAGGCCGTTGTAAACGGCGCGCACGAAAGTGAATTCGCGCTGCGCTGCTGCAGAACGCGGCGGCGCGCCCGCGCGCCCCGGCGCTGCCGCAGAGCTGCCCGGCCCGGCCGCCGGAAACAAGACGCTCATGATCACGGCCGCGGCGCAGGCGGCAACTATCGAACCGGTTGGCAATTCCCGAGCCTTCAAGAGCAAGAACCCACCCTACAATGCGGCGAATGCTTCGCCCGGGAATTATAGCAGAGCAAAGGCGCGGCGCCTATGCGGCCGCCGCCGTGACGCGGGGCATCCATCGCGCAGCGGGAAGGCGGCGCTCAGGGCGCGCTCTCGCGCAGGCTCACGCCCATCGACGCGAGACCCTCGCGCAGGGATGCCGCCGGTCCGCGCACCAGAAGGAGCATCCCGTCGCGCAGCAGCCACTCTTTGGCCGCCTGCTTGACCGCATCGAGATCGGTCCTGCGGACGACATCGTCGAACACGGCCAGGTAGTTGGTTCCCAGGCGGTAAAGCTCCGCGTCCATCAGCGCCCGGCACACACCCTCGGAGCTGCCGAGGCCGGCGTAGAACTCCTCGATCCATCGCGTCTGCGCCGCCTCCAGCTCCTGCTGCGTGCAGCCGGAAGCCTTCAGGGCATCGATGGTTTCCAGGATTTTCTGGATCTCCTCGACGGCACGCTCGGCCGCCGCCTGCCCCTGCACATAAAACGGGCCGTTCATGCGCCTCCCCTCGGTGCCCACGGTCAGCAGCGAGGTCGGCAGCGCCCGCGTCAGGCGCTCTTCGAGAACGCGGGCGGCGATCCGGGCCGCGTAATCGACCGTTTCTCCGCGCCTGGGCCAGATACTTCCCAGGATGAACTGGGCGGCCGGCGATTGGGGATCGTCCTCCAGTATCGCGCGGCGGGACACCGGGGGGCGCGGCGGCAGGAAAGTGAAGGGGACGGGTTCCTTGCGCACCCAGACACCCCAGATGCGCGTGGCCTTGGGAAGAATCGCTTCGGCCTGCATGGAACCGACGATCACCAGCGCGGCCTCGTTCGGCGAGAAGAAGCGGTCGTAGAAGTTCCGCAGGTCCCCCAGCGCGATGTTGCCCATGGTCTCGGCCGTGCCCCTCATGGGCCGGCCGTACGTGGTCCCGGAGAAAAGTTCGCGCTCGAACGAGGAGCGCACCGCCTGCCTGGGATCCTCGGGCTCTCCGAGCCGGCTCAGGCGCTCGGCTTTCACCCGGTCCAGGTCCTCCTGGAGGAAGACCGCTTCGCCCACTATCTGATAGAGAAGCAGCAGGGCGCGCTCGAACCAGGCACCGCGCGTGTGGAGCAGAATCGCGATCCGGTCCCAGTCGCACTGCACCTCCAGGCGGGCTTGCAGGAGATCGAGCTCGTCGCGGATGTTTTTCGCGCTCCTGTCCAGGGTGGCCCGCCCCAGCATCTGCGAGGCCACCCAGGCCAGCCCGCTCTTGCCGGCCGGATCGAACGCGGCGCCGTAGCGCAGCAGCCAGCCGATCGTCATCTCCTCCGCCGGCTGCGGCATGCGCGCGACGATGATCTGCAGGTCGTTCAGCAGCCGCTTGCTTGCGAGTTCGGGCAACGCCGGCGGCGCCTGCGCGTTCAGGGCGAACGCGGTCGCGATCATGCCCGCCGCGAAGAGGACCGATATCCGTTGCGCGCGCTTATTCATTTTGCCGCCCGAAGAAGGTTAAACGCTACCACACTCGCGCGCGGCCGGACAAGCCGCGCAGAGGGCTCGCTGCCCGCCCGCTTCATGCAGGCTGAAAGCCGAAAGAATTAGGGATATAATTTTTGCATGGATCAATGGAGCACGGTTACGGATTCGAGCAACCGCAAGGTCATCGTTTACCTCTCGGCCGCCGTCCTCGCGGTCGCCGGCACGATCCTTCTCTTCTACGTGCGTTACCAGCAGAAGAATCCGCCGCCTCTTTCCTCGGGGCCGGTGGTGATCCCGGGGATGCTGCGTCCCGGCGATTCCAATTTCGAGTACTACAAAAACAGAATCCGCCTCGAAAACGTCAAGGCTTCGCTGGGGATCAATTTCGCCCAGAGCCGCATCGCCATCATCGAAGGGACGATCGTCAACGAGGGAGACCGCAAGCTGGAGGCCCTCGAGCTGCACATCGCGCTGTACGACATCTACAACAAGCTCTCCAAGGAAAAAACCGCCACGCCCTTGCGGCCGGGCATAGGATTGAACAAGCCCATGGAGCCGCTCGAAAGGCGATACTTCCGGGTCAACATCGAGCCGATCGAGCAGCTGTGGAATCCGAAGACCCTTCAGATCGAGATCACCGGCCTCAAGTATCGCTGAGCCGGTGTGCATCACCACCGCGAGAGCCGGGACCTCCGCGGCCCGAGCCCCCCGTCACGGTACTATACTCGATGCCGAACCCAGCGGGAGGCGCAGCGTGCGCATCCTTCTGTCGTTGCGGACGACAAGAAAGTTGCCGGTATCACCCGGAAGCGGCTGTAGGAGTTCGCCCAATCATCGAAGGAAAGCCACTTACTTCATGCCGTCAGGCGTACTGCCTCGGCTTGGCAATTATCTCCCGAATTTCCAGATCAAAATAATTGTGCATGTGGGCCGGTTTGAGCACCACAGCCGAGTCGGCTCCTTTGCCCGTTCCCCCAATTGCCACCACTTCACGATCGGTAGGGATCAGCCCGGCATCGGCTGCCATGACGGCGATCTCCACGCAAACCTTGACCCCCTGTCCCAATTGGCGCAGGGTGTGGGCGATGATCTCGGTATGGCTGATCCCTTTGAACTTATTGGTGATCGCTCGGGCGACACCGCTGAGGGCGTGCGAGCCGATAAATACTCTGACGCCTTTGTTCTCCAAACTCTGCCGAGTCGCATCGGAAAATTTCTGCGTATCGCCGCCCCAGAAGCCGTAGTGCTCCCCCACGCAGACAATTGCCGGGTGGAGGTCTTTCAATTGCTCCCAGACCTTCATGGCGGTGGCGCCGGTCGTGGAAGCAACCACCACGTGTTGAATGCCCAGTTCCTGGATGCGCTTTCTGACGGCCTGGATAACGAGGTCGGTATTTTGCGGGCCCGGGGCGTCGAAATAGAAGGTTTCTTTGACAATCATATTCTGTTGATTGCTGAAAGCAGCCCAAGGCAATCGATCGCAAGGCTGCAGCCCATTCTTGTCCAAACGAGCTTCTCGACGAACCCGCGAGATTCAGGGATGAGGACAGGTCGAGCCCCTTTCGGGCGAGGTTGGAAGAGGAAACCTATAGCAACCCATGGAAGCCCAACCATGGAGCAAGTATGCGGCATCTTCTCCCGGATTTTGAATCTTTTTCAGCGCCTCGACTCCGATTCAGATACCGGCAGCCGGGGGGCTGAGCCAAAGCCGAAGGCAGGTAGATCCCGCGGGTAGATCCCGCGCGCCGCGCAGGATCGGCAACTTGGAGCAATAAGCCTGCGGTCCGCCGCGGCGCGGCGGACCTACGGGCGTGCCGGACCCGTGCCGCTGTCTGAATCGCCGCAGCGCCTGGAGCCCCAGCGGGCGGTCCAGGACCACAAGGCCGAGCGCCACATGCGCGGTTTCACCGCAAGCGGCAAGCGGGCGCATCCGCCGCGCGCCGGGATGGAAGGATACAGTGCGAGCCATGGAACACGAACGAAGCACCCGCCGTTACCTCAGACCCGAACAACGCCTGCGCATCGCCGGACGCCGCCGTGCGGCCTCCAAGGTGTATCCCATTGCCCAGCCTCGATTTCCACGATACTGGAATGAGCTAACGGCGATGGGGAATATCGCCCTCAGGCGAAACGGATGCTCAGTTGTTTGTTGCCGAACCAGGGCATCCGCGTCGGGATATCGGCCAGACCCGACGCAATGAGATAGGGATTGTGGGCGCGTTTGTCCAGGGTCACGTCGACCTGGCGCTCGCCGACCTCGACCGTCGCCGACACGTCCAAGAGGTTGCGAAAGATCTTCTTGGCCTGAGCCCGGTCGTACTCCCTGCCGATCTTGCCCGCCATGAGGTCGATCTCCTTCATCAGCGGGACGAAGAGAAACAGCCCGCCCACCCGGGTGCAAAACGACCGCGGCGACAGATCCAGGGCGGCGATGTCGCCCACGGGGCAGGCTCGGCGCGCACCGTCGGCGGCCGCTCGTCGTCGCACCGCCTCGGCAGGTTGTGGAAAAGCAGCCTTGGGCGTGGCAGGGTTCTTCGGGGCTGGCTGCGCGTTCGGTTCGCGCCCTAGTTGCGGTGTCCCACATGGTTGGTTATCATTTCAAAGCTTCATATCAGGATGGACATGCCTTTGAAAAGGCGTCTTCCCACATCATGGTCTGAAACGATCCCGAATCCGATCAGCCCTTTGTCACCGGCCAGTCCTTCGAGCAGGGAACGAAAGCCGAATGCAGCCGCCGCGGCGGGGCAACTGATACCCTCACCGTCCAGAAGCACATCGCGCCCTCGTCGGGCAAGCAGAATGGTCTGGCAGTAACGACGACGGCCGAGCCGCATCGCTTCCGCAGGGAGCGCATCATCGTCGGAGAGCAGCCGCACACCGGCCGCCGAACTGCCCAATCCAAGGACGCGCGCCATGCGCGCAGCTGCAGCTCTGGGTTCTGTGGCCGCGGTCCTGTGCGAAGGAGCCTTCGTCATTGCCGTCCCTTCCTGGGTCGTTGTCGCATCCATACCTTTGCCCCCTTTGGCGTTTGACCTCGTTTACCAGAGCCGGATCATTTTCGCGGGTCAGCGCTTGTACTCAAGGCAGGAGAACCTGGATGCCTTCCTGCAACTCCCGAAGCAGTTGCTCCACCTCAGCGATCGGGCAGACGGGCGGCATCGATGCGGCCCGTGCTCAGGTCCACGGCTAGGTTCGCGATGGCCACTGACCTCTGCGCCTGAAACAGGAGAGCCTGGTTCGTCAGCAGGGCCGATTCGGCGTCCAGCACGAAATTGATCACGCTTCTACCCGCCTCGAATTTCAACTGCTCGTCGTGCAGCACGCGCTCGCTTTCGGCGACGGACTCGCGGAGCGCCTGCACCCGGCCGGCCGCGCTTTCCAGATCCGCTTGCGCCGTGCGCACTTCACGCGCGATGCGCAGCTCCAGCTGCCGGCGGGCCAGGCGCGCTTCCTCCAGTTGGGCGTGCGCCGCCTCGATCTGGCCCTTGCGCCTGCCGCCGTCGAAAAGAGGGAAGGAGAGATGCGCACCGACAAACCAGTCAGTGGCGGCGTTGCCCGGGGAGGGGGCGTTGGCGGGAAACGACGGCAGCAGCTTGCCGATCAGTTCCGGGAAACCTGCCGGGCTGATCGAACCATACTGGATGACCGAAGCCCGAAAGTCGATGCGGGGGAGGGCGGATTTGCGGGCGGCTTCTTCAGTCCGTTCGCTGGCGCGGATCTCGTGATCCTGCGAGGCAAGCTCCGGCCTGCCCGCGGCTGCCTGGCGGAGCAGATCGGACTCCGGCTCGGGTGGAGGCGGCAGTTGGGAAGTGGCCGGCATGTACGCCGGCTCGGGCAGCTCTCCCTCGAATCCCATGACGGCGGCCAGGGCGCTCAGGGATGTCCTGCGTCCCGAACGGAGCGTCGCCAGGTCGCTTTCCAGCTGCGCGAGCCTGGTCTGGATCTTCAGAGCATCGACCGGCACGGCGCGGCCTCCTTGAATAAGCCGGTTGGTCCGGTCTAAAAGCGACTGCAGGCTCCTGATGCGGGCTTCGGCGGCGCCGATCAGGTCCGTGTACGCCTGCGATTGGAGGTACAGCCGCGCGGTCTCGAAGATGATCTCCTGGCGGCGGCGGTCCACTATCGCCCGAGCCGCTGCAACGCGCTCCCGCGCCGCGTCGAGTTCCAGTTCCGTCTTGTGAAAATCCCAGGCGAGATACTTGAGGTCTGCGCCGGCCGTGACCAAGGTGGTGTCAAAACGGAGCAGCGATGGAGGCATGCCAGGGGGGTAACCGCGGTCAAAGCGAGAGTGCTGGGCGTCCGCGGCGAGATCCGCTTGCGGCATCAGAAAGGAATGCGCCGTGGCAACCAGCCCCTCCCGGCGCCGGACCTCCGCCTGCGCGGATTTCAGATCCGGCGAGTGCTCGAGGGCGTAATTTACAGCCTCCCGCAGGCTCATCGGAGTATCCGGGGGCCGCTCTCCGGCTGCAGATTGAAGGGAAAAAAGCGCAACCGCGGCGCACAATCTTATCGACCTTGACATAGGCGATCTCCGTTGGATTCGCGCTCCATGCTCACGATGCGCTGGGCTCCCGAGTCAGGCCGGCGGCGAGTTTCTTCCGAATGTGCCCGGGCAAACCGTGGTCGGTTTTTTTCGCGTAAACGAGATAATAGGTCACGGGAATCACAAACAGCGAGAACACGGTGGAAACGATCAATCCGAAGACGAGCGACCAGGCCATGCCGCCGAAAACAGTGTCGAGCGTGATGGGAAGGGCGCCGAGCACGGCGGCGCCCGAGGTCAGCAGAATCGGGCGCAGGCGCACCGAGACGCTTTCCAGGATCGCCTGTTCGAGCGTCAGGCTCCGCATCAGCCCCAGGTGGATGAAATCCACGATGATGATGGAATTCCGCGTCACGATCCCCGCCAGCGCAATCATGCCGATGAACGCCGGGCCGGAAAAGAACACGGGATTCATGAATCCGCCGATATTCCGCTGGCCGAACTGGTTCAGCAGCCAGAATCCGGGCAAAACGCCGATCACCATGAGCGGGATAGCCAGCATGATGGTCAACGGCAGCTGGTAAGACCCGGTCTGGTTCATCAGGATGATGTAGATGGCGAGCAAAGCGACGAGCATCGCGACCGCAAGGTCGCGGAAAAGACGCAGTGTGATGTACATCTCGCCTTCATCCCACCAGCGGACGGTAATACCTTCGGGCACCGCCCAGGGAATGCCTCCTCCCTGGTGAAACATCGTCCGCACATCCAGGGGCCGGGGCTGCGCCTGCAAGTCCACGAAGGCGTGCGTCGGGCTGCTGACCTGGTCGGCCCTGATGTCAAGAATGGTCTCCACCGGCGGCCGCCCCGCCATCTCGCCGAGCACGTAGACCACGCGCTGGAGTTGCCGGTGATAAATGGTCTTGTCTTCAACCGTCGTCTGCCAGGCGCCGACCTCGGATAACGGGACAAGGTTTCCGCCCGCCCCTTTGGCATAGATCCGCGCCAGGTCGATCTGGCTCGAACGCTCCGCCTGCGGAAACCAAAGCGCGATCCTCACGGGATTTCGCTCATGGGGGATCTGGGCCGCGCCTGCAGCCTGGCCGCCGAGTGCGAGGGTCATGGTGCGTGAAATGTCCTCCGTCGAGAGCCCGTTCAGCGCGGCCTTCTGTTTGTCCACCTCGAAGATGTACTTGGTCTGGTCTTCTTCGACCGTATCGTCCACATCCACGACGCCCGGTTCGCGCCGCAAACGGGCTTTGACGATGGCTGCGGCGCTCATCAGGTCCTCGTAAGACTCTGTCGGACTGCCGTAAACGGCCGCAACCACCGTGGACATCGTGGGTGGCCCCGCGGGCAGCTCGACGATTTTTAACTTCACCCCGTCGCGTTGCGCGATCGCCGTGAGATCGCCCCGGATGCGCAACGCGAGGGAGTGGCTCGCGTAAGCACGTTCGGTCTTGTGGATGAGGTTGACCCGTATGTCCGCCCGGTTCGGCGCCTGGCGCAGGAAGTACTGCCGCATCATGCCGTTGAAATCGACCGGCGACGCGGTCCCCACATAGGTCTCGAAGTCCGTGACCTCGGGAATCGACTCGAGGTAACGTTCGAAGTCGCGGGCCGCGGCGTCGGTTCGCTCCAGCGTCGTGCCCGCGGGCATGTCGAGGACGAGCAGCATCTCGTCCTTGTTGTCGTAAGGCAGCTGCTTGACGCGCACGCGCCGCGTCAGCACGAGCAGAACGCTGCCGATGAACAGCAGCATCACAAAGAGGAGAAACAGCCGGCCCAGCCACCGGCGCCGCATGAGGGGCCGAAGCGTCCGGTTGAAGAAACGCCGGGGACCGGAAACGGAGCCCGCACGTACCGCGCCCTCCTCGACCGCGCCGCCGGCGTGTCCTTTCAGCATTTTGTACGCCAGCCACGGCGTGATGGTGAAAGATACGGCCAGCGACATGATCATGGTTACGGGGACATTGGCGGCCATGGGACGCAGGTACTGGCCCATCATCTCGGTCACGAAGAGCAGTGGGAAGAACGAGAGGATCACCGCGAAGGTGGCGGCGATCAGCGGAGGCCGGACTTCGTTGACGGCCTCGAGGACGATATCGGCCGTGGCTTTCCCACGCATCCTGAAATGCCGGTGGATGTTTTCCACGTCCACGATCGGATCGTCCACGAGCAGGCCGATGGCCACCGTCAATGCGAACAGGGTGACACGGTTGATTGAAAATCCCAGCAGGTAGTTGACGATCAGGGTAAGGCCGAAGACGCAGGGGACCACGATCGCCACCACCAGCGCCTGCCGATAGCCGAGTCCGATGGCGAGCAGGGCCATGACCACCGCGATCGCGACGAGCAGACCTTCTTCCAGTTCCTTGACTTTGTCATTGGCCGTGACTCCATAGTTGCGCGTGATGACCGCCTGCACGTCGGCGGGCAGAATTTCCTTCTTGAGAGCTTCCATGCGTTTCAGGAGGTCCTCGGCCACCCAGACGTTGTTGGAGCCGTGCTTCTTGGCTACGGCGATCGTGACGGCCGGCTGCGATCCGTACCTGGGAGGCGCCACGGCAGTTTCGGGATCGATCAGGTTGCCGGCGGCGCCTTCTTCCTTTGGGTGCTCCCAGGCCGGTCCGCGGTGGAAGCGCACATAATCCTGAAACTCGCCTGGACCGTCGCTTACCTCCGCGACATCGCGCAGGTACACCGGGCGGCCGTTCCAGGCGCCGACGACCAAGTCCGCCAAGTCGCGCGCGCCCGCGATGAACTGACCCGCCTGCACGCGCACATTCTGGTCGTTGCGGTCGAAACTCCCCGCCAGAACGCTGGCATTCGAAGCTTGAACGGCGCGGCTCAGGTCCAGCGCCGAGAGCCGGTACGAGGCCATGCGGGCGGCCGACGGCCGGATCAGAAGCTCGCGCGGGCGGCCGCCCACGACATAGGCGACGCCAGCATTGTCCAAGCCCTGCAGGCGGTCGGCGATCTCCTCGGCCATGCGCCGCAGTGCATAGTCGTCGTGGGAGCCGCTGGTGAGGGTAAGGGTGACGACCGGCACGTCGTCCACATCGATGGGTTTCACGACCCATCCCGCCGTCCCCGGCGCAACCCGGTCCATGTTCTCGTTGAGCTTGCGGATCAGTTTGACGTAACTCGGCTCCAGCGGCTCCCCCGGGTAGAAACGGGTTGTGACGATGCTCCGGCCGGGCATCGAGCGGGAATACACGTACTCCACGCCGGGGATCTGGAGCATCATCTTCTCGAGCGGAGTGGAAACCAGCCGTTCGGTGTCCTGGGCGCTGTGGCCGGGGAAGGAGACCAGGATATTCGCCGCGGCTACAACGATCTGCGGCTCTTCCTCCCGCGGTGTCACCAGAAGGGCGACCGTCCCGGCAGCCAGCGAGACAATGATGAAAACCATCGAAAGGTTCGATTCCAGGAATTTGCGGACGATCCGAATGGTCAGGGACTCATGCACCTCGCTCATGGCGCCTTCCTCGCGGGAGCGGAATCATTTGGAAGGGAGGGGGCGGAGGGAGCGGCACGCAGCACGACCGTCTCTCCAGGTGCCAGCCCGCTGAGGACTTCGAACCGATCGCCGATGGCGCGGCCGAGCCGCACGTTCCGCCGCTGCACGCGACCCTCGGCCGCCACATCGACCATTGTGAGTTGGCCCGCGCGGATCACGGCCGATGCGGGGACCGCAAGCACCTCTTCCGGTTTCATAGGAATCAATAAGCGTCCGAACATTCCCGGAACGATCTCCTTCGTTTCGTTCAGGTGCACGCGCACGGCGACCGTCCGGGTGAACGGGTCAGAGGAGGGGACCATCTCCGCTACACGGCCCCGCATCTCCCGGCCGATCGCGTCGATCCGGAATGTCAGGGCTTCGTTGAGGTGAATGCGGTTCATAAACTGTTCGGGAACGTTCGCCTCGAGCCAGAGCCGGCCCTGCTCGTACAT
>Ga0272448_1003102_pt1 | contig 20040 bp, 16 predicted proteins | sample YNPCB0191_FD_202220 | JGI IMG/M metagenome (GOLD analysis project Ga0272448, IMG submission 202220) | Hot spring sediment microbial communities from Yellowstone National Park, WY, United States - YNP-CB-019-1 | ecosystem: Environmental > Aquatic > Thermal springs > Hot (42-90C) > Sediment... | reverse complement strand
CTGGAATGCAAACCAAAGAAGGAAGACAATCGCCAATGAAATGCTGAGGAGAGGAAATCAAACTCCGGGAAAACACCAACGAGGCAAACCGCACTCACGCCCCTTGATTACGCCCGACATAGATGAACGCCCGCAACCACCACAAGAACCCTCGCCACATGGCCACACCTCCTTTCGCCCTTAACGCCAGGCAGATAGAAAGCCCCACTCGCAGGCGGCGTGAGCGCGCCTTGACTCACAGTGGCTGGATCAGCAGCGAATGCGAGTTCCGGATTATGGAGGAGATGGTAAACGTGTCCCTTCCCGCCCCGCAAGACAGGGACTCCAATTGCGCATTGTTTTTGGGCTTGGTTAGCCCTCTTGGAAATATAGACCGCCATTCACGCGGTGTCAAGGATTTTTTTGCTGCCGGGATGCCACTCTGCCTCTCTCACTGAATTTGGGGAGACAACTATGGGGACTGGTTCACATCCTCACCATGTGAAATCTGCCACACCTTGTGTCGCAGGTGCTAGAATTGCTGTCAATTGTAGCCTGGGGTGGTGTGTGACCTTTCGAATGCGGTTTCAACTGGTAAACTACGCTGGCCTCCCGTGTTCTTGCATCGGCTTCGTGCGTCGGCTATAATCAACGGCGTCAGGGCGGCCGCTGGCTCTCGCAAGAAACCGCGCGAGCTCTCCTTATGACCGATACCGGAAGCAAGAAGATGCGCCTTTGCGCGCCTCGGGGCATGGTGGATATCATGCCCGAGGACATGCCCATGGTACGCTTTGTTGAGGAGACCGCGCGTCGCGTTTTTGAGTCGTATGGCTACCGCGAGATCCGCACTCCGGCGCTGGAGTATACGCGCCTGTTTCTACGCGGCATCGGCGAGGCCACGGACATTGTTGAGAAGGAAATGTACACCTTTGCGGGTGGCGACGGGGATGAAGACAGCACTACGCTGCGTCCGGAAGCAACCGCGCCTACGGTGCGGGCCTACCTGGAACACGGCCTTGATAAACGTGGGGGGTTCCAGAAGTTCTACTACATCGGCCCCATGTTCCGCCACGAACGCCCGCAGGCTGGTCGTCTGCGCGAATTTTACCAATTGGGAGTTGAGGCCATCGGCTCGTATGATCCCATGGTGGACGTGGAGACCATGCTTTGTGCCATGCATTTCTTTGACGAAGTGGGCCTGCGCGACTGTGTCCTAAAGGTCAACTCCATCGGCTGTCATTCATGCCGTGCCGAGTATCGCCGCGTGCTGCGCGAGCACCTGAAACCGCGTCTGGCGCAGATGTGTCCAGATTGCCAGGCGCGGCTTGAGCGCAACGTCCTGCGTCTTCTGGACTGCAAGCGCGACACCTGTTGCAACATCACCCGACAGGTGCCGCCGATGCGCGAATACTTGGACCCCCCATGCCGCGAGCATTTTGAGGTCGTGCTGAACCTCCTACGCGCGAATGAGCAGCCCTTTGTTGTGGATGATCATCTCGTGCGCGGTTTTGATTACTACACGCGCACCGTCTACGAGATCACCAGTCCGGCGCTGACGGCGCGCGACGCGGTGTGCGGGGGTGGCCGCTACGACAACCTGGTTGCTGACATCGGCGGGCCGCCGACCGGTGCGGCAGGGTTCGCTATCGGCGAGTTGCCTACCATTCTGGCGTTGCAGAAGCGCGCCGTGCCCGCGGCGGTCAAGGCCCCTCCCCTGCGTGCCTTCGTGGTGGCGGTGGACGACGATAGCCGCGTTACCGCTCTCCGGCTGGTGCAGCGTCTGCGGCGGGCGGGTGTGGGGGCTGATATGGATTTCCAGAAGCGGTCGGCGAAGGCGCAAATGCGCCAGGCAAGCCGAGCCGCGGTTGCTTTCGCTGTGGTTGTTGGACCGGAGGAACGTGCCGCCAACGCGGTTACGCTCAAGAATATGAACACGGGTGAGGAACGACGCATCGGAGAGGCGGACCTGATCGCCGCCCTCGTTGGATCATAGGCGCCGCCGCGCCCACCCGAGTGCTTGAGCCGGGCCCGACGCGAGGCGGAGTTTGGACAAAGGAGCTGCAGTTGCCCAGACAGCAGCCGGCAAGTTTGAGAACGCATACCTGCGGGGAACTGGGTGCCGCGCATATAGGCGCGCAAGTGACCCTTTGTGGCTGGGTCCATGCCGTGCGTGATCATGGCGGTATCCTCTTCTGCGACCTGCGTGACCGCTACGGCGTCAGTCAGGTTGTCTTTGACCCACGCATGAATCCTGAGTTACATCGCCAGGCAAATGAACTGCGTCCGGAATACGTCGTGCGTGTTACCGGTGAGGTCAGGCGCCGCCCAGAGGGCACGGCAAATCCCAAACTGGCCACGGGCGAAATTGAGGTAGTGGCGACGGCCTTACAATTGCTCAACCGGGCCGAGCCTCCGGTACTCCCCATTGCGGACGAAATTGAGGCTTCCGAGGAGGTGCGCCTGCGCTATCGGTTCCTTGATCTGCGTCGGTCTGCAATGCAGCGAAACCTCATGCTGCGGCATCGCGTCTTCAAGGTTGTGCGCGACTATTTTGACGCCCATGGGTTTCTTGAGGTTGAGACCCCAATGCTCACCAAGAGCACTCCTGAAGGCGCACGCGATTATCTCGTTCCCAGCCGTCTTCATCCCGGCTCGTTTTATGCGCTGCCGCAGTCGCCGCAACTGTTCAAGCAGATCTTCATGGTCAGCGGCCTGGACCGCTACGCGCAACTGGTGCGCTGTTTCCGCGATGAGGACCTGCGCGCTGACCGCCAACCTGAGTTTACTCAGTTGGACATGGAGATGTCCTTCGTGACTCAGGAGGACATTATCAACGTTACAGAGGGTCTCATGGTTGCCATTTTCCGCGAGGTTCTGGGCCGGGATGTTCAGACGCCCTTCCCCCGCTTTACCTACGAAGAGGCGATGAGCCAGTATGGCTGCGACCGTCCCGATCTGCGCTTCGGCATGACACTCCGGGATGTCGGCGACATCGCACGGCAGTCCGCATTTGAAGTCTTTCGCAAAGTGCTTGACGCCGGCGGCCAGGTAAAAGGTCTGTGCGCCCCTGGGGCGGCCGGCCGCTCGCGTGCCGAACTGGACCGTTTGACCGCGCTGGCGCAGACATTCGGCGCCAAGGGTCTGGCCTGGATGAAGGTGGAGGAAAAGGGCCTTTCCTCCCCGATTGACCGTTTCTTCCCGGCACCCGTCCAGGAACAATTGCGCGCGCGGCTGGAGGCCAAGCCCGGCGACTTGATGCTCTTTGTCGCCGATCAGCCGCCGGTGGTGGCCGAGGCGCTCTCCCGCCTGCGCCTGCATCTGGGACGCGAGCTACAATTGATACCGGCTGATGAGTTCAAGTTCTGCTGGGTTGTTGATTTCCCGCTATTTGCGCCGGCGGAGGGCGGCGGCGTTGAGCCCTGCCATCACCCCTTTACTTCTCCCCGCGATGAGGATATCCCCAGACTGGAAACGGAACCGCTGGCCGTCAAGGCCAAGGCCTACGACATAATTTTGAACGGGTCGGAGATCGGCGGGGGCAGCATTCGCATACATGACAGCGCCCTCCAGGAGCGCATCTTTCGTTTGTTGCGGTTGAGCGAGGAGGAGGTAGAGCAGAAGTTTGGCTTCTTTCTGCGGGCGCTGCGTTACGGCGCACCGCCTCACGGCGGCATCGCGCTGGGCATGGACCGCATCGTGGCAATTTTGTGTGGCCTTGACAGCATCCGTGATGTCATCGCTTTTCCGAAGACCCAGCGCGGCATTTGCCCACTCACCGAGGCGCCGACACCGGTGAGTGAACGACAGTTGCGGGAACTGGGCCTCAGGATGCTTGGCGAAGGGCCGTAGGAAGACACCATGGGCCATGACGACTTGGATTATTGTGATGCCAACTTCCGCTACCGGATCACAGAGGTGGATGGCGAACTGCGGTTCACTGACTTTGAGGTGGTCGGGGAACTGGCGGGTAGCCGCTTCGCCACGGTGGTGAGCAACTATTTTCGCAACCGACCGCTGGCGGCGGTGCGGCGCGAGGACGTGGATGCCATGCGGGCCGCGGGCGACATCCGCTGTCTCCACCACATTATTGAACACGTGCTTGCCCTGCGCCGCACTCTGGGTCGATAGCCTCCTTGCCGGGCCCGGCCCGGCCGCCTCCGAGGGCCAGGCATGTTTACGGGGATCGTTGAAGGTTTGGGCGAAGTAGTCAGCGTGGAAAGCTCGCCCGACGGTGGCCTGCGGCTCCGGCTCCGCCTTGGTGCACTCGCCTCTGGCGTTCCTCCGGGGGGCAGTATCGCTGTGGACGGTGTCTGCCTGACAGCAATGGCGCTGGCTGGCGGCGAGGCGACCTTTGACGTAGGCGAGGAGACTGTGCACCGCACCACCATTGCGGACTTTCGCCCCGGCCGGCGCGTGAACATTGAGCGACCGCTTACTCCGCAGTCGCCGCTGGGGGGGCACTTCGTCCAAGGGCACGTGGACGGTCGCGCAGTTATCACCAGTATCGTTCCACGGCCTGGTGGGCGACTGATGGAGTTTCACGCATCGCAGGAGATCGTAAGCCAGTTGGTGGCCAAGGGCTCGGTGGCGGTGGACGGCGTCAGCCTCACGGTCGTTGAAGCGGCTGAGAATCGCTTCTCCGTGTTCCTTATTCCCCACACCTGTGCGAATACCACCCTGGGCGCCAAGCGCGTGGGAGAAGCGGTGAATATTGAGACTGACATACTCGGCAAATATGTGGCCCGCTACTTGGCGGTGCAGGCGGGAAGAACCGGGCCTTCAGGCAGGGCACGCACCAGCGGGAGCGGAGGTGGGCTTACCGAGGAGAAACTCAAGGAACTCGGCTTTGCATAGGCCGCCGACGATCGCGTTGACGATGGGTGATCCGTGCGGCATCGGGCCAGAGGTTATTCTGCGTGCGCTCGGCCATGCCCGGCTGCGTCGACGCGCTTGCTTTCTTGTCTTTGGCTCGCGGGCGGTGATGCGCGCGGTAGCGCGTCGCTTCGGGCTTGATGACTCCTTTCTTCGTGAGACCGTCCCCCCCGGTATCCTGCAGGGGGGCGATACCTTCCTCGTGGACGTGGCCCCTTTGCCAGCGCGTCTCGCGGCCAGTGGCAAGCCCACGGCGGCTGGCGGCCGCGCGGCAGTAAATTGCATCCGCGAGGCCGTGGAGGCGGTGCGATTGGGTGCCGCGGCAGCGTTGGTGACCGCACCCATTAACAAGACGGCGCTGACTCTCGCGGGTGAGCGCTGGCCGGGCCACACGGAGTTGCTGGGTCATCTTTGCAGCGCGCAGCCGGTGATGATGCTGGTGGGTGGTGGACTGCGGGTGGCGCTGGTGACAACACACTGCGCGGTGCGTGACCTGCCCCGCTTGATTACCAAGACGCGCGTGCTGAGCACCATAAGCATAGTCGCGGGCGAACTGCGCCAGTCATTTGGCATTGCGGCCGGCCGAATTGCCGTCTGCGGCCTCAATCCTCACGCAGGTGAAGCCGGACGCTTCGGCCATGAGGAGGAGCGCGCCATAACACCAGCGATTGACGCTGCACGACGCCAGGGCATCGCCTGCATCGGTCCCCTGCCGGCGGATGTGGTTTTCTATCACATGCTCCAGGGCAGGTATGACGCGGTGGTTGCCATGTATCACGACCAGGCGAATATCGCTGTCAAGACGCTGGATTTCACGCGGGGGGTGAATGTCACGCTTGGCCTGCCACTGGTGCGCACCTCGCCCGATCATGGCACCGCATATGACATCGCGCCACTGGGCAGGGCCGACGAGCGCTCGCTGATGGCCGCTATTGAACTTGCCCTCGCCATTGCTGCCAGGAGAGGTCTGTGTCAGGCACGCTTACACACACAACGGCGAGCGAGATAAGAAGGTTGTTCGCCGAACGCGGCCTGCGCCCGAAGAAGTCTCTGGGCCAGAACTTTCTCGTTGACCGCAACCTGCTGCGTATCCTGGCCGACGCCGCGGAGGTTGCGTCGGGCGACGCCGTGCTAGAAATAGGGGCTGGCACCGGCTCGCTGACGGAAGTCCTTGCCGCGCGCGCTTGTTGCGTCATCGCAGTTGAGATAGACGAGCAACTCTGTGAAATCGCGCGCCAGTCCCTCGCTTCTCTGCCGAACGTGCGCCTCATCTGCGCGAATATTCTGTCCGGGAGGGAGTGTCTGAATCCAGAGGTTCTGGAGGTGATACGCGGGGCAGGTGAGAGACCGTTGCGCGTTGTCGGGGACCTGCCCTACTCAATCAGCACGCCGCTTCTTACTGCTCTCCTCACTGCGTCTCTGGAGATCAAAGTCATGGTCGTGACAGTGCAGGCAGAGGTGGCTGAGCGTATTATCGCACGGCCGGGCACCAAGGCTTATGGCTTCCTTTCGGTTCAGGCACAGTTGATTGCAACCGTAGAATTGGTGCGACGGCTGCCGCCACAGGTTTTCTGGCCGCGCCCACAAGTCTGGTCAAGCGTTGTACGTCTCCGGCCCAAACCAGAACGTGAAGCGGTTCTCAAGGTGTTGCCCGGCGTCAGGCGTGTGGCTGCGGCCTTGTTCCAGCAGCGGCGCAAAGATGCCGCCAACGCCCTGGCGCACGCGGGTTTGGCGAACTCCCGCCAGGCGGCGGAAAAAGTACTTATGGCAGCGGGGCTGCGTCCGGATGCGAAGGCTGACGCTGTTTCGCCCGAACAGGTGCAGCGGATAGCAAGTTTGTTGGGGCTCGACTGATGACACATAACGCAGTAGGGAACAGGCAACGAGCGCCCTGGGGGTTCCTTGCTCTCTTCGCTGCGGCGGCCCTGGGGGGGGCCTGTCTCTTGCGGGGGCCGTGGGACATTGTGCTCTCGCTATGGGCATTGCATTTCGTGGCACTCGGGATTGCCATCGTAGTGTTAGGGGCGGCAATTGCCCTTGGCCTGCGTCTTCTTACGCTTAGTGGTTTCCGTCCGGAGGATGTGGGAGCACGGTTGGCTCTTGGTGCAGGCCTCGGTCTTGGGGCAATGTCGTTGTTAACGTTGGCTGTCGGTCTTACCGGCAACCTGAAGACGTGGTTACTGTGGGCATTGGTGCTGGCGGCGCTCATGTCAGGTTTGCAGTTGGTGCGCGCGCTGGCGCGTGAGGTGGCAAGTGGTGTACGGGAGGCCATGGCCCGGCCGACGATGGTGGCGCTCCTCTGGGGAGTTGTACTCGTATTCTTCCTCCTGAGTCTCGCCGGCGCCTTCACCCCTCCCCATCTGTATGATGTTCTGGAGTATCATCTTGCTGCGCCCGCCGTGTTTCATCAGGAAGGCAAGATAGATTTCATCCCTGGCAATGTCTATGCGAGTTTTCCGCAAAATGTGGAGATGCTGTTCCTTCTAGGGATGTGCCTGGATGGAACACGCGACGGGGGCGCGCTGGTCGGTCAAATACTCGTCGCCGGCACTGCTCTGCTGACCGCACTTGCCCTGCGCTGTCTGGGCAGGCGACTCTTTTCAGGATGGGCGGGCGATGCCGCCGCGGTCATGTTCGTGGCGTGGCCGGGCACGCCTTTTTACGCCAGCGTCGCCTACGTGGAGCTCCCGCTTGTCTTCTACACAACGCTTACTGTGCTTGCGGCCTCTTTAGTGTTCGGCCAGGAGGCGACGCCGCGGCAAAGAAGCCGAGGGGCTGCGCTGGCCGGGGTTTGTGCTGGGCTGGCAGTGGGTTGCAAGTACACAGCAGCCCTGCTCCTTGTGTTGCCTGTGGCAGCGGGACTTTTCTTCCTACTTTTGCCGCGGGTGCGGGTGTCGGGTGCACTCAGCATGTTGGTCATATTCCTTGTTGCCGCGCTCGTTGTCGTTTCCCCCTGGCTCCTCAAGAATTATCACTACACGGGCAATCCAACCTATCCGCTCCTGTATGGAGTTTTCGGGGGGCGCACGTGGAGTGCGGGGCAGGACGCGCGCTGGACCCAGGCGCATGCTCCCCCAAGAGGAGATGATCAGCCTGGTTTCTTCGTACGGACCTGGCAGTTCCTGGCTATGAACGAGCATTCAGACATCCTCCTCCTCATTTTTCTGCCGCTGGCCCTGCTGACCGGTGGGCGACAACGCGTCGCAATCGCCAGCCTCTTCGGGTTGATTGTGGTTGAGATGCTGTTGTGGTTTCATTTCACGCACCGGGTAGATCGTTTTCTCGCGCCGGTGGTGCCGCTCCTTGCCCTGATTTCTGGAGCAGGGGCCGGATGGGCGTCAGTGCAGCGTTACCGACTGACGGGCGTGGCCTTGATCATCCTCCTGTTTGCCTCGCCCATGCGTGCCATTAACTATGCTGCTTTCGCGCGTTCCGCTGACTTGGCCATGGGGTGGACCAGTCCCAGGGGATTCGTTACTGACCCGGAGCGCAGCGAATTCGCACACGTTTATCCTGCGATGGAATTCATCAACGATAGTCTGCCCGCAGAGGCGCGCGTGCTCTTCCTCGGTGAGGCACGCCCCTATTACTGCGAGCGCAGATGTGAGGTGGCTACCGTTTTTGACCGGCAGTGGCTTGAAGGAGCAGTACAACGATCGCCAACTGCGGCGCATCTCTACTCGGAATTTCAACGAACGCGGATTTCACATATCTTGGTCAATACGAGTGAACTGGTGCGACTCCAGGACACCTATCGGTTCCGGTTCCAGGGCCGAGAGCACCTGGGAATGCTGGATGGGTTCAACTGGTCGCTCTTTGGCGAGTTCGCGCAGCGACACCTGCGGCTAGTGCGCGTTTTTGCCGCCCCGCCGGGGTTGGATGTTGAACGCTTCGACTGGGCCGCGTGGGACAAGTTTCTGGAGTGGTCGGTTGGTGAGAAGATCCGCCGCCGGGGGGGCTACCCAGGATTTGTGGCGCTCTACGAGGTTATAAGCGGAGTGCACGAGAGGCCCGTAGTGGGCGCCGGATTTGGATATCGCCAGCGGAAAGATTTGGTGCAAGTGGAAGATGAAGGATAACTGAAGGTGCTGAGCTCACTGTCCCCCATGAATTTGTCAACCGACTGAGGCCTGGGGGTCAGGCAACGGGCAGGTCAAGTATCTTGACGGTGCCGGAAAATTTGGACGTTGCCGTCCTCGTCCAGCAACCCCGCAGGACATCTTTTTATGGCGGGCAGCCTTGTTGGTGGTTGTTTCCTGATACCAGCAGCATCGAAGCCCAGTGCGATCACGGTGATAATGGGCCCTTCTTGGTTACTGTCAGACTGCTTATCGGTTGCCTAATACCGACGCACAGTGGTCACACTGAGGATTTTCTGGAAATAAGGGTCACGAGGTTTCTATGGCGGCTCACCTTCAGCATAACGATATTTCGTCATTCCTGGGGTCGTTTGGCGCTCATGTCCGAAATATGGCCCAAGACTTCCGCGGAATATTCCATAGTAGCACCCGCCGCTTCCCCCAGGGGCTGGCGGTGGCTATACTGAGAGGTAGTCTAACGGAACGGGACGAGCACCTTGCCGGAATACATTGAACTTGCGCATGGTCATGGCGGAAGGCTGAGCCTGGAACTGATTGAGGAGGTCATCCTGCCAGCGCTTGGCGCCACCGAGGCCCCGATACTTGACGCCGCCCTCCTACCCCGGGCCGAGGGGCCGCTGGTCATCTCCACGGATTCCTTTACCATTAGTCCCATATTCTTTCCTGGCGGCGACATAGGGAAACTGGCGGCCTGCGGAACAATGAATGATATAGCCATGTTGGGCGCGCGGCCGCTGGCACTTTCTCTGGGGCTCATCATCGAGGAAGGTTTTCCCGTTGCGGACTTGCGGCGGGTCCTTATCTCACTTGGCGAGGCTGCCGCTGCAGCGGGCGTGCGTGTAGTTACAGGTGACACGAAGGTCGTGGAGAAGGGCCAGTGCGACGGCATTTTCCTCAACACCACTGGCGTCGGCGTCCAAGTGGCACCGGCGCCCGTGCGCCCCGACCAGATACGCAGGGGCGACGTCATCCTGGTCAGCGGCTGCATCGCCGAGCACGGGGTCGCCATCCTCAACGCGCGCCACAGGCTTAATCCCGACCTTCGGCTGGAAAGTGACTGTGCCGCGCTCTGGCCCCTGGTCGAACGGCTGATTGCAACCATTGGCGCCGATCTGCATGCGCTCCGCGACCCGACCCGCGGCGGCCTCGCGGCCACTCTCAACGAAATCGCTCGCGACACACGGCGCGAAATTGTCGTGGAGGAAGCGCGCCTGCCGCTGCGGCCCGAAGTGGCGCAGGTCCTGGACATCCTCGGCATGGACCCACTCATCATGGCCAACGAGGGCAAGTTCGTGGCATTCGTTGCGCCGGCAGCCGCTGAGCGGGCGCTAGTTGCGATGCAGTCGCATCCGCTGGGGGTGAATGCTACGGTCGTCGGTACAGTTGACGGCGAGCACCAGATGGGGCGGGTCGTCCTCAACACCGCCTACGGCACATGCCGCGTTGTGGAGATGCCGGTTGCCGAGGGTTTGCCGCGCATCTGCTGACTGCCCTTGCCTTTTTCGGTGCATTGCTTTTAAGGGCAGGGAGGTGGAGCTGCTGGCTCCCCCTGCACCTCAAACACCTCAAAGATCTCTATCGGCATCTGCGAAATCGTCCAGGGCAGGCACTCGGTATTGTAGGAGTAATAGCCTGCGCAGGGCCAAGCAGTGCGGACGTAAGTGCATGGACGCGAAGGGACGGGGATTGTCTCTACTCGCTTCAGCCGGTGGACGAGTGCAGGTGGGATGGGCGGCGCGTCCACAAAGACGGCCGTCACCAGCAGGTCGCCTTCTTGCGGCTTGGTGTGTTTGACAACGTATTGCTGCATGCCTGCCGCGCGCGCGTACCATTCCCATCCCCACGATCCCAGAAACCATATCGTTCGTTGTTTTCCAAAGCGTGCGACGATAATCTCCGCGTGCTTTCGGTATACATCAGCGTAGTACCAGTCGGAAATAGCAAGTATCAGACCCAGTCCTATGGTGGCGGTTAGTGCGGCATACCGCCATAAGCGGTGTGGTATGATCGTCACCGTGTGATGGGCGAGCAAGAGGAGAATGGCCGGCGTTGCCGGCAGGATGTGTCGTATTGCGGCGAACGGGGCAAACGCTACTACAAAGAGGAACGCACCCAACATAGTCACGCCCAGGATCAGGTGGCAGGAGCGATGGGGGGGTGTGTCATTTTTGTTATTGCGCACCCCCCCCGCCACCAGGTTTGCCATTACCGCAATCAAGAGGCAGCCGTTGGCCATGAACCCCACCCGCAGGAGCACGTGAGCAAAGAGCCGGTGCTCAGGTCGCAGGCGCCAGATGAGCATGAGGGCCGCGCCGGCAAGCCCCGCGAGAAGGAGGGGGCGCGTTGTCCGCCGACGAGCCAGTTCTGAAAGGAAAGCAACGACGAAGGGTGAAGCCGCCCCCAGGCCGAGTATCCAGAGCACCGTGCGTTCCATCAGAAGCCAGAGTGGCAGCCAAGCCCGAGGCCGTCCCAGCAGGTGCACCCCGCCATAGTCATAGTAGTTGAAGAGCGACCAGCCCAAGAGGGCCAAGAGGGGCACGACCAGCACCCAGAGATAGCGCCAATCACGCCGAACGATTATCGCCAGCAGCAACACCGGCAGGAGGATGAGGCTTGTGTATTTTGTCAGGCATGCCACCGCGGCAGCCAGCGCAGCGAAGACATAGTGCCTGCAGCCGGGCACCTCCCGCACCAGCGCCCAGAGAAAGACACACCAGAGTGCGGTGACGGGTATGTCCGTCATGATGTTCTGCCCGGGCATAAAAACCGGCCCCAGGCCGAAGAGTGCTGTCCAAAAAAGCGCGTGGCGCGGCGCTGCGTGCGCGGCGGCCAGATGAAAGAAAACCAGGGCTATGAGCGTGAACGCCGCAACCAGCAGGTGCAGGGCGATGAGCGATTCACCGAACGCCCACATAACTGCGGCCATGAGGTAAAAAAAGAGGTGCGGCTGGTGGAGGTCACGAATGGGGCTGGCGGCGTTGCGCACGACCACCACGCCAGACATTGGATGCAGGGGGTTATTGGTTATCCAGCGGGCGATCTGGAGGTGCGCACTGTCGTCTATGTGGACGGCTTTGGTGAGGTTGACGGCGGTGGCACAGACCCAGATCAGAAACAGACCGACCGCGACTTTCGCCGCGCGAAAAGTCGCGGTCGGCTTACCCGCAACTGGTCTGTCCGGCACAAACGAGCCCTTCTACGCCACCTTTGGTCTTAGGAGCAATCCGGCACGCTTGACGATTTCTGGGACCATTTCCTCGGCCTCGATGGCCTGGATGTGGACGCCCCGCACGCCCTCAATTTCACGACATTGCTCTATTAGCTCCACGGTAATGGCCAACGCTGTCTCGCGCGTCTTGGCAGCAATCTCCTTCTTGACGCTTGGCGGGTCGTCCTTCTTGGCTGCTTTGGGAAAGCGGGCGATGAGTTCCTCCGGCACGCGAACACCTGCCACAGACGTGTTCATGTAGCGCAGCATGCCCGCGTTCTTGGGCACGATGATGCCGGCAAGGATAGCCGTCTTTTCATGTAAACCGAGGTTGCGCACCTTCTTCATGATTTCGGCAAATAGTTTGACATCATAGATGCCCTGGGTCTGGATGAAGTCGGCCCCCGCAGCCACCTTCTTGGCTAAGCGAACGACACGAAACTCCATTGGGTCGCCCATTGGTGTCCAGGCAGCGCCAATAAAGAGTTTTGGCGGGTGCTCAATGGGGTCGCCGCCCTCTTGGCGGCCCTCGTCCCGCATCTTCTTGAGGATAGCAACCAATTGGATGGAGTCCACATCGTAGACATTCTTGGCGTGTGGATGGCCCTTGAGTTTCCCGGCGGCGCCGAATTTCTGGTGGTCACCGGCAATGCAAAGGCAGTTTTTGATGCCGAAGGCCGCCGCGCCGAGGATGTCGGCCTGAATGGCAATGCGGTTGCGGTCGCGCGTGGTCATCTGCATCACAGGCTCCATACCGCCCTGAACGAGCATGATGGCGCTGGCGATGCTGGAAAGGCGCACAACTGCCGTCTGGCAGTCGGTAATATTATAGGCATCGGCACTGCCGCGGAGGATTTCCATCTTGCGTTTCACTTCGTCGCCGCTGGCGCTCATTGGGGGGCCAAGTTCGGCAGTTACGGCAAAATGGCCGGCGAGGAGGACCTTTTCCAGATTGCTGCCACTCTTCACGCTCAATTCTCCTTACGGACGGCGATCAACTATATGTGAGACCGGTATGCACCCTGGTTTGCGGCTCACCGCAATGAATTCGGTATAGATGTTTGCACCTACTTGACCTTCTCTATCTTCGCCAGACGCAGGTCTTCGCGAACACGTCGGCGCGGACCGCCGTCGCGCGCGCTGGACCAGTCCTTCGGGGGAATAATCTCGCTCAGATGGTCAAGTGTCCCGAGGCGCTTCATGCGCTCAACAATGAGATACCAGGCACAATCCACTGGGTGCTCAGGGGTGCTGATCTCACACTTGCCGTCCTTGGTGCCGCCGCAGGGACCGTTAAGAATGCTCTTCGCACAACGGGCGACCGGGCATATACCGCCAGTCAGATGCAGGATGCATGTGCCACAGCCGGCGCAACGCTCGGCCCATACGCCATGCTCCTCGCAGGTGCCGAAAAAGACGGTGTTGACGCCGGGGAAGACCGGAATGGTGCCATGTCGGTCGGCAATGTGGTTCACCCCTACTCCGCAGGCCAAAGAGAGAATCGCATCAATCCCGTCCAGTTTTGCCAGAATGGGGTCAACAAACTCGTTTTCGCACTGTCTCCGCACCGTGTTTTCCAGGAACTCAATCTCCTTGGCTTCGTTTAGTGCCTTGAGCCGCAGTGCCTGGGCAAGAATGGCCACTTCCTTCTCTCCCCCCACATGGCATACAGTGACGCACTCGCCACAGCCCAGGATGAGGACCCGCCGGTAATTCTTGATGTAACCGAAGACTTCTGCGAGCGGTTTTTCGTTGGCGACGATCATGAACTGCGCTCCTCCTAAATTATTCCAGCGTCAACTTGTCTGCCCCAATGCCCGCAGCGGTGAGAATTTCCCGCGTCCGCCCGATTCGTTTGCTCAACCGATCCATTGCGCCACGGTAGCGGCAGTCTCGGCACCGCCTAACGACCACGGCACGTGCGCCGAGTTCAAAGGGCTTCATCATGTCTATCTCGTCAACGCGGGCGGCGCACGTTACCGGCAACACCGCCACGTGAACACCGTCGGCCGTGATGATGCGGTCACGCAGGTCCTCGTTCGTCTCCGCGTCTTGGGCGCAAGTAAACTCTACCCGAGCTAGGGGTGCCGGTGCTCCGCGGAGCAGCGTCGTCACGCGGTCGCGGATGTCCCCAGGGGCGAAGCGCCTGATGCTGATGGCGCGTGCGGGACACTCTACGGCGCAGAGGCCACAAGCCTGACACATCTCCGAACACATTACCGCCACCTTATCCACCTGCGGCACACCGAACGGACACACGCGCAGACAGGTGAGACAGGCCTCGCACTTCTTCTCGTCCACCGTCGCGCCCGCCGTACAGGAGAGGCACCGCCTTGCCTCCGCCAAGGCCATCTTTTCGGTATAACCAAGTTCAAATTGAACGAAACTCCGGCGACGTTCCTCGGGCGAAAGCGTGGGCATGGCAATGCGTTCCATGCGCTTGATGTGCTCAATGACGTCCTTGGGCAACTCCCCCACTTTCTCTGGTGCCGGCTCCTCGCACACGGGCGTCACCGCTCCGGTCTGCAGGTAGTGAAGAACCGCCCGCGCAGCGCGGTGGCCACTGGCAACAGCCTCAATGGCGGCGCCGGGGCCGGTCACTACCTCACCGCAGGCAAAAACTCCCGGCATTGAAGTTGCCATCGTCTCCCGATCAAAGCGCAGTGGTCCCCGCTCATCCAATTGTACGGGCGTGCCCTGCACCAGCGACAGATCGGAGCGCTGTCCGATTGCAATAATTACCATCTCGCCCGGAATGGTCGTCAGACGCTGGTCGTCATAGGTGGGCGCGAATCGGCCCGACTCGTCAAAAACGCGCAATACCGCGCGTGTGACCAGTCCGGTAATCTTTCCGCGCTCGGTGAGCAATCGCTTGGGTCCTTGTCGGTGGACAAATGTTATGCCCTCCTCCAGTGCCTCGCGACATTCCCAGTCCCAGGCAGGCATCTCCTCCTCATTTTCCAACATTATCATTTTCACCGTCCGCGCCCCCAGACGAATGGCAGTACGGGCACAGTCCACTGCGACGTTGCCGCCGCCGACAACCAGGACGTGCTCGTGCACTTTTGGCGGCGGTCCCAGCACCGAGGCGCGCAGGAACGGCAGGGCGAGGACGACATCGGGGTGGTCGCCGTTTTCTATGGGGACAGTCCGGCTTTCCGAAAGGCCGAGCGCCAGCACCACCGCGTCGTGCCGCTCTCGTAACTCGGAGAGGTGGATATCCTTACCGACCCGCACATTTGTCCTTACCTCAACTCCGAGGGCTAGAATATCGTCAAGGTCCTGTTGCAGCACTTCATCTGGCAGGCGATAGCGAGGAATGGCACAGGCGAGGATACCTCCAATCCGCGGCATCGCCTCGTACACCGTGACCGCGTACCCGGCCTTGATACAGTCGTGAGCGACCGTCAGGCCAGCGGGACCCGCACCAATGACACCTACAGTTTTGCTGGAAGTTATGACCGCTTTTTGTCGCTTGCGCTGGCGGTATTCCAGTGCCTGCTCTACAGCAAAACGCTTCAGATTGCGTAACGCCACGGCTGCGTCCACCGTCGCCCGGCGGCATTCTTGTTCGCAGGGGTGATGACAGATGAGACTGCACACCGACGGAAAGGGATTGAACTCCCGGATTTTCTCAAAAGCCTCCAGGTAGCGCCCCTGCTGAATTAGGTCCACATATGCCCGCGTATCGGTCCGCACTGGGCAGGCCGCGCTGCATGTGGCGCAGCGTTCAATTGCAACAGTTGCCTTGGTCTCCTCAATTATATGCGTCAAGGACTGCCTCCTTTCTGGGACCGAAGGACAGTCGCCGGAAAACATGGGGAACAGCCTGCACTGCTAAGGATACTCCACACTCAGCTAGGCGTCCGCTTCGGCCATGATAAGGGGATACCGTTGGTCTGTCAATCCCATTGCACCTTGTCAGTGTCCCTGCGGTATCAAAATTGATGATTGATTCCGCCGGTTCTCGCCTCTACAATTAGCAGAATGACGTCAGTCATTTGCCATTTCTTTGCCTATTCGTGTCCAGCAAGGGCGTCGTAGAAAGGCATATGGGCGAGTTCCAGTCACGGCCTGTCCTGGCGAGGGAGTTCCGCCTGCTGGTGGCGTTATTGGTGCTCCTCGCATTTTTGAGCGCTTTGCAGCCAGTGCGTGCGGCGGACTTCTGGCATCACCTGAAGGCCGGTGAGTGGGCCTGGCAACATGGGCCGGCAACCAGAGAGCCTTTCTCCCACACCGCCCTTGATAGAGAATGGCTGCAATTTGAGTGGCTCTCACAAATCTGTCTTTATCTCTGCTATCGCCATTTTGGTGCTACTTTTCTGGTCCTCCTCAAGGCAACACTGGCCACAATTGCGTTTCTCTTTCTCTGGCGGGCGTGTTGGTGTCGGGGAGCGGGCCCTGCCTCCGCTGCAGTGGCGGTTATGGCAGCCGCCTGCGCGTTCGTGCCCCGCTCCTATGTCCGTCCGGAAATGTTTAGCCTACCACTTCTTGGTGCCTGCCTCTTTATTCTGGAATCTGCGCATCAGGGCAGGCACAGCGGCCTCTGGCTCCTGTTCCCCATCTTCGCACTCTGGCCCAATCTCCACGGCCTCTATGTGGGAGCGTTGGCACTGGTAGGCGTGGAGGCAGCTGCGGCAACCTGGTCGTGGCTGGTGGGGTGCTTACTGGGGCGAGCGACTGGAGGTCTACCACGCCCTACCGCCCGGAATATGACCGTCTGGTGGGCCACCTTTCTTGGCTGTGCCGCCGTTACCTTCTGCAACCCCTATGGTTGGCGCGTCTGGGAGATTCCCCTGCGCCTCGCGGGCACCGATATCTTCCGCCGCGTTATCGTGGAGTGGCAGCCGTCAGACCTGAGTATGTTGGCCGACCCCTGTTACTGGCCGATTGCGGGGTTGACCTTGGCTGCGCTTGTCATTCATGCGGTGCAATCCTGGCGCCTTTGCCGGGTGGCGAATCTTCCGGGCCGCTTGGACGTGGCTGGCATCCTACGACTCGTTGTTTTCGGCGCCCTGGCTTTGCAGGCCAAACGGCACATTTCTCTCTTTGCGTTCGTGTTCGCGCCCGTGTGTGCTGCACAGACGGAGCATCTCTTGGCTCACGGAAGAGGAGTTGTGCGCTCATTGCGGGTGCGGTTTTGCATCGCCGGAGCCATACTGCTTACTATGACCTGGGCTGCACTGGGCTGGCCGGCGTTCCGCAAACTGGGCCTAGGGGTGCGCGACAGTGCTTATCCAGCGCGTGTGGCAGCGTTTCTGCGCCGCGAGGCTATCGCCGGCAATCTCTTTCACCCCTATCGCTACGGCAACTACTTCCTGTGGAAACTGCATCCGCAGAACCGTGTATTTATTGATGGCCGAATTGACATGTATGGTCCGGCGATTCTCGCCGACTACGCTGAGATACAAGAACGGGGCCCGCTCTGGCGGGAGTTACTGGAACGATACCGAGTTGATATCAGCATTGTGGAACGAGAACCTGCTGGCGGCCCCAACCGCTTGGCCAACGCGCTCATGGCTGATACTGACTGGCGGCTGCTCTACTGGGACGACCAGGTCCTGCTCTTCCTTCTGAATGCACCAGAATACCAGGACATATTCGAGCGGCTGGGTTCATACACAGTGCTGCCGGACCGTTTTCGCGGCGATTTCCACGCTACGGGCGAGATATGGGAGCAGGCCGTGGCCGAATTCCGGCGCAAACTGACGCGAGATCCACTTTGCTTCACAGCGCACGATGCCCTAGCGGCCTGTTACGCAGGGCGCGGGATGTACGCGCAGGCCATGCCCCATTACGCAGCTGTGCTCGGCGCGGACCCATTTTCCGGTGCCGCATACTACAACCTCGGCGCGACGCTGGTGCGGTTGGGGCAACTGGGGCGGGCCGAGACCTTGCTACAGGCGGGACTGCGCTACGGTGCCCCGCGCGCACAGACGTTGCGCACCTTGGGCAACCTTCACTACAGCGGTGGCGATTACACACGCGCCATTCACTATTACCGTCAAGCCGCGCGTGCCGTGCCAACTGATTGGCAAACATACTACAACATGGCGCTCGCCTATGAGGCTAGCGGCGACCGCAACAACGCTTGCCGCGCACTGGAAGAGGTTCTCCGCCTGAACCCCGCGCAGCCGGAGGCGCGCGCCAGACTTCAGAATTTGCGTGTAGAGGGCGTCGCCCCATGAATTGTGCCGGGCGTGCCTTGGTCATTATCCCCACCTATAACGAGGCGGCAAACATCGCTCTACTCCTGCGCGCCGTCCTTGGCGCCAGCGACAGGGTGGATGCGCTTGTTATAGACGACAATTCACCCGACGGCACGGGACGCATCGCCGCAGAGTTTGCGCGGAAAACGCCACGAGTGCGAGTCATCATCAGGCATACTGAGCGTGGACGTGGCAGCGCCGGGCGGGAGGGATTTCTTGCCGCCTTGAACCTGGGATACGGTTTGATTCTGGAAATGGACGCCGACTTCTCCCATGACCCGCGGGACATACCGCGGCTTCTAGCCGCCGCAGCAGATGCAGACGTCGCTATCGGCTCACGCCTGGTGGCGGGAGGCGGCGAGAGTGGGCGGTCTTGGACGCGGCGGATGATTACCGCCTTCGCCAGCGCCTATCTCCGGCTTCTGCTGGGGGTACCGCAGGTGCATGATTGCACCTCTGGCTTTCGTTGCTTCCGGCGCGAAGCGCTTCTGCAAGCCGATGTGTCAACGCTTCGTTCACGTGGCCCGGCCATTGTGACCGAATTGCTGTTCCGCTGCCGGCGAATGCGGCTGCGCGAGGTTCCGATCCTTTTCCGTGAACGCCAGGCGGGGCGCTCAAAGTTCAGTCTCCGGGCCATGATCGACAGCCTCCTCCTGCCGTGGCGCATCCGCCTGCGCTGTCTCTGATCTCCCGCGAGGGGATGTAGAACGTCATTGGGCGCTACGGCCAGAAGCCTTTTCCAGGTCAGAAATTAGTGCTGGGTCCGGAACGCCGCCTAATTGTTGACACAAGGCCACGTCCGCCCAAGTAGCCTCGTAACGGCCCAGTCGGTAGTTTGCTACGGCGCGTGCGTGGTAAAGCACGGGATTGCGCGGTTCTAGGCGGATCGCTTCGTTGTAGGCCTCCAGGGCGCGCGAAAATTCCCCCATCCTGAAATAGGCCAGACCGCGGTTGTAGTGAACGCCCGCGTGGTTGGGAACGAGCTCGAGGACGCGCTTGTAATCATCCAGGCCGCGTTCGTATGCACCCATGGAACAGTAAGCATTGGCACGGGTAAAGTAGGCACGCACCAGGCGCGGATCAAGCGCGATTGCTTGGTCAAGGTCGCGGATGGCACGCTCATAGTCACCCTGACGGGCATAGGCGTAACCGCGATTGTTGTAGGCATGGGCATAGCGCGGTGCCAAACTGATGGCCTTTGACAATTGTGCAATGCCCAGTTCGTAGTGCTGGCCCAAGCAATAAGCCCCGCCGTGGTTGTTGAGTGCCACCGGCGACTGTGGACCAACACGCACAGCCCGACTCCAGAGCGAGCGGCCATTGCGCCAGACCCGCACCTGCTGCTGGGCCAGCGTCACCAGCGCCACGAACACCAGGAGGCAGGCAGCGGCGACCACGACGCGCCGGCCGGCGCCGCTGCGGCGGAGGAGCGAGGCGGCCGCCCACCCAGCCAGGAGAAACAGACCAATCGCCGGAAAGTAAAGGTGCCGGTCAGCGCGCGGGATGTGATGGTGCCACTCCGGCAGAAGGCTCAACCCAAACCACGCCAGACCGAAGGCCCACAAGGGCCGCCGCCGCGCCCAGCCCACCACGCCCACGACCAGGCCCGTGAGGAGCAACAGGCCGAGCCAGAAATCCGGCGAGGCAGGCCGCGCCCGCACGTGGTATAAGT
>Ga0272448_1003101_pt1 | contig 20044 bp, 12 predicted proteins | sample YNPCB0191_FD_202220 | JGI IMG/M metagenome (GOLD analysis project Ga0272448, IMG submission 202220) | Hot spring sediment microbial communities from Yellowstone National Park, WY, United States - YNP-CB-019-1 | ecosystem: Environmental > Aquatic > Thermal springs > Hot (42-90C) > Sediment... | reverse complement strand
GGGCAGACTTAAAACAAGGCTTGCGTTATCTTCAGAAAAATCGTTTAGTACTAAATGCCATGCTGCAATTGGTGACTTTGTATTGTGTATTTGCAGCTTTAACAGTACTGGCAATTCGATTAGCAGCGGAATATGGCTTAAAAGAAAAACAATTTGGCTTTTTTTTAGCAGCTGCAGGAGTAGGAATGGTAATGGGAGCAGCTATTTTAGGTCATTGGGGTGATAAATTGCATCGCCAACCCTTACCTTTGATCGGATTCTTAATAATGGCAGTGGTTTTAGGAGTATTTACTTTTACCAACAAATTAGCAGTAGCATTGGTCCTTTGTGCTTTTTTAGGCATAGGCGCAGCTTTTATTGGGGTACCAATGCAAACTTTGATTCAACAGCAAACCCCGCCTTCGATGCACGGTAAGGTGTTTGGATTTCAAAATCATGCTGTCAATATTGCTCTTTCCGCACCCTTGGCAATTACAGGTCCTATTACTGATGTTTTAGGTTTGCGCAACGTGTTAGTGGGAATGAGCGTCATCGTTGCTGTGATTGGTGTTTGGGCTTGGCAACACACGCGCCGAGTTTTGCAAACGTGGTAATTGAATCAGGTAAAAACACAGAAAAATACAAGACTAAATGTTTAGAAAAACTTTAGAGTTTGGGAATTATGTCAACAACAGAGAATAATTTCAAGTAATAATGAAAGTTTTCAATTAAAATGAAATTTTAACTACAGAAAATCAGCTTGATCTTAGCTAATACGTGAGGTTTAACTGTGCGTCCACGAAGTGTCTCCGCAGGAGAATCGCCTTCCCCCATCGGGGCTTCACAAATTGAGAATCACATCCAGTCCGGTGTCTCTCTATCGCCAGCTCCAACGCCCAAAAGGCGTGTATCTGGTGGATTTGCACTGCTTGATAGCCTCAAGCGCCACGGGGTGGAATACATTTTTGGCTACCCCGGCGGCGCCATTTTACCTATTTATGATGAACTTTATTTTGAACAAGCTACAGGTGGTATTAAACATATCTTAGTAAGACACGAACAAGGGGCAGCTCACGCTGCTGACGGTTACGCCCGTGCTACAGGTAAAGTCGGAGTATGCTTCGGAACTTCCGGTCCAGGAGCAACTAACTTGGTAACAGGCATTGCCACTGCTTACATTGACTCGATTCCAATGATAATTGTCACCGGACAAGTACCACGCAAAATGATCGGCACGGACGCATTTCAAGAAACTGATATATACGGAATTACGCTGCCAATTACCAAGCACTCCTACTTGGTACGCGAAGCCAAGGACATGCCACGAATTGTAGCCGAGGCATTTCATATTGCTAGCACAGGCAGACCAGGACCTGTTTTAATAGATGTGCCCAAAGACGTAGCTTTTGAAGAATTTGACTATATTCCTGTAGAACCAGGTTCGGTGAAATTACCGGGATATCGCCCCACCGTCAAGGGAAATCCACGTCAAATAAACGCCGCCATCCAGCTAATTTGCTCTAGCCGTCGTCCGTTGCTGTATGTAGGTGGAGGAGCGATCGCCTCCGGAGCTTGCCAGGAACTTCAAGAATTGGCTGAGTTATTTCATATTCCCGTCACGACTACTTTAATGGGCTTGGGTGCCTTTGATGAAAATCATCCCCTGTCTTTGAAAATGTTGGGGATGCACGGTACCGCCTACGCCAACTTTGCTGTCACCAACTGCGATTTGCTCATTTGCGTAGGTGCGAGATTCGACGACCGCGTTACCGGTAAACTGGATGAATTCGCTTCCCGTGCTAAGGTCATTCACATCGACATCGATCCTGCAGAAGTAGGCAAAAACCGCGTTCCCGACGTACCCATCGTTGGAGATGTCAAAAACGTTTTGACCGATATTTTGCGGCGATGTCGTGAATTAAATATCAAAAGCAATCCCCAACAGACCGAAGAATGGTTGAGATTAATCGCTCGCTGGAAGGAAGACTATCCCCTGGTCGTACCTCATTACCCCGATAGTATGTCACCGCAAGAGGTGATCGTCGAAATTGGTCGGCAAGCACCCACGGCAATTTACACCACTGACGTCGGCCAACATCAAATGTGGGCAGCTCAATTCCTAAAAACTGGACCGCGGCGCTGGATTTCTAGCGGTGGTCTGGGAACGATGGGCTTTGGCTTACCCGCCGCCATTGGTGCTAAGGTAGCATTTCCCCAACAACAAGTGATCTGTATTAGCGGTGATGCCAGCTTTCAAATGTGCTTGCAAGAATTGGGCACAATAGCACAATACGGTATAAATGTCAAGACTGTAATCATAAATAATGGCTGGCAAGGAATGGTGCGCCAGTGGCAACAAGCTTTCCATGGCGAGCGCTACTCCTGCTCGAATATGGAAGTAGGAATGCCAGATGTGGAGTTGCTGTGCAAAGCCTATGGTATTAAGGGCATAGTCATCCACAACCGAGAAGAATTACCCGGGGCGATCGCCGAAATGTTAGCCCATCCAGGTCCCGTGGTCATCGATGCTCATGTTACTAAAGATGAAAACTGCTACCCAATGGTAGCTCCAGGAAAGAGTAACGCTCAGATGATAGGTCTACCCAAACCAGCTCCCAAGGACGAAACACAGCCAGTGTATTGCGGTCACTGCGGTACCAAAAATGCTCCCAATTATAACTTCTGCCCGGAGTGCGGAACCAAGTTATAAAGAAAAAGCACAGCAATACTAAATTAAAAAGGGTGGGCGTTGTTTGTCCGCCCTATCTTTTTGCTTTTTACCCTTAGGAAGTTATACCCTTTTGTTTCTAGCTTGTGGTGAGTACTTAATCACTCACTACAAACTCCGTGTTTACTTTGTTTATAGTCTCATCTATCAAAATGTATTTTCCACCATACGATCCACCCTTGTTGTTGCAAAATGGTGTCGCAATCACTATCTACACTTCTTTGTGGGGCTCGCTCAACTGGAAAAAGTCTACCAAATTACCAGAACCACCTTATCAAGAGCAAATTTTTCTTGGCGCGCAAAACGTACCAATTTTTGGCTGGGTAGCTATACCTAAAAATGCTCATAGCACGATTATAGGCACCTACGGCATCACGGGAGACTTAGAAAACCAGTGGTTTCTCAGACTGTTGGGACGTAAAGCCTACGCCCTGGGGTACGCTGTAGTATTATTTGATTGGCGCGCCCACGGCAAAACAGCTGGCTTGTCGCCAACAATGACCAGCGATGGATTGTACGAAAAAGAAGATTTTATCCGCATAGCCGCTACCGCCGCTACTATGGGATGTCCGCGAAAATTCTGGTTTACAGGATATTCTTTAGGTGGACAGTTAGCATTATGGGCAACCAAAGCAGCAACAGCACTGTCTCCAGACCTCGAAAGTATAGGAATTTCAGAAGATGAAATTGAAGGTGCAGCAGTAATTTGTCCTAATCTCGATTCGCGACGCTCCCTAAGTTATTTAGTCAGCTACCCTGCAGGTAGATATTTCGAAGCTAGAATTACCCAAAGTCTCAAGCAATTAGCTTGGCGAATTCATGACGCCCATCCAGGAAGTCTCGACCCCCAAGCGATTAAACGAGCAAATAGCATTTGGGATTTTGACCGAGAATTGGTGATCGAACGACTGGGTTTTTCCTCGGTGGAAGCTTATTATGAAGCTACCAGTGCTTTGCCATTATTAACAAGCCTTTCAAAACCCACCTTGATTATCTACGCACAAGACGATCCCTTCTTTGAGCCAGCGATCGCCACTGAATTGCCAGCAATTTGTACTCACAATCCCAAAATAGATTTACTACTGACCCGTCACGGTGGCCATGTTGGCTACTTGAGTAGCAAAAAGTGTCAAAGTCAAGCCCAAGACCCAGACCAATGGTGGGCTTGGAACCGTATTTTACAATGGCTGGAGTGCAAGCGAAAAGATTATCAATAAAAATTGCCTATATGTTAAAAGTAAACACGCGGTTTGTAGTTACTTACCAAAAGCTCCGAACAATTTGTCATTTGTAGAAACGGTCTTAGCTGGTCTTTATTTATTTCTTACCGAACAAAGTCGATAAATTACTAGTGATTTTTTCAAGTTTTTTAGGAATTTTATGCCCCGCAGCGTGTAATAATCTACAAATGAAGGTAATACTAGTGTTAATTCTCTCTAACGAGAGTAAAACGCAGCCGATGAAAATCAAAACAAAATGCTTGAAGCAAGTTAATGCTTTGAGTTTAGAATTGATTGCTATCTCGCAAAGGTATAATTAACGCTGATTATCTTGCCTGTAGGTACATCATACCGGACGAAGTATACCCAAATAACAACTAGCGGGTTAATTCGCCCGCCCAAACAAATAAAGTTTAATTCTGAATGGAAAAGCACAGTCAATGGGCAATTGCTGCAACATTCCTCCAGAAAATTTCTAATTGCATTTTGTTAATATGCAATATCAAGGTTTAAGTTTGATAGATTTTCAAAGTTTGCTGGAAATTCGTCCAATTCTAAAAGAGAATAACTCCCAAAAAGCGTGGATAGCAAATTTGCTATAACGTCTTTGCTATGTGATGTACAAGTGCTGTTTCCAAGTTAACTCAAGTTATTTGTCATTGCTGCAGGAGACCCTGGTGAACAAGCTTTTGCGATTCAAATCTTTATTTTTTATCTTGATTACCCTTTGCTTGGTGGTAGTATGGGAAGTATTGTTGGGAAAACCAAGTGTATCCCAAACTCTGCCCCAAGCGCAAGCTCAGATTGCAGGTCCTGAGATTAATGGTACCCTTTTCCTCAAACAGCAAGATGATGGTTCGGTCAGGATTTGGGGTCAAATCCAAGGTAATCCGCAGATTTTAACTCCTGGTTTGCACGGACTCCACATTCATTCTGCGGGTGTATGCGAACCTGATGCTAGTCCTGCTTTTAGTAGCGCTGGTGGACATTACGATCCCGGTCCTTATGGGAATGAAACTCCGGTAGAAAACAACCATCCCTACCATCTCGGTGATTTGCCGAATCTGGTTGTGAATGACGTAGGTTATGCCGTTTATAATGTTGTCACCAGTCGAATTAGCCTCGGCAAAAGTCCGGTGAGCGTGTTTGATGAAAATGGAAGTGCAATTATCGTCCACCGTTTTCCAGACCAACAAAAAGCCGGCGGAACAGGGACAGAAACTGGCGGACCAAGGTTAGCTTGCGGAGTTGTAACTAGTTTATAACATTTGGCGATCGCCCCTGGCATTTACCTTTTGTTAGCAACGTTTTATACAGTTTGAAAGGACACTGCTGAAATTGGCCACTATTTTGGTAGCGTCCTTCTTTTGACTGTGGGATGAATTTGTGTATACTTGAGGAATGCCATTGCCTTTTGACAAAAACTTTACATAAAAAAATTATAAGTTCAGTAAATGCCTGCAAGAATTTCTACTGGTTTACTGCTGCTGTTTTTAAGTTGGCACTTAGGTATTAATTATCGCCCAGCAACAGCCAAAACACTGACACCAGGGGCACAGACAAGAACTTTGGCTACAGCGTGCGCTTCTCAACTCAACTTTGCTATAGACAAAGTCATTAATCGTCCCCAATTCTACCGCAGTCGTTGGGGAATTTTGATCCAAAAGTTGCAAACTCAGCAAACACTTTACAATCGGGATGGAGAAAAATTCTTTATTCCTGCTTCTAATACCAAATTGCTGACTACAGCTGCTGCATTAAAACAATTAGGTGCAAATTATCGTATTCGCACTTCTGTGTATCGCAACAGCGATGGCGTGTTCCGTGTCGTAGGTAGGGGAGATCCCACCTTAACTGACGAGCAATTGATAGAATTAGCCAGACAGTTAAAACAAAAGGGTATCACTAAAATTAAACACTTGATACTTGATGATAGCTATATTCAAGGAGATATTATCAATCCTAGCTGGCAGTGGGAAGATTTGCTTTCTGGTGATGGTACACCTGTAAACAATCTTATTGTGGATCGAAATTCCTTTAGTTTGATTTTATCACCGCAAACTGTTGGTAAACCACTGAAATTAATTTGGTTAAATTCAGAAGAAAAAAAACAGTGGCAAGTAATTAATCAATCGATTACTGTAGGAAAAAATGAGCCAAGTTTTTTGAATATTAGTCGAGATTTGCAGGCATCAACACTGCAAATTCAAGGTCAATTACCTGCAGGTTATCAATCACAATTTGTCACTTTACCTGTAGTAGCACCAGCGGAGTATTTTTGGCGGCGTTTTCGCAGTGTTTTAGCAGCAGAAAAAATTAGCGTTCAACAAACCTCAATTGCTACTAGCAGTGGGAAAAATGAAGTAGAAGTAGCCGCAGTAAATTCTCCTTTCTTGTCAGAAATGGTAATAATGACAAACCAAAATAGCGATAATTTTTTGGCAGAAGCATTGCTAAGGACATTAGCTATTAAAAAACCAGCCCCAAACAACCAAAATACAGCTGCTACGGGGTTAGAAGTTTTGAAAACAACTTTAACTTCACTGGGAGTGGAAGTAGGAAGTTACGTTGTAGTAGATGGTTCGGGTTTATCGCGAAAAAATTTAATTACTCCCCAAGCTTTGGTGCAAACCTTGAAGGCTATGACTAAGTCACCGCAAGCTGAGGTTTTTCGTGCTTCTTTACCTGTAGCGGGTAGAAGTGGAAGTTTAAAAAAACGTTTTCAGAACACGCCCGCAGTGGGAACAGTCCAAGCAAAAACAGGAACTTTGGGCGGTGTGTTTGCTCTTTCGGGTTATGTCAATCCACCCCATTACGATTCGCTAGTGTTTAGTATTATGGTAAATCAAACTGAGCAACCTGCTAGTGTGGTACGGCAAGCAATAGATGAAATTGTGGTAGTGCTGGCACAATTACAGCGTTGTTAAGTTAGCCGCTTTTTTTGAAGATGCATTGGTGATTTTTCAAAAAGGGCGATCGCCAGATATCAAGCACAGAACTACAGTTAGCAGTAAGCTGGTTTACGGTGATTGTAACGATTAAGCATGGCAACTATTAACAACAACTATCTCAAGCTCAAAGCTGGCTATCTGTTTCCAGAAATAGCTCGCCGAGTTAGCGCTTTTGCCCAGGCGAATCCAGATGCTAATATTATACGTTTGGGTATTGGAGATGTAACCGAGCCATTACCGGAAGCTTGTCGGACGGCGATGATTAAAGCTGTGGAAGAAATGGGCGATCGCGCCACTTTCAAAGGTTACGGTCCCGAGCAAGGGTACAGCTGGTTGCGTGAGAAAATCGCCAAATACGACTTTCAAGCACGGGGATGTGAAGTTGAGGCTTCAGAAATATTTGTATCCGATGGCTCTAAGTGCGATACGGGAAACATTTTAGAAATTTTTGGACCCGACAACGTTATTGCCGTTACGGATCCCGTTTATCCGGTATATGTAGATACTAATGTTATGGCAGGAAATACGGGTCCTGCTAACAACAAAGGCGAATACGAAGGTTTAGTATATTTGCCTATCACAGCAGAAAATAACTTTACTGCTACAATTCCCTCGCAAAAGGTCGATTTAATTTACCTGTGTTTTCCCAACAACCCTACAGGCGCCGTTGCTACCAAGGAACACCTCAAGAGTTGGGTGGATTATGCCATAGCTAATGGCTCGATCATTTTCTTTGATGCTGCTTATGAAAGCTTTATTAGCGATCCGTCCATTCCCCATTCCATTTACGAAATAGAAGGAGCAAGAAACTGCGCCATCGAGTTTCGTTCTTTCTCTAAAAATGCTGGATTTACCGGTACTCGCTGCGCCTTTACAGTTGTACCAAAAAGCCTCACCGCTAAAGCTGCTGATGGTTCTGATGTGGAAGTTTGGAAGTTGTGGAACCGTCGCCAATCTACCAAGTTCAACGGTGTTTCCTACATTGTTCAGCGCGGAGCAGAAGCTGTTTATTCCGAAGCGGGACAAACACAAATAAAAGCCTTGGTTAGCTTCTATTTGGAAAATGCCCGAATTATTCGCGAAAAACTAGCAGCAGCAGGATTAGCAGTGTATGGAGGCGTTAATGCACCTTACGTTTGGGTAAAAACCCCTCATGGACTTTCTAGTTGGGATTTCTTCGACCAATTGCTGCATCAGTGCAACGTTGTGGGTACGCCAGGCTCTGGCTTTGGTGCAGCTGGTGAGGGATATTTCCGTATTTCCGCGTTTAATAGTCGAGAAAACGTGGAAGAAGCAATGAAGCGGATTACTGACAAATTAGAAGTATAAAGCCAGACTTGGGGGACGATAAAGCCCTGCTAGTTCATCACCACAAAAATAACAACGGTGGGGGCGATCGCGCTTAATGGTAGTAGGCACAAAATGTGCTTACTACAAGCCCGAAATAAAAAATACATTATCCTTTCCAGCATCCCGTTACTATTACTGAGGGTAATGATAATTTGTGGATGCATAATATACTTATTTGATACCATGCTTGTTAATGAATTACTGTAATTTTCTCAAGGAAAGCTACTTACCGCGAGGAGTAATACTGTTATTTTTGCTACTATTATTTTTCCAAACAGCAGTTCCGGGCTATCTCGCCGGACACTGGCAATGGCAACAACCCCCCTCCGTTGCCAATCTAGGAAAACTGAGACAGCTACGTCAAACAGGATTAACTGTTAGTGGTTGGCAAACTCTTGAACAAAGCCAGCAGCAAATCGGCGAACACAAATGGTCATTTCAGCTGCTGCAAAAACAAGGCACTGATACCAAAGCCATCCTACTTTTACTACCACAAACTGCCTCTAAAAACCAGCCCCAGGCAGAGTGGACAGAGATTAACAGTTGGGGAAAATTTCAGTGGGAGCAGTGGAACGTAGCTCAAAATCGCTGGGCAGAATTTACAGTCAAGCAAGTTCAGAAAAATGGTCTAACTAGAAAAACTAAGGTAACGGCGAGATTTTTTCGCGCTGCCACCAACAAGCAAACTTTTGCCGTTCTACAATGGTATGCTTGGCAAAATGGTGGTCATCCATCACCTTTGCAGTGGTTATTGGCAGATCGGACCGCGCAATTACACAGGCAACGCGCAGCTTGGGTAGCTGTTAGTATTTTCATGCCAATGGAGCCTTTTGGAAATATCGAGACAGTTCGGACTGAGATGCAGTCGATGGGTAAAACAGTCCAAGCTGCTTTAATGGCAAATATTTTCCCAGAAAGTTCCTGATTTACGTTTTCTTAGTATAAAAATTTTCCACATTCGATCTGGCATTTATTATATTAAAAGGTTAAAATTACGTCTCCTAGCTCCTAGTCGTGATATGCGTGCCTTCAGCACCCTGTATTTTTTTAGTCTTCCGCTCGGTGTTTTCTTTGCCAGTTTTGTTCAACCTGTGGTTGCTTTACCCTCTCCGTCTCCAGCGCCACTTCCTGCTTCTCCAGCAAGCATTGAGTTTACATCTTCGGGTGTGAATGGTGATGGAACATTACCCCAGTTCAACCGCTACATTTTAGGACCGGGAGATTTAATTAGCATCCAAGTTCAAAGTTCTCCAGGTCAATATCGTTTAGGACCAAAGGACGTTATTAGCGTTGCAGTACAACGTTTTCCAGATTTAAGCTTTCAAGCAACCATTAATCCAGAAGGAAATATCACTGTTCCTTTGTTGGGAACGGTATCGCTGCAAGATTTGACTTTACAACAAGCACAAACTAAAATTCGCTCTTTACTAAATGTTTATGTAGTAGAGCCAATTGTCACCTTATCGCTAATTTCCCAACGCCCGGATTTAAATTTTTCAGTGACAATTAATCCAGAAGGTAACGTTGTTTTGCCACAAGTGGGAACAGTTTCCCTCAAAGGCTTAAGCTTGGAAGAAGCTCAAGAAAAACTTCGCTTGCTATTCCATCGATTCACGGTCGATCCAGTTGTAAACCTATCGCTGACTTCACCCCGACCAGTACAAATCACGATCAGCGGTGAAGTATTGCGACCTGGTATTTATCCCATGACTTCGCCCACTCCTCGTATTGCTGATGCTTTGTTTTTAGCAGGCGGTTCTACAATGATGGCAGACCTGCGACAAGTACAGGTGCGACGACATTTGATAGATGGTTCTGTCGTTACCCAAGCTATAGATTTATACGCTCCTTTACAAAATGGAAGCGCCGTACCTAACTTGCGCTTGCAAGATGGAGATGCGATTGTTGTCCCGCGTCGCGAATTAATTCATGACGATAACTATGACCGCAATCTGGTAGCTCGCTCATCCCTTGCTCAACCGCAGATCAAAATTCGCGTGCTAAACTATGCTGCTGGCGGACTTGTAACGCAAACACTACCCAACGGTAGTAGCTTTGTTGATGCCTTAGCAGGAATTAATCCTGATACTGCCAATTTACGGGAAATTGCTTTGGTTCGCTTCGATCCGGAAAGAGGTAGACCTATTACCCAAAGACTGGATGGTAAAAAGGCTTTATCTGGAGATGCATCTCAAAACGTGCCGCTTCAAGATAATGATGTTATTGTTATTGGTCGCAATCTTGTCGGTAGAATTACCAATTTAGTATCTACCATTACACGACCTTTCTTTGATATTCAAAGCTTTATCCGCTTTTTTGAAACTTTCGGTCTAAGTGGAAAGTAGGGGAAGAGTCGGGGTTGGTTGAGTAATAAATAACCAACGACCCATCGCTAAATTTATGACCAATAACTAATAACTGCTAGGTATGACTCCACCAATTGTTAAGCGTTATCTGATTGCTTTTGATAAGTACAAGTGGATTGGATTAACCAGTTTTGCTTTAGTTGTAGCTGGTTCGACAGTGGTAGCTATGCAACCTGAACCACCTGCTAATTACGTAGCAGAAGGTGCATTGACTTACGTTAGTCCACCTGTTTTTTTTTCTACGACTGGTAGCGAGATTCTGCAACAAGGTCAGGAGCTTTCCCAAGAAGTGTTGTTATCTGACCAGATCATTGAAGCTGTAGCAGCAAAAATCAACGTCCCACCCCAAAAAATAGGTCAGAACATCGCTTTGAATTTGCCTAAAAAAAGTAAGACGGGGGTGTTGGAATCGACACTGATTGAGTTGAAATACAAAGATTCCGATCGCAAGCGTGCTCAACAAACATTGCAATTATTGATGGAAGCAATGGTTCAGTTGAGCGGCCAGATCAATGCTGGCAAATTAAATGCAATTATTAAAAAAATCAATGAACGTTTACCTGCTACCAAACGAGAACTGCAAGCTGCTGAGAAGAAACTGGAACAGTACGATCGCACCCAAGGTCCGGCGATTTTGGCTGCGGAAAATAGCAGTTTGTTAACCGGAATTACTAACAATCAAAACCAGCAGCGACAAATTCAACTAACCCTTTCCGGAATCGATGCGCAGATTCGCAGTTTGCAAGCAAAGTTAGGTTTAACTGTCAGCCAAGCGTATGTTTCTTCTGCTTTGAGTGCCGATCCTATTATTGCTAACTTACGAGCACAAATTTACCAAGTTGAAACTCAAATCGCAGTTCTCAAAAAAGACCTTCGTCCCCGACACCCGACTATGATTCAATTGCGGCGTCAAAAGGAAGCTTACGAACAATTGTTGCAACAACGTGCTGCGGAAGTTATTGGTGGGGATGGTGCAGCTGCTCCTTGGAATCGCACAGTTGCGGATATTCGCTCTCAAAGTAACTTGGATCCCTCCCGACAGGCGCTAGCAAACCAATTGGTAGCTTTACAAACTCAGCGCGAAACCCTGCAACAACAATTAATTTCCTTAGCACGAGAGGAAGCACGACTGCGACGCGAGTATTCTTTGATACCCAATAAGCAATTAGAGCGATCGCGCTTAGAACAACAAGTAGCACTCAAGAAAGCTATCTACGATAAAATGCAAGCCAAGCTTACAGATGCTAAAACTGCAGAAGCAGAAACTGTCAGCAGTATCAGTATTGCAAGAGTACCTTCTGTAAAGCCTATTGTCAAACCCACTAAAAGCGCGATAGCTACCCTTGGTGTGGGCGGAATTCTGGGACTGATAGTTGGCGGTGGGGTAATATTTTTGTTGGGATCTTTGGAAGGTACGTTAAAAACCAAGGAAGATATCCGCGATCGCCTCAAGCAACGAGAAGTTAATTTATTGGCAGAATTACCTTTGATGGCGTCTGAGAATTTGCTACCCCGCGATCTATCGTTGATACTTTCCTTAGATTCTCCCTATTTAGATTTTTATGAGAAGTTCCGCAGCAATTTGCGTCGCATCGGTGGTCAAGATTTAAAGGTAGTATTAATAGTTAGCACCGCTAGCTGTGAAGGCAAAACAGTCAGTGCTTTTAATTTAGGCATAGCTTCTGCTCGCGCCGGAAAGCGAACTTTAATTGTCGAAACAGATTTGCGATCGCCTTCTTGCTGTCCATCTTTACAAGTTACTCTCAATCCAGATGCCAATCTCGAACCCCTGCGCTATTACGCTAGCTTGAACGAATGCATTCACTTGGTTCCTAAGGTTGAAAATTTATACATTATTCCCAGTCCTGGACCTGTACGTCGACCTGCTGCTGTACTCGAATCGAGCGAATTGCGGCGTTTAATTGCCGATGCTCGCGAACGCTACGATCTTGTGATTTTAGACACAAGTTCCTTACAAGTATCAAAGGATGCTTTGTTAGTGCAACCCTACAGTGATGGTATAGTACTGGTAACTAGACCAAATTACACGCAAGAAAACATTCTTAATGAAGTCATAGATGAACTGGTAGAGTCTGAATTAGGACTGGTAGGAGCTATTATCAATGCTGCTGATATCATAGTTAATTTTCAGCCTGCAGTTGCCAAGCAGAGAAACCAAAACTATCCAAGACACGCGTCCAACAAGTGTTTTTTCTAGAGAAAGATGCTTGTAGCAAGTATGTGGCTGCTCACTAGGAACTGTGTTTGGCTCTACTTTTGACAATTGGTATTGGTTTGCTGTTTTTTGAAAAAAGAGTGTTCAACCTGGAGCTTGGGTTTTTCTTTTTTGGGTGGAACTACTTCAAATTCAAAGGTAGCAACGTGGCGATCGCCAATGTAAACTTGCATGATGTACTTACCAACGGGATCTCCAGAAGCGATCGTCCAAGAGTTGGCGATCACACCGTCTTTGGGGAAATCTTTACGTTTGATCTCGACAAAGGTTCCATCTGCTGATAATGAAAAGTTTTCAGCATTTGTTGTACCCCAGGTTTGTGGTGGTTTCGGTAGTTTCAGTATTTCTCGCCACGTCACTTCACTGTTATAATCGTGCAGTTGAAGGCGCCAGCCATAGATAACACCCTCTTGAAGCGGCACTTTTCTTGTGGGAATTAAGGTCAAGTTGCCATTCTTTTCTTTTCTAAAAACCCCAAATTCTACTTTCGTAACAGTAACTTGTTGTGAAATATTTGTTGGCGAAGATAATGTAGTTTTATCTAACCCTTTTTCAGCAACATTCACTGCTGGTACAGCTATGACTGTAGACGGTAACCAAGAAAAAAGTAATACAAGACCCTGAGTCCCAACTTTCAATACCATAGTTATTCGGACATAAAATTGATATTTATTGAGGCATTAATAAAAATATTTTGCAGATAAATTTCTCACAGTTTTCCTGTATAAAATAATTTTCTAATATGAATATAATTTTTGTAAAAATTCTCCGGTTTAATTAGTTAAATAAGTGAAATTAATTAATTTACCTTCTTCTCTAGCTTAGTAGAAATTACTGATGATCTTAAATCCTGCCCAGTAGTAAGGATGATTGTAAATCTTTTGCTCTGCTGCTATTTGACTACTCCTGTACAATTCTGCTTTTAAATGTGCTCTTATTCTTAATTCTTCTGCGGGTAATCGTTCGAGTATATCTTCATACCATTTTGTCAATTGTCCAGCGGTTAGCTTTCTCAACCATGTAATTGCTTCTGCAAAAGCAGTAACTATCGGTTTATTTAGCTTTATTCTTCGGTAAAATTCAATCATGAACAAAGTATTTACGGCTGGGTCAGTTGTCCACAAATTCTCTACCACACAGGCAACTCCCAAATTAATCAACGCATTACTTATACCGATATATTCGGTAGTGATACTTGGGGAATTTGCTATGAAATTTTCACTGGAAAGGACAATTAGTTTGTAGTGGCTTAAGAAATTTTGACTAATTTCTTCTAGGGTGAATTTCTCTGATTCTGCTAATATTAGTTCTGATTGATTTGGTGATAACAAATTTTCTGTTACTTGTCCGATAAAATGAAGTATGTTGTATTTGTGCAGGACATTTTTAACCTGCTGTTTGCTAGCCTGTAAATCGATAAGGCGTTGACAGTTTTCGAATAACTGACTAATCAATTCAGCTTCAATTGTGGCAAATTTTTGTCTGGCATATCCTATGCTATTTGGTTGTTCGATACTTAATAATAAGTGCTTGTCTGTTTGTGATTGCAGTTTTGATTTTAAAGATATGCCAATTTGGGCGGTTGGTAAGTAAGTGATTGTGAAATTTGGACTGGAAGAATTTGGAGATTCTTCCTCACAAGCAAGATAGAAAAGAGCGTGAAGAGGAAGTCTGTGCAGCTGCTGGTGGGGAATTAAAATCAGTTGGGTAATCTCTTCAAGTTCTTGTACAAGTGCGGAAATGTTGAGGATGTTTTTGAGTTGCACAAGAAACTTGCGTTCGAGATCTAAACGCCAGGAGTGTTTGCTTTGTTCTGGTTGAGAAAGATTTTGGTATGCTTGGTATTGTTGATTCCATTCTTCTATCCATTTTTCAAACTCAATTAAGCGTGCTACTGCTTCCGGTACGGGTAATTCATCAATAGAGTCATAATTGAGAACGGGCGTAAAAATGGGTATGGGTTCGGGAGAATTGTATTTAATGACAAAAGTACGTAGGGTGCAAGGAGTAATATGCCAATAAACGATCGCAGTTGTGGGGTTGAGTAGTTGGTGAACTTCCGCAAAGGTGGGTGAATAAATTTCCTCTGTCCAACCAAACAAAAGCCAGTGGAAACAAGCATTTTTACCTTGTTCGATGATTTCCCAAGCTAAAGCTAAATCTCCGTACAATATGGCAATATCAACTGTTAATTGTGCTATGCCTGCAAATTTTAAAGCTAGTTGTTTTTTGCTTTCATCGCTGCGATCGCTTTGATTTAACAAGTTTTGCAACGCCGAAATGGCGCGTTGTTGGTACGCTTGTGCAGCTGCTTTTTCTCCCAAAACGACCAGAGTTTTGATCAGATTTTGCAGAACCTCTAAATGTAACAGGGGAAATGCTTCTGCAGCGATCGTCACAAGTGCTTCTTCGTATGCATTTACAGCTTGTAGCCAATAATGGCGGGGTGGAAAATGCTTTTTACCTTGGTCGTAGTGAGCATTACCGATAGCAAGATGCAATCTACCCCAACCTTCTGGATGAGTTTGAGGGCTAAGATAGCTCAATCCTTGTTGAAAACTTGCTAATTTTCCCTGGTAACCGCGCTCGTTGAGAGCAGGATTGAGGACAGTGATGCTATTGCGAGCGGATGGTTGTACAATTGCTTCCAAACTAACTGCACTATAAGCAGCATTGCCTCGACCCAACCAAGCTTCCCAATAATCTGGTTGCAGTATCAAAGCGCGATCGTAGGAAGCGATCGCTTCTTCAAATCGCCCCAGATGAAACTGGGCGACACCAAGGTTGTACCAGGCAAAATAAAAGTCGGGTTTAATTTCTATAGCTTGAGAGTAACAACGGATAGCTTCTTCTCGATGTCCGAGACGATCAAAAGCAACGCCGCGGTTAAACCAGGTGAGATAGAAATGGTTGTTGATCGCGATTGCTTTATCCCAACAGACGATCGCATCTTCCCAATACCCTAAATGTGCCAATACTACTCCTTGGTCAACCCAAGCATCGTGGAAGTTTGGATCGAGTTGGGTAACGCGTTCGTAAGCTGTAAGCGCCTCTTCCCATCGACCTAATTTTTCCATTTCGTTTCCAAGACTGTACCAAGCTTGGTGAAATTCAGGATTAATTTTCGTGGCTTGGTGGTAATTAGCTATTGCATCTTCCCGAAAACCTATATTTGCTAATGCTAATCCTCGGCGATACCAAGCTAGGTCAAAATCAGGGTTGAGTTCGATCGCTTTGTCATAGGAGGCGACCGCGTCATAATTGAGTTCGGTTTCAGCTAAAGCTACACCTAGTAAATACCAACTTTGGAAGTCTTGGGGTTCTAATTGCAGTGCTTGTTCAAAACAGGCAATCGCTTGCTGTGGATATCCTAATTTTAACTGTACTAAACCTTGTCCGAACCAAGCTTGTTGGTAATCGGCTTTTAATTCTAAAGCTGTGCTAAAGCAAGCAGACGCTTCGTTAAAGTGCTCTAATTCGCTCAATGCGGCACCTTTGTGATACCATCCTTTGTAAAAATCGGGTTTGAGTTCAACAACTTTGTCGAAAGAGGCGATCGCTTCTGCAAAATTTCCCAAATAAAATAATGTCAAGCCTCGATTAAACCAATATTCGCAGACATCGGGTTGCAATTGTAGGGCTTTGTCGTAGCATGCTAGTGCTTTTGATAAATTGCCAATCTTGGCTTGCTGTAATCCTTGATAAAAATATGTTTCTGCTTCTTGTAGAGATGGTATTTTTACTGATGTTTTCTGTGTTTGTTTTTTCCAATCTTCCTCCTGGGAACTGGTAGTTGTGAAAGTTGTATATACTACATTTCCATCCTCCTGTTTCCACCAAGGGTGGTCGTTAGTCGTTACTGGGGATGGCGAAGTGTTAATTCTCGATTGGGAAGTTGCTTGGGAAGGGTCTTGAGCTAGCTGCGTGTTTGCTGGTGGAACAGAAATAGAGATAGCTGTTGGAGTTGCAAGTTCTTTGTCAGTTTGCCAATATCCTTTCCCTAAGTTGCGTGTTAATAAACGTATTCCCAAGTCATAAGAAAGGTCTCCAATGCTTCCAATGCCTAACTCTCCCAGCTGTACCATTTTTTCTGCTAGTTGGTGATTAACAGCAGGTGAAGTTAGTAACTTTTCGCCAAAGTCTAAAAGCCATGTTATCCAGCGATCGCTACTGACACGATGCTCGATCCGCTGCAGGTATTTGATCGCCCATTGTTTACCCCGTCCCTGATACACGCCTTCCAACAGTTGGGTGAACAAATATTCCAAATCCGCATTGGTCAGTTCCGGTGGCTGTTTGACCACCCGGTCTTTAACAGTTTTCTTTCTGTAGGAGGATTTTACAAACCTTTTCAGCCATCGGACTAGCCACTTGAGCATTGGGAGAACTCTTGGATATTTTCCTGTAGATTTGAGATATTTAAAAAACTTAACTACGCAAATACCGATGTGATGCATCAAAGGCAATTACTAGCTTTTTCGGCACATACGTACGGTTATTATTTAATTTGATGGTCAATTATATAACATACATTGCGCGATCGGGTTTCCAGAATCGCGGACTGCAATGAACGTAGTTCGTATCTTGGCCAGCAAAGATTAAACGCCGTTCCTTGAGCAAGTTCACCCCAAAAGACGCAAACGAGCGCCCCAAAAAGCACCTACGTAAAGTTTTTTAGATTTTGTCAGCTAACTTTTGTTGCTAAAGTCGAAAATTCTTGAACTGTAATTGGCTTTACCCGGTCTAATCTTGGTCTGTATCTGAATTTGATTGATTTGCAGTCTGAAATTGATTAATCAATGCTTGAACGATCGCTTGCGGATCGTTTGTTTCTATTCCCAGTTGTTGAGCAATCATTTGGCGCAGGTTTTCATCCTGTTGCATCAACACTAGTAATTCATCCAGGGTTACAGTTTGGAACTCTGTTTCTGGAAGGTTTTCCGTTTCGTTGACTTGTTGGGAGTCTTGGAAGCTTTTTGTTTGGGCCTGTAGCGATTCATTTTGTAAATTTAGGAAATCTATAGGTTCGAGATCGGGACCTTCGTAATCCCACACAGGCTCTTGTTGGTTGCGCACTAACAACTGCATGCCGATCTCGTAAGCCACGTCTCCTATTTCGCCAACCTCCAATTCACCCAACTGTACCAGGCGAGAAGCTAATTCGTTATTGGGCGTGGGTGATGCTAGCAATCTTTCACCAAAACCTCGCAACCACTCTACCCAACGTTCTGTAGAAACGCGATCTTCTATATTGTGCAGCCATTTTTGCACCCAATGCTGTCCTCGTGCTTGGTGGACTCCTTCCAACAACTCGGTGAAGAGAAACTCCAAATCCGTATCGGTTAGGGGTGGAGGCGGTGTTACCTTGCAAACATCACCTTTGAACTTGACCGGAGCTTGTTTTTTACCAAACAAGCTTTGAAATAACCTTTTTAGCCACCGAATGAGCCGCTTGAGCATCTCCTCCCCCACCCTTGAGTGTCAGTTATCATAAGATTGTAGCGATCGCCAGTACCCTTAAACTTTCTCAATTCCATAAAAACTATTAAAAAATACTACTTGGTCAATCCAAGCTTCAAAGTAGGGCACACAAGAGCGCAAATAAACCAGCTAACCTTAAAGCCTCCTATTCCCCACTTTAGCGAAAACCACCAATATTACCTTTTACTGTTTGTACAAATAGCACTTTCACAACAGATTTGACAGGCGACAGCTAACAAATCTAGGTACTGGATAAGCTTTCAACTGTTATATCTAAATATCATCTGTGAAATCGAGTTGCAGATAACACCAAGCACAGACACCATTACAGTTTAAAGTTTTACTTTCAAATCTTTAAATGCCTGCTTTTGCAAGCTAAGAGCTATCGAAAAAACATAGCTATTCCAAAATCAACCAATATGGAACGGCATTGTCTACGCTTCAAGTTTTAAAAATCACCGCTTTACCAGTACTAATAACTATCTGCATCGCTCTAGGAATAACTCTCAAAATCTAATTCCGCTACCCAAAATGTTATAAGCTGAGTTTTAAGAACGCTATTTTTTTATTTCTTTAAGGTGTCTTTTATGCTGTTGCGTGCACTGAGAGTGATTTTATTTTTTTCCTGCACACTTGGAGTATTAATGTGGGGATTTACTCCTTCTGCCGTAGCATTGACACAAATTAAACTATTTGATCTTTCTTATAAAGATTGTCCACCAGAACTAGCAAAGGGAGCAGTTACTAGCGGTACTACTATGGCAGCAAACTGTTTTATTGTCACTGGTAAAGCTGAAAATTCAACCAACAAAACAGTCTACGATGCAGATATATTTGGACGTATCTACGATGCCAATAATGACTTGGTGATGCAAAATCGCACCCGTCTCGGTTCAATAGCAGAAGTACCGCCGGGTATTAGTAATTTTGAATTGAGAATTTCCGTCCCCGCTAATCAACCTACTCCTCTCAAGCTCAAGCAATTCAAAGCAGCTGGATTTAGTGCTCAAGTACGTAAGTAATCAGGATATTTTACCTGGATGTGGCGAAGTCCAGCCCAATATCACCCAAAATTGTAGAAATGGGGAACAGCTCTAAGTGAGCTTCCCATCACCTAATCCTTGGATGCAACTGGTGGTAAGAACTTAGTGCTGCATGTGACTGGTAATGCAGCAGTACTGAGCTCCGAAATTTTTTCAACCAAAGAATTAAGACCGATCTCGACTGCAAACAATCTTTACAAATACTGATCGGGTTCGGGCTAATTTCCTGAAAGTATACCTAATATCCTAGAGAAAAAGTATGTTGAGTACTCAGTTCACTAGCTATTTGTTCGTCCCAGTCAATTTTATCTCCGTCAATAAGTAATATTTATATTTTGCATAACTCGGGGACGGAGAGGTGAAAAGACGATATCACAGGCTAAAAAGGTAAATTTATAAAAAAAGCAAATTCTGTAAAAAAAAGAACATATAAGCATGGAAAAATAGTAAAAGAAACACAGGTAAAATCCCAAATAAAAGTAATTATTATTTTTTCAATAAAAATGTTGACAAGAGCAAAAAAAATAGCTAATCTAGGAAAAGTGTGAGGCGAAAGCCGAACCACCGAACCATGAAAAAAGCATAGTTGGAAAGGGAGACGGCAGGGAGAGAAGTTGTCGTCAAAAGAGGAATAAATTAAAGAAAGCCAGAAGAGACGGAGAGTTTGATCCTGGCTCAGGATGAACGCTG
>Ga0272448_1003100_pt1 | contig 20044 bp, 22 predicted proteins | sample YNPCB0191_FD_202220 | JGI IMG/M metagenome (GOLD analysis project Ga0272448, IMG submission 202220) | Hot spring sediment microbial communities from Yellowstone National Park, WY, United States - YNP-CB-019-1 | ecosystem: Environmental > Aquatic > Thermal springs > Hot (42-90C) > Sediment... | reverse complement strand
TGGAAAGACCGGCAATGGTCCCAAGTGGAGTTTCGAGGTCCCTCTCGTAGCCTTCCGGTCTTGTTGTTCTTCAAAAGATGCTTCCCGCGCAAGGAGCATAACCTCTTCCAGAACCTCTTTTACCTTTTCCCTGATTTTTTCCTCAAGAATGGTCTTGAACATCTTACTCCTTTCCTTTTTTGGTGGTAGAATTTGAACGAAGTCTTTCTTGACCTTTTTCATAGTCTTTGGACACCTCCTGATAGGGTGATTGGTATTCTCCTTTTGTTTTACCAATTGTACCTGTCAGGAGGTTTTATTGCTTCCCAAACGTGACACAAAAATAGAGTACACTACCTTCACCTGAAAAGGCGCTCCAAAAATATTTCGAAGAAGAATCCGTTCAGGAATGAAGTCAACTTTGATCCCTGTGGTTTACACGATAATTTCTTTATTGTAGAATACCGGAAAAACCGGAGGAACAAATGGACTGGAAATCCATCATTCTGGGAAGCGTTCAGGGTCTTACCGAGTTTTTCCCCATTTCGTCCTCAGCACATCTGATCTTCTTCCATCACTTCTTTTTCCGTGAACCATCGAATCTCTGGTTTGATGTGATTCTGCACGGAGGAACATGGGCAGCGGTCCTTCTCTCCCTCGGTCCTTTTTATCGCCGCCTTTTTCGCGAACCCATCCTCATCGTTAACGTTCTTCTGGCTACCATACCGGCTGGGTTGCTGGGATATCTTTTGGAAGAACGCATAGAAAATTATTTTCGCCTGCAACTCCCTTTGATTTCGCTCATTCTTCTCCTTTTGGGGATACCATTTCTCCTGATGAAACCGGAAGGAACCAGGACTCTCGGAAACCTTACCTTTTGGGAATCTTTCCTCGTAGGTTGCGCACAGGCACTGGCACTTTTCCCAGGGGTCTCGCGTTCGGGAATCACGTTGCTGGTTTTACTTTCATTACGCTTCAAAAGGGAAGAGGCGGTGCTCTTTTCCTTTCTCCTCTCTGTTACCACCATTGGAGGGGCTTTCTTGAAGGGAATTTACGAAGCGAGGGTAGTTGGGGAACTTTCATCAACGAATCTCTGGAGCGGATTTCTCTCTTCTTTCGGGTTTGGGATACTCGCCTGCTTCTTCCTTCTGAGGACGGTAAAAGAAAAGGGGCTCCGACCTTTTGGTTATTACCGTCTGGGGGTGGGCGCCGCCATACTTCTCCTTTTGCTCCTCTTCAAAACAGGACTTCTTCCAGGAGTATTTTGATTCGCTCTCGCAGGACTTCCTCGACTTTGCGGAATAACCATTCCGAGTACGTGGAAACCGGGAGCCATACCTTGATTCTTCCGTCTTCAAAAACGATGTTAATGCTTTCTGCGGTTTCGGTTTCTCTTTTAACCGATTCCTGGAGGAAATTGTTGAGGATGTTGAAAGGCATGAAATAAAGCTCGTAAGGACTATCCAACTCATATTCCCAGTAGAGATATACCGTTTCTTCGTAACGGTAGGGCACCGGCTCCAGTTTAAGCCGGATCATCGCATCACCCCAAGGGCAAAGTAGGTTCCGAAAAAGAGTAATAAAACACCACATACTCCCACCAAGCCCCTGTAAAAGCTGTGGGAGAAAATATTCTTACCTCTGTCCAGGGTGAATGAGACCGAGCTGTACCAGACAAGGTCTGAGAGAATATGTCCCCCAAAGAAAGCCACTATACCCAAAATCCGGAAACGGCTTGCCGAAACAAGAAGCGCCAACCCCACGGTTACCCACCACATCAACCAGTAAGGATTGGAAACACTGGCAACAAGACCACGAAGAACCAGATTCTCGCGTTTGCCGGTTTCGGCTCCTTTTTCTGTCTCCACCTTTAAATGACGCATGGTACGAAGCATATCAATGCCAAAGTATATGAGAATGAGTCCTCCAACAAGACCAACGACCTGATAGACCACATGGTGGGAAAGGATCTTGCCTAATCCCAATACCAGGGCGATAACCATACCCAATTCCAGAACTCCATGACCTATGACCGTGAGGGGACCTGCTTTGTAGCCTACCCTGAGACTCCCTGAAAGGACCAGCGCCAAAAGCGGCCCAGGCATCAGAGCGCCTGAAAAACCAACCAGGAATGCACTACCAAAAATCGAAGCAATCTGCAAACCTTCGTTCATTGCATCCTCATATCTGGTGGAGGCGGCGGGAGTTGAACCCGCGTCCAGAACTCATGAAAGATAAGAGCCTACGAGCGTAGCCTCAGTTCAATGTGCTCTTTCCCTCCCCTGAGGCCGGTTGGGAAAAAGCTCCCTCAGGTAACTTTCGGTTTCCGGTACCCGAGGACTTCCGGAAACCTATCCCACTCTCTTGCGCCCTTGGACTTAGTGGGAAATCAGTCCCAGGACGTGCTACGCATTACGCAGCAAGTGCCAGTTCGTTGTTGGCGTTTATGTTTTTTCCACCTTTTTTACGAGCCCCGGTGGAGACCTCGGCCCGCCTCTTATCCCTCAACAAGCCCTGTCGAGACCCTTACGCCCCCTTATATCTGCCATTTGGTCACACGACGAAGCTCCCGTTCCTCTTCGCGCTCCTTAATTTCTCTCCGACGGTCGTAGAGCTTTTTGGGTTTCACCAGAGCTATTTCTACTTTTGCTTTCCCTCTCTCGTTAATATACACCCGTAAGGGAACAATAGTCAACCCTTTCTGCTCGGCACCAGAACCCAAACGCACAATTTCCCTTTTGTGCAACAGAAGTTTTCTCGGTCTTCGGGGATCGTGATTATAGAGATTGCCGTATTCGTACGGTGCGATGTGCATGTCGTAGAGCCACATTTCACCTTTTTCAACTTTACCAAAACTCCGATCGATACTTACAGCATGATTACGAAGAGCCTTGATTTCTGTTCCCCGCAGTGCAATCCCTGCTTCAAAGGTATCAAGAACGGTATAGAGATGTCTGGCCTTCCGATTTTCAACTATGGTTTTCATCAATTTAAGGTAACCCAGAGAACCTCCCTTGAATTCCCACTCATACTACTTTTTTGCTCTGAGATTGTCAATTCATTTATCGAGGTTTTTCTAAAACCAAAATATTCTTGAGAAAATACCCATGATTTTTTGTCCTTATTCCAAATTCGTGTTACAATATTCAGGAAAATTAGGAAAAATACGATGAGCATCTGCTCACCTGGGAGGGATAGCCATTGCCCACCTTGCAAGAAAAGATACAGATGTTCTATACCATGTATCTCATCCGCCGTTTTGAAGAAACAGCGGAGGAGCTTTATATGGAGGGAAAAATATGGGGCACTTTCCATCTCTATATTGGAGAGGAAGCAGTAGCGGTAGGAGGATGCTCGGCTTTGCATCCTGACGATTATATTACTTCCACCCATCGAGGTCACGGTCACTGTATTGCTAAGGGTGCAGACGTGAAAAGAATGATGGCGGAATTGATGGGAAAAAAGACCGGTTATTGCCTGGGTCTGGGTGGTTCGATGCATATCGCCGATGTGGAGAAAGGCAACCTGGGAGCTACAGGGATTGTCGGTTCGGCAATTCCGATCGCCGTGGGAGCTGCGTTGGGCTGTAAGCTCATGCAAACAAAAAAGGTGGTACTCTGCTTTTTTGGGGATGGAGCAGTCAATACGGGGGCCTTTCATGAGGCCGTTAATCTGGCGGCGGTATTCAAACTTCCGGTGGTCTTTCTCTGTGAAAATAATCTTTACGCCATGTCTTTCCCAACCAGGAAAGCCTTTGCTATTCGGGACATTGCCGAGCGGGCACTGGGTTACGGAATTCCCGGCCTGGCGGTGGACGGAATGGATGTTCTGGCGGTACACGAAGCAGTTTTCCAGGCTGCAGAAAGAGCAAGAAGCGGCGGAGGACCCACGCTCATCGAAGCAAAAACCTACCGCTTTAAAGGTCATTCCAAAAGCGACAAAAACGTCTATCGGACGAAAGAAGAAATCAAACAGTGGATGGAACGATGTCCTATTAAGCGGATGGAAAGTCTTCTCCTTGAGGAAGGTGTGGCCGCATCAGTTTTAGAAGAGTTGAAGCATAAGGTGGAAGACGAAATTCAGGACGCGGTACGATTTGGGTTAGAAAGCGAAGAACTTACTCTGGAAGAAGCAAGGAGGCTAGTCTATGCCGAATAAAACCATAACTTATGCCGAGGCTATTCGAGAAGCTCTCCGGGAAGAGATGAGACGAGATCCCACCGTTTTCCTCATCGGAGAAGACATCGGTCTTTACGGGGGAGCCTTTGGTGTCACTCAGGGACTGATCGAAGAATTTGGAGCAGAACGGGTCATTGATACCCCCATATCGGAGGCCGCCATTGCCGGCGCCGCCATTGGCGCAGCCCTGGTGGGCATGCGACCGGTAGCGGAGATTATGTTTTTCGATTTCATGACCCTCTGCGCAGATCAGGTTGTCAATCAGGCAGCGAAAATTCGATTCATGTTTGGCGGGAAAGCCAGAGTTCCCATGGTGCTTCGTTCCCCCATCGGCTCAGGTACCGGAGCCGCAGGACATCATTCTGGAAGTTTAGAATCCTGGTTCACCCATGTTCCAGGTCTCAAGGTAGTTGCTCCGGCTACAGCCTACGATGCCAAGGGTCTTCTGAAAAGCGCCATCAGGGATGACAATCCAGTGATATTTGTGGAACACAAACTTCTCTATCGTACCAAGGGGGATGTTCCTGAGGAAGATTACCAGGTTCCGATCGGAAAGGGTGAAGTCAAACGAGAAGGTAAAGACATCACCCTGGTGACCTACTCGATAATGGTTTCGCGTAGCCTGGAGGCAGCAAAAATTCTTTCTCAGCAGGGCATCGAGGCCGAAGTTCTCGACCTTCGGAGCCTTAGACCCCTGGATGAGGAAACGATCATTCGATCGGTGAAAAAGACCAATAGAGCCCTGGTAGTTTATGAACCATCGAAGTTTGGTGCTTTTGGTGCAGAGGTGGCGGCACTCATTACGGAAAAGGCCTTTGACTACCTGGATGCACCTGTTGTCCGCCTGGGAGGGGAAGAGATGCCTCCTCCCTACAATCCGAATCTGGAAAAGAAACTGGTTCCTCAGGTAGAAGATATCGTCCGGGCGGCTCGGGAGATGGTGTCTTAGGTAGCTTTTTTTCTTTTCTTCCAGGTCTGCTTGTGATAGACTATCGAAAAATATCCCAGGGGGAATGAGGGTTTGAAGAGGGCCAATCAACGTGAGCTCCTCATCGAGGTTGCCCGGCTTTACTATTATCAGCACCTCACTCAGGAACAGGTGGGAGAAGCTCTGGGTATTTCTCGCCAAAAAGTATCTCGTCTTCTCAACCGGGCTTACGAAGAAGGAATCGTTCAGATTAAGATTGCCGAGCCTTTCTCCCCCCTCCTTGAGTTAGAAAAAGAACTGTGCCAGAAATTTGGGTTGAAGGAAGCGAAAATAGCCCGTCTTTTTACCAAAGAAGAAACCCTGGCCATAAGGAGAATTGCCCAGGAAGCAGCTTATTTTCTGGTGAATAAGCTGGAACCCTACACGACTTTAGGCGTTGCGTACGGTAAAACCCTTTATGAGATGACCAATTTTCTTACCAAACGCCTTATTCCTGGCCTTCGGGTCATCCAGATTATGGGGGGTTATGGAAAACTCAAGGGCGAAGTCATGTCCATCGAACTGGCGCAAAGGATTGCCGATGCTTTCGAAGGCGATGTGGTGTTTCTGCTGGCACCGGCTTTTTGCCGGGATGCCAAGACCAAGAAAGCTATCGAAGGTGAAGAACGTATCCGCCGGGTGCTGGAGCTGGCCAAAAGAGTGGATATGGCGCTGGTAGGCATCGGAGGCATAGACCCCACTTCAACTCTGATGGATACCGGCGACATTCAGGAAGACGAAAAAGAGGAACTTTTACGCCAGGAAGTGGTAGGGAATATTTGCGGAAACTTCTATAACCGTTTGGGTGAACCAGTCTCTTCCAGGGCTGATGAAAGGCGGATTGGCTTAACGCTTGCCGACCTCAAGAAGATTCCCCAGGTAGTCGGTGTGGCAGGAGGAGAAAAAAAATTTACCGCTATCTTGGGAGCTCTGCGAGGGAAACTCATCACCACTCTCATCACCGATGAACTGACCGCTCAAAAGCTCCTTGAGGAGTAGCATTTTATAACCTGTCCCTATCGATTTCCTTGATGACCACCCAGCAATTTCTGCCTTTTCTTTTGGCTGCATAAAGAGCTTCGTCGGTCCTCTGAATAAAACTCCAAGACGTTTCTCGGTGAACGCCCGCTGCCCTTTTGAAAACGGGAGCAATAAACGACCCTAAAAACATTACACCCCGGTAGTCTATGGTGAACGCCAGTATCTGGGCTTCAATTGGAAGCTCTGGGGTTGGCAAAAGAAGAGAGAGGCAATACAATAAATACGGTGATGCGCATGGAGAAGGAAAAATATCAGAACATTCCGGGACTTGATGAAGTTCGAACCTGGATTGAGGAATACGTGAAGAAGGTCGCCAATCTTAGAGACCAGCGGGGGCAAGAGATAGAACTGCTCTATTTACGAGACCGTATTGAGGAATGGCTCTCCTTCTACGGTTCAAAGGGAGCTTTTGTCGATCCCGAAAAAACCCGGGTAGGAAACTTCGATGCACTTCTTGAAAAACAGGGCTCCCTTCTCGTGAAAATGCTGGATAAAAAAAGGTTCGAGGAAGAGCGAAAAAAAATCAAACCTTCGAAGGAACGATGGTGGTGGTGGATTGACGAAAGGGTCAAAAGAGAAAAAATAATGAAACTTCGCAGGCAAATGGCTCTGCTCGGTATTGTGATAGCGGCACTCCTTTCTCTGTATTTTCTCGTCTTTCGCCTTCCCCCTACCGAGAAAAAATACTTAGACGCCCTGAGTAGGGCTGAACAATTGATGGATGCCGGAAGGTGGACGGAAGCCATTGCGGCCTGCGAAGAAGCAATTGCCATCTTCCCTGACCGGCCTAATCCCTATGTGATTATAGGGTGTATTCGAGAGAAGCTGGGTGAAGAAAACCAGGCTCAGGAAATTTTTTCCCAAGCTGAATCACTCTACGCAAAGAGGGTGGACTTTCTCCTCGAAAAGGCCTTATGGTATTTCCGCCTGGGGATGACCGATAGATCACTGGCTACGCTCTCGGAACTGCTGAAAGAAGATCCTGAAAATCTCTCCGCTTTGAATCTCCTGGGTTCGGTCTACGAAGCAGAGAACAGAGTGGTGGAAGCGATAAAGGTCTATGAAAGGCTTTTAGAATTAGCAGAGAAAAAAGAAGACCTTAACCTCATTCCCATAGCCAAGATGAAAATAGGTATGCTCCAGCTCAAGTTACCGCTAACGCTTCCCTGAAATACCTCCGTTGCTGGCTACAGTTCTACACGCAAGGAGATGCACTCCTCGTTCCCCCAGAAGGTTCTCTACTATTATCTCGCCTCTCTGGACCGGGGCTTCGACTTCCAGGGATTTCAGGAATGTCATGAGCTCTCGAATCCTCCTTTTTGGGAAAGGAGCGGAAGTCCTCACCGGAAGCCTCTTTATCACCCCGCCGGAGATGGGAATGGTGGTGGTCACCAGTCTACAGGGGTGCTCGATTTCTCTGGAAGCGTAATCCTTTCCCCGTTTACACCCACCTTTTATTCTGAGAGCATCTCCTTCCCTTATTCCCTCTAAGGGACATCCTTTTGGGCAAACGATGCAAATAAGCTTAACGGATTCCACAGATTTTCTCCCCCTTAATACTGAGCTGAATTTCACCTTCTCCGGAAGGCCAGTTGATATCTTGGAGATTGATTTTAATCATTTCACTGGGATAACAGAGAGGAAGTTCCATGGTCTGAAAAATCTTTTCCTGGAAGGAGAATACAAGATGTGCGTCGTGAAAACCATGCTGTGATCTCAGAAAGAGGAATCCCTCTTTTCCCTCCTGGATTCTCTGGGGCACTACCTGGGAAACTCCTGATGTGGGCGTGAGGAAATAACGCACCCTTCTTTTAGGGGCAGATACACCGACTTTCTTTCCCACCATTTCCGATACCACGGTCACATAGTCCACCAGATCGAACACGGCTACCACATTTCCACAGGCGAAAAAACCTTCCCGATCACAGGAAAAATATTCATCGACCAGAGGACCACCGGTAAAAGGACAGAGAGGAATGTGAGCATTTTTACTCAATTCATTTTCCGGAATCAGCCCCACCGAGAGAAGTAAGGTATCGCATTCCATAAACCTCTCGCTCCCAGAAACGACTTCGCCATTTCCGTTAACCTTACTCACCACGACTCCCTCTATTCGTTCCCTGCCCACGATGTTCGTAACGGTGTGGGAAAGAAGGAGGGGAATATCGAAATCGAGAAGGCACTGTACGTAGTTCCGTAAAAGTCCACTCAAAGAGTCTTTGATTTCTACCACGGCTTTCACGCAAGCTCCCTCTAAAGCAAGCCTTCGAGCCATGATGAGTCCGATATCCCCAGAACCAAGGATGACCACCTCTTTCCCGGGAAGATATCCTTCTATATTCACCAGGTATTGCGCTAAACCGGCGGTAAATATCCCTGCGGGACGGTGACCGGGAATGCGGAGCATCCCTCGAGTTTTCTCACGGCATCCCATACCAAGTATCACATTCTGAGCACGGAACTCAAAAACTCCCTGAGCGTTGACCGCTTTTACTACCCGGTCTGCAGTTATTTCCAGAACCGTAGTTTCCAGAAGAACCTCTACCCTGCTTTTTGCCAGTCTTTCTATGAACTTTTCAGCATATTCCGGTCCGGTCAGCTCTTCTCCAAAAAGATGGAGCCCAAATCCAGGGTGGATGCACTGATTGAGAATACCTCCCAGGTGTTTTCCTCGTTCCAGCAGGAAAACAGGATAGGCACCACTTTCAAAAGCGGATAACGCGGCAGCCATGCCTGCCGGACCACCACCCACCACCACTACCTGCGCATCAACACGCCGAGGCATGGTCCTTCACCACTTTCTCAATTTTACCCAAAACGTAAAAGGCATTTTCGGTGGATTTCACAATTTCCTTCTCGTCACAACCGAGCTCCTCCGCCATCAGGGCAGGAAGATGCATGCCACAGAAACTCCCCTGGCATCTGCCCGCCATAACCCTTACCCTTCGCTTGAGACCGTCCAGTGTCACCGCAGGGATGGACGCACGAAGGGCGTGCTTCACTTCTGCCAGGGTAACTTCTTCGCACCGGCAGATTATCCTTCCCCAGTCTGGATTTTCGGCAATCAGACGTTCCCTCTCCCTGAAGTCACAGGTTCTGAAGACCGGGAAAGCTGCTCGTGGAACAACTGCCTTTTCTCGAAGGGTAAGTCCAGCATCTTCCAATTTTTCACCCACATACTCAGCAATCCCCAGAGAAGCAGTCAAGCCTGGAGATTCAATACCACAGAGGTGCAAAAGACCGGGAATAGAAGAAGAAAAGAAAATTCGAAAGTCTCGTTCAGGAAGTGTAGGTCTCAGACCGGAGAAGGTAGTAATGGTCTTTTCCAATGGCAAAGAGGGAACCAGCTTTCTGGCACCATCCTCCACCTCTTTAAGCCCTCTGAAGGTTGTAGCGGTATCTTCATCCTCTACCGGCTCAAAATTGGGTCCCACCAGAATGTTTCCTTCTGGTGTTGGAGACACCAGGATTCCCTTGCTTTCTTCGGTAGGAACGGGATACAGAACGTGCCTGGTAAGCGCAGCGCACTCCCGATCAAGTACGAAGTATTCCCCTCGAAAGAACCGTTGAGGGGGGATGGAATCACCGCTTCGATGAGCGAGTTGTGTGGAAAATAAGCCGGTACAATTGACCACCCATTTACTCCAGTACCGGTTCTTTTTGCTCAGAATTTTGATTTTGTTACCATCTTTTTCAAACCCGGTAACCTCTTCCCCGAAAGCAAAATTGACACCGTTCAACAAAGCAAATTCTGCCAGTGCCAGAGTCAAAGCAAAGGGTGAAATAACCCCGGTTTCCGGGTCATAGTAACAGGCCCGGAGGGAAGGATTCAAAAACGGTTCCATCTGACAGGCCTCTCTGGGTCCCATAATTTCTGCACCACGAATCCTTCCCCGTTTCTTGAGCATTTCCAGGAATTTCACTTCTTCCCTGGTCAGAGCTACCGTAAGAGCACCGACTCGGGGGAAGCAAAGGTCCAGTTCTCGTTCGGCCTGCGCAAAAAGTGCCAGAGACCGAAGATGGAGTTCGCCCTTCAGAGTGGAAGGAGTCCAGTAGCTGCGAGAGTGAAGAATTCCAGTGTTCGCCTTGCTTACCCCACAACAGACATCTTTCTCTTTTTCCAGGAGCAAGATCGAAAGATCGAAATGCGCAAGATACCACGCCACGGCACATCCCACCACTCCCCCACCGATAATCACCACATCGAATGTCCTGCTCATCAGGGTTTTTCCTCCTATCGTGCGATACGGTTCATCCTCCAGAGATCTCTGGCACTCGTAGAGATTCCCACTGCCCCGTTCTGCAAAATTTCTCTCGCCTCATTCACTTCACGAATGAATCCTCCACAGATGATGGGAGGAAGGGTATCTTCAGGGATGAATTTCTTGATCTTGGGAAATATGACACCGGGCAGGAGTTCCACCGCATCCGGGGTTACTTCCTTGGCTATTTTCAAACCAGTTCTCAGGGATTCACTATCAATGCAGAACAATCGAAAGACGGAAATGAACCCGGCCTTTTTAGCCAGAAGAAGTGTCCGGGTTCGGGTAGAAATGATGCCTTTTACCAGAGGAAAGGTTTTTCGAAGAAAAAGTAACCCACTCTCATCAGAAGCAAGACCCCCAAAAAGGTCAATGTGCAAAAGTAAGTAAGGAATTCCGGCAAACCTTGGCAGAATATTTTCGATCTCCACAATGTTACTCTCCAACAGGAAAAAGACCTGGCAGAGCGTAAAATCGGCTTCGCTCATGTCGTTCAAAAAAGAATTCCGCAAAGCTCCAATGATGGGAGCACGATGCAGAACCTCAAAAAATTTTTCCATACCTTCCCTCCAAAAATAAAAGCCTTCCGGAATGTTCCGGAAGGCTTTCTCCTCTTCTCCAAGCCTTGCTCAGTATAACACGTTTTTCGGTTTCTGTCATCTACCCTTTTTCAGTAACAAACCACTCAAAAGCACACCGAGCAGCAGGATCACCGCAATCCAGATAAAGTTTTTCACCCAGAATGAATGTGGATTCCGCTGTAAAAGAGCAAGGTACAGGAAAGGAGCGATGATGACCAAAAGCGCCATGGTGGTAACAATTCTCATGTTTTCACCTATAAAGGATGTGGAAACCTCCTGCGTTTTTCAAAAGCGATCAGATTTTGAAACCCAGCCCTGCGAGCTAAAGACAATGCCACATCAAAGCTCCTTCCCACTTCCTGAGGTTTATGAGCATCGGAACCCAAAGAGATCTCAAGACCCAGATTTCTCGCCTTTTCGAGGATAAACAGGGCAGGATAGATCTCGCCAATAGGCTTATAGAGGCCAGCGGTATTCATTTCCACCACCATGTTTTTCTCCCGGCAGGCCCAGAGTGCTTTCTCAACTTCGGCGATAGTTTCCGTAGGTAAAAAACCAAATTTTTTGGGAAGGTCAAAGTGAGCAACCACGTCAAAGAGGCCTGTTTCGATACCCATGGTGAGAATCTGGTAGTATTTTCGGTACACTTCGTTGATATCTTCCTTCTGATATCGACCAATGTATCGAGGATGGTCAAACGGCCAGTCGTTGAGATAGTGAACGGAAAGGAGAAGATAATCCCACGAATAAAAATCAACGATGGATTGCATGGCCTGCTCTTTCCCGGGAATAAAATCCACTTCCAGGCCTATACGGATGGTTATTATCCCCTGGTACTTTCTCTTGAGGCTCTCCACTTCCTCAACATACAGGGACAATTCTTCTTCAGGAATCGCAGACTCTCGCTTCCTTTGCTCTCTGGGCAAGAAATACTGCGGAGAATGACCCGAAAAGCCCATTTCGGAAAGTCCCTTTTTAACAGCTTCCTGAATGTACTCTTCGTAGTCCCCCTGAGCGTCACCACAACGAGGGGTATGAATATGGTAATCACACAGAAACACCTTTCGACCTCCTCTCTTCGATCCTTTCTTAGGGTAACAGAGAAAGAGCGAATCTGCAAGAAATGGATGTCAACGAGAGCAACTCGCTACTTTACAAAAATCTCCCTGCAGGATAGAATAACCGCAAAATTTGAGAAGGAGCTCCACAATGCATAAGGTGGTTAAAAAGCGACTTAAAGTCATAGCGTGTCAGGTATTCCGTCGAGAACTGTCCTGGCTTGCTTCCCAGGTAGAGAATTTTTGCGATATCGAGTTCGTTTCTTTTGGGCTTCACAATACGCCTCAACAACTCCGAGAGTTTTTACAGCAAAGAATCAATGCGGTGACGAAACAGACTTTTTCCTACCTTGAATCAGGCATTGAGTATGGCTATGATTATGATGGAATTGTTCTCCTTTATGGACTATGTAGCAATGGTACGGAGGGAATTTCCTCTCCCTCTTATCCCCTGGTGATTCCTCGAGCGCACGACTGCATTACCGTGCTTTTAGGTTCCAAGGAACGATATCGGGATTACCTCGAAACCCATCGTGGGGTCTATTGGTACTCCTCGGGCTGGATAGAAAATTCTATTCAACCCGGTCCAGAACGTCGAGCGCTGATTTACAGGACCTATGTGGAGAAGTACGGAGAAGAGAACGCTGCGTACCTTATGCAACTTGAAGAAAACTGGCAGCGGGAGTACTCCTGGGCAGTATACGTCAGGTGGGGATTTCCGGTGGACGAGAGGTATCAGGAATTTACCAGAGAATGTGCGCAATTCCTGGGATGGAATTATGAAAGCCTGGATGGAGATCCAGCACTGTTACGGGACCTGCTTCTGGGAAACTGGGATAATGAGCGCTTTGTAGTTCTCGCACCTGGAGAGAAATTGCAGTCCAGTGGTGATGAAAGTATCTTCTGTCAGGGTTGTTTACGATAATCAGTCATCCTGGAGTGATTCCAGTTCCCTGAGCATGCGGTACGGTTTAGTTACGATCCGGAAGGGAATGCTACTGAAGAAGGTGAAGAGGTCTCTTTCGTACTCCTCGGTAAGGCGTCGAGGTTTGGTGAGTACCCTTTTCACCAGGTCTTCTCCGTAAAGAGCCAGGAGTTTGGTCTGATCAAAGCTGACCTCTAGACCACATTCCTCGCACCGGATAGCTCGAATCATGCCTCCCTGATATACCACCCTATGGAGGGTGTCTTTTTGACAGCGAAGGCAAGTCAAGGAAGTTTTTATTGCTTCTTTTTCCAAAAAATCACCCCTACAGTCATAAATTAACTGCCCTGCTCCACCCGAATGGCATAAACATCCTGGACCACTTCTAACTTCTTGATTCTCTCCAGAGAATTCTGCAACTTCTCTTCCATAACATCGTGGGTTAAAAAATAAATGTTGGTCAGCTTTCCCGGAGTACTCACCGGTTGCTTCACAGCCTGCAGACTGACATCAGCTTCACCGAACTGCGTGGCGATTTTACCCAGTACACCGGGAACATCCAAAGCCAGGACCCTTACGCAGTATCTGGCTACAAGCTCGGTAATGGGTCGCACCAGAAGCTCACCCGTACAGGTACACCCTACCCTCCCTTTACAGCAGAACCGGATGTTCCGGATGGCCTCAATAATATCGCCGACCAGCGCACTCCCGGTCGCTTCTCCCCCGGCCCCGGGTCCGCGGAACGTGAGCGCCCGGGTCTTTGATTTCACATATATGGCATTCTCCACTCCATTCACGGTAGCCAGGGGGTGCTCCGCCGGCAAGAGCACCGGATGGACTCGAAGTTCGAGTTCCTGGTCTATTTTTTTAGAAATAGCCAGGAGCTTCACCACGAAACCCAGCTCATTCGCAAAGTCGATATCCTCCGGGATGAGTCGGGTAATTCCTTCCCGGAAAACCTTTTCCACATCCACCCGGGTATGGAAGCAGAGAGAAGCTAAGATGGCGATTTTGTACGCCGCATCGAAGGCTTCGACATCCATGGTCGGCACAGGTTCGGCATAACCTTTTTTCTGGGCTTCCTGAAGAGCACTCTCATAAGAAGACTTACGGAGCGACATCTCCGAGAGGATAAAATTGGTAGTCCCGTTAACAATCCCGATCACTTCCTCAATCTCGTCTCCGACCAGCTGCTCCTTGAGAGCATGAATGATGGGAATGCCTCCCCCCACTGCTCCCTCAAAAAACAAATCGGTCTTCATTTGCTCGGCTATTTCCAGAAGTTCCCTCCCCTTTTTGGCGATGAGTTCTTTATTAGGGGTGACCACGCTTTTGCCGTTTTGCAGTGCCTGAGCGACGATTTCAAAAGCAGGCGAGACGCCTCCAATTGCTTCCACCACCACATCCATCTCTGGATCTTCGATGATTTCTAAGGGATCACTGCCTTTCAGTTCCGGGGGGAGAACCATGCTCCGCTCACGAAGCCAGTCTTTATCGACCACTTTTTTTACCCGAATGGTCATACCCAGCTCTTTTTCGATCTCTGGTTTTCTTTCCCACAGGACTTTGAGGGTTCCTGCCCCCACCGTACCGAAACCGATGACACCGATGTTTACCGTCTTTTTCTCTTCCATTTCTCTCGCCTCAGACATTGATGACTTTACTCAAAAAAGATCTGGTTCTGGGATTTTTGGGATGGTAAAAAATTTCTTCGGGTGTTCCCTCCTCCACGATTTTTCCGTCATCGAGATAAATAACTCGGTTGGAAACCTCTCGCGCAAAACCCATTTCATGGGTTACCACAATCATGGTCATTCCTTCTCGCGCCAATTCCTTCATCACATCCAGCACGTCGTTGACCGTCTCAGGATCAAGAGCCGAGGTAGGCTCATCAAACATCATCACCTTAGGATTCATAGCTAAAGACCGGGCAATCGCTACCCTCTGTTTTTGCCCCCCTGAGAGTTGAGAGGGATACGAGTAGGCTTTATCCCTCAACCCTACCTTGCCCAGGAGGTTCAGCGCAATGGCCTCGGCTTCTTTTCGCGGTATCTTTTTTACCTTTTGAGGAGCCAGAACGATATTTTCGAGAACAGTCATATGGGGAAAAAGATTAAAACTTTGAAAAATCATGCCGATGGACTGCCGCAACCTGTTGAGATCCGTTGTTCTCCCGTTTACCGTTACGCCGTCTACGATGATTTCTCCCGCCTGGATGGGCTCTAACCCATTCAGGCAACGCAACAGAGTACTCTTCCCAGAACCTGAAGCGCCGATAATAGCGACCACTTCACCGAAGGCAACATTCAGGTTAATATCTTTCAGCACATGGTGTTTACCAAAGTACTTGTGCAGGTTCTGAACTTGAATGATCCACTCACTCACTGTAACGCAACCTCTTCTCGGAATACTTGACCACCCGGGAAATAGCATAAGTCATGACAAAATAAAAGAGAGCCACACCACTCCATATTTCGAAGGATTTAAAAGTTCTGGTGATGATGATCTGGCCGGTTCTGGTTAACTCGGCAATGGCAATCGTCGACACCAGCGAAGAGTCCTTAAGAAGAGCGATGAATTCATTACCCAGGGGAGGTAAGATCCGTACAAAGGCCTGAGGAAGTATCACATAATACATCGCCTGCCACCAGGTCATTCCCAGGGACAGAGCGGCTTCCATCTGTCCCTGGGCGATCGATTCTATGCCACCACGCACAATTTCTCCCACATAGGCACCACTATTAACACCCATGGCGATAATACCGGCCACGAAAGGATCCAGGTTCAACCCCAAAGCCGGCAGGCCGAAATAAACCAGAAAAATCTGCACCAGAAGTGGCGTTCCCCTTACTAACTCGATATATGCTGAAGCCACGGTCCTCAAGAAAGTATTGGGCCAAACTCTGGCTAAACCCGCCACGATCCCGATTAAAAGACCAATAACGATAGAGAGTACCGTCACTCGAAGTGTAACCGTTGCTCCCCAAAAAAGTGCGGGAATTGCTTTATAGAGAGCTGCTATATCAAAATGCAAAACCAACCTCTCCTTTTATTTTTTGATTTCTCCAAACCACTTTTTGTAGATCTCGTCATATTCTCCGGAATCTTTGAGTTTTTTCAGAGCCTGATTGATAGCCTCCAGAAGATCCGTATCTTCCTGACGCATTGTCACCCCATATTTTTCCTCCCCTTCTCTGAAGGTGGCCACAATTTCCATATCGGGGAGAATCTTCATCCGGTAGGAGACTTCAGAAAGATCGTTGACCACCGCGTCAGCTCTCCCGTTCATGACTTCCATGTATGCCTTATCAATGGTGTCAAATCGTTTGACTTCCACTCCCTCAATTTCACTGACCGCCAGGTCTCCGGTCGTGCCGATTTGAACTGCCACCACTTTTCCCACCAGATCTTCCGGCCCTTTGATTTTAGTATTACCCTTTTTGACCGCGATGGCCTGAGAAGTAACGTAATAGGGATCGCTCATGGCTTTCGATTTCAACCGTTCTTCGGTGATGGAAGTTGAAGACATAATAATATCAAACTTCTTGGCATCGAGTGCCGGAAAGATACCATCCCAGGCGGTGTCTACAAACTCGGCTTCCACCCCCAACTCTCTGGCAATCGCTCTTCCCAGATCGATATCAAAACCGACGATTTCCCCTTTCTCATCATGGAATTCCATGGGTGGATACGTGGCATCGGTGCCGATGATGATTTTACCTCGAGCTTTAATTTCCTCGAGTGTTGAAGCATAAACCATCCCACTTAAGAAGACAAAACCGAAAAAACACACCAGAAATACAATGACCCATTTTCGCATATTCGAAATCCCCCTTTTTTTGGGAATAATATATTGTTTTTAAGCGAGTGTCAATGAAATTTGGAAAAAAGATGTAGATCGTCCAGAGCTCGATCAAATCCATACCTGTTGTAAAATTAGAGAATAGAAATCATCCTCAGGAGGAATCATTAGTGGTTCTAAAACCGCTTTCGATATTCCTTGATAGCTTCTACAAGGGCCACGATATTTTCTAGCGGTACTTCGTTCATGATTTCTTGGGAAGGGGCAATAATGTAACGTCCCCTTCTCCCCAAGATTTTCACACACCGTTCTACTTCCCTTTTTACCTTTTCAGGGCTCCCAAAGGGGAGAACATGCTGAGTATCGATGCCTCCGTGAAATGTGAGGGTTTCTCCGTACGCATCCGCCAGTTTCTCTAAGGACATAGCGTGAGGTTGGATGGGATGAAGGACCTGAAGACCGATTTCGAGCATGTCGGATATTATTGGTTCCACATCTCCACAAGAATGGTGCATCACCACAATACCATGATCGTGGTAGACCTTCCACACCTGTGCGAGGCGAGGCTTAAAAAGACGTCTCCAGAGATCTGGAGATACCTGTAAACCCAGCTGACATCCATAATCATCTCCTGTGCGTACCGCATCGACACCAAGCTCCACAAAACGCTGGGCTAGTCCCAGATTGTATTCAGTAACCAGGTCTAGCAACCACTCGATTAAATCGATTTCGGTGAGAATCTTTTCCATGAAGTTTTCGTATCCTATCAGGGTCCAGGCACGTTCAAAAAGTGAAATGTGCTGTAGTCCCACCACATAAAAGTGTTGGCGCTTTTGGGAAAGTTCTTCTCTAACATGGGCGAAAAGTCCCTCAACCCTGTGGTCTGGGGGACGAAAACCCTCCCATGCCTTCCTTTCCGCCAGGGGATGAATAATTGGCCACACTCCATTGGGGTTTACCTTCCAGCCCACCCCCCAGTTGTCAAAAAGTACCGCTTCTTTCTCGTCATAATGAACGAGTCCTAGAGATATTGCAAGTCTCGCTTTTTCCCAGTCTTCAGGACTCCCCGAGGAGTAGTACTCGGCCGCAGAAAGCGGATACACGTAGTAAAAATGGTTGTCGGTCCATTGCTCAATAGCTCCTTCCGGAAGATTTAACTCCTCACAAAGCCGCTTTTTTCGAGCGGGAAGGAAATCCAGCTGGCTGGGGAAATAATCGATCGTTTGGCCAGCCAGCATTCGCTGTACCCTTTCCCGTGGTGTCAAGGCTCTTCACTCCTTTCCAGACCTCCAACATTAACAGGTCACTCCCATCATTAAATGCACCACTTCTGACTGGTTGGTTTCTTCGGTACACCGTTCACCCACAAGTTCACCACTCCGTAAAACTACGATGCGATTAGCAACGCAGAAAACATGTTCCAGGTTGTGGCTGATAAGAATGATAGCAATTCCCTTTTCCCGTAGTTCTCGGATGAGTTCCAGTACTTTCTGGCTCTCTTCTACCCCAAGTCCGGCAGTGGGTTCATCCATGATGAGGATCTTTGGCACTCCACCTACATAGACACTCCTTCCGATGGCCACTGCATGTTGCTGGCCTCCAGAGAGCGTTTGGACTTTTTGACGGATGGATTTGATTGTAGTTCGCATTTTTTGGAGGATTTGCCAGGTTTCCCTTTCCATCGCCCTTTTCTGGAGCATTCCCAACTGACAGGTTTCTCTCCCTATGAATAGATTAGTAGTAACATCGAGAACCCCAAAAAGAGCCAGGTCCTGATAGACCGTCTCAATACCCATGCTTCGAGCATGGAGTGGAGAAGAAAAAATCACTCTTTTTCCTTCCAAAAAGATCTCGCCTCCATCAGGCTTCAGGTATCCAGAGATGATTTTGATGGTGGTAGATTTACCCGCTCCGTTATCACCCAGGAGCGCCAGAACTTCTCGAGGAAACAACTTGAAACTCACTCCTCGGAGAGCCTGCACCCCTCCAAAGAACTTGACAAGATTTCGAACTTCGAGGATCGGTGTTTTCTCTTCCATCAGTGCAGCCCTCCTCATTAATAACCTACCTTCCGTATCTCTCGGATGCTACCTAGGGCAATACCACCAATTAAGATGCATCCAATTACCACTGTCTGCCAGTACATAGAGACTCCAAATAGTACCAGGGCATTCCGAATGACCCCGAGTAGTGCGGCTCCCACCAGGGATCCAACCACACTCCCCTCACCACCCATAAGGCTGGTTCCTCCAATGATCACCGCGGCAATAGCATCAAGTTCCCATCCCACCCCAGCGTTAGCTTGACCAGCACTGAGTCGACCGGCAAGAAGAAGTCCCGCAAGTCCCGCCAAAAGACCACTCAAAGTATAGGTGAGGAGTTTGACTCGAGGAACGTTGATTCCCATCGCCCAAGCCGCCGGTTCGTTGCTCCCGATAGCTTTGAGGTGTGTCCCGAATCTAGTTCTCCCTAGGATAAGGGCCATGATCATACCGACAACACCCATGAAAAGGAAGAGAATCGGGATTTCCAAAATGTTCCCCTGTCCCAGAGTCAAGAGCAAACCACGATAAACAAGAATAGGAAAACCCTTAGTGATGACCAACACCACCCCTCGAGCAATGTTGAGCATACCAAGGGTTACGATAAAAGGATTAATCCGCAACTTACTTACGAGAAGCCCATTCCCCAAACCACAGAGAATACCGGCTCCAATGCCGACAGAGATTACTACATAGTCATTGCCCGTGGCGTTCAACATAGCAGCCAAGACCCCTGAAAGAGCAACCACCGAACCAACCGAGAGATCAATACCACCCGAAGTCATTACCATAGTCTCACCAGCAGCAATAATGGCATAAAGACTGATTTGCCTAGTCAAGTTAGAGAGATTGAAAAGATCCAGGAAATTGGGAGAGAGAATTCCCAAAACCACAAAGAGAACCCCAAAAAAGACGAAAACATTCACTTCACTCCGTGAAAGCAAGACCATTCCTCCTTCCTTATATTGACTGGTAGGAGGAAGGGTTTTCCTCCTACCAGTCAGAAAACAGCACTTATTGACCCAGCGGATAGAGGGTGATAGTGTCAAGAATTTTGTGTCAGAACACATGCTCCTTTTTCCCCCCTTTCTCATACCTCTTATTCCTCATGTTGAAGAGTTCCTCTTGCGGAGAAGGAAGTTTGGTAAGGTTTTCTCTGCATGCTGCTCGTTTCGCTCTATGCAGACAAGGTAGAGGAGCTTCTCGAA
>Ga0272448_1003099_pt1 | contig 20049 bp, 19 predicted proteins | sample YNPCB0191_FD_202220 | JGI IMG/M metagenome (GOLD analysis project Ga0272448, IMG submission 202220) | Hot spring sediment microbial communities from Yellowstone National Park, WY, United States - YNP-CB-019-1 | ecosystem: Environmental > Aquatic > Thermal springs > Hot (42-90C) > Sediment... | reverse complement strand
CCCACGGGCCGACGTCCGGCAGCCGATCAACATCGATGTGCCTTCCGGAGGCCCTCCTCTAATAAGGTGTCGGACGCCATTGCTGGCCGCTCTTTCGCCTTCGCTCGGATGGCATCCGTGCCGCGGCTCATCAGCCCTCTCATCTGCGCCGCCACTTGCGTCAAGCAATCCGACCCCCGACCCTTGCTCGTTTGGACTTGACCGACTCGGGGGTGATCGACTCGCGATAAAGGTTATAACGGTGCCGCTTACAGGCACATTCCGAGACAGCTTGGGTGGCACAAAAAAGAAGACGTTAGCCGGCATGGAGAAGGAGCAGGAGCGGAAGGACGAGGAGGAGAAGTCCAAGGAGAAGAAGGCCTCCAAGGGCTCCAAGCTTTCCAGGTCTGGGGGCCCGCAGTTCGCGGTCACCATAAGGGACGAAGACGCCCTACAGCAGCTGGCTCCGCTCAAGGCCATTACACTCTATTCGGCCACGAAGGTCCTCGGCGTCAAGGCGAGCGTAACCGCTGGCATCATCAGGAGCATGGCAGAGAAAGGCCTAATAGAGAAAGTTGGCGGATTCAGCGGCCACTATGTGTACGCAGTCAAGAAGAAGTAGATGCGGGAGGCGCCTGCACGACCTCGAGGACCAGGGTGTCCCCCCTTCCGATCTTCTTCAAGAGCCCGCTGTCTTCCGTCACCCTTCCCACGTAGTTCATCGGTCTGGCGGTGACCTTGTCGGCCGAGAAGATGTAGAGGGCGCCGTTCAAAGGCAGGAAGGCGATGTCGCCCGCCGCAAACTGCGTCTTCTGCTTTTCGGCAGCGGCCTTGATGTTTGTAAGCATGATGACGGAATCGCCCTCCAAAGTGACTCTGCCCATCACCCTGCCCTTGCGGATTATCGACAGGTTGGTGGATGGCGCCATATGTCTGATTATTTCACCCTTAAGTTTGCCCTTTCCCAGCACCGTTATCTCTAGCGGCACTCTGGAGAACGACTCGGCGGCGTTCATCTTCATTTGTTCTTAGTGGCCTTAACTCCCTTAAAAGAGTGGTGGGCACCGACGTCCTTTCAACCGAACGCGTACCTGATGGCGATGGGGAGGACTTGAACGCCCAAGAGGGTCCCCAAGCTACCTGTCTTGGACTCCTGCTCGGTGAACCTCCTCGTACCATCTCCCCTTACACCTGAGCCGCTCAACAGGAGGGGCACGGGATCGTCGCTGTGAGCCTTCAGCAGACAGGGCGTCGAGTGGTCCGCCGACACGGCAACCACGACGTCATCAGTTATCCGGGATGAAACCAATGGTGCGAAGAACCCGGAGTCGATTCCCTCGATGATCTTCGCCTTCCTCACCGCATCACCGTCGTGGCCTGGCTCGTCGGGGCCCTTTATGTGCAGATAGACGACATCGTACTTCCGCAGCAAGTCAAAGACCCTTTCGCATTTCGCTGCATAGTCAAAGACACCTCCCGACGTAAACACCTTCATGCCTGTCAACGACCCTATGCCCAGCTCCACGGGCATGTCGGCCACCGCGGCAAATCTCCTGCCGAACTTCTGCTCCAAGGTCTGAATATTGGGAAGGGCGTTGCCGGCGTCTCTGCAGAGGATCATGTTGGCAGGTTTGAAGCCTTTCGACTTGCGTAATGCGTTCACTTCGTCCTTCTCCAGGATCTCGTGCGACTTCTCCGTGAATTCGTTCACCAGAAGGGCAGCCACCCGGGCCCCTTCCGTTTCGTCCAGCGGGACGCAGAGCAACGGTCTTGCTTTGGCCACTTTTTCCTTCGCCACGCCCATCCCCCTCACTTTGGCATATGCTGGGTCGGTGTTCGATATTGAGCCCGAAAGGGGCGTGCCGTCCGCCCTGAAGGAAAGGACGGCGCGGTGGGCGACGGTATGGACGAAGGTGAAGGAGGCGTTCCGTCGGCTAAGCTTCAAGGACTTCGTTATCGCGCCAGCCAGCCTCCTTCCTTCGTCGTCGCTCAGGTTCCTGCCAGCCCGCCTGTCCACTATGTTCATTTCTTCGTCGACGGTGGCGAAGTTGGCTCTGAGAGCTACGTCGCCAGGCTTGAAGTCCACGCCGGCGCCCACGGCCTCTATTACTCCTCGCCCGGGGTAATCTTCTCCGAAGCTGTAGCCCAGCATGCTGAAGACGGCGATGTCCGATTCGGGAGCGATGCCCCTTCCCACCGTGTAAACTTGGCCGCTCACACCATCGGCTGCCAGGCTATCGAGGGCTGGCGTCCTTGCGGCTTCAAGGGGGGTCCTCCCGCCCAGAGAGGGATGAGGCCGGTCTCCAACGCCATCTAGCAGCACATAAAGCAGCTTGGGCACGGCGCCACTGGAACCTGAGGGAACTTATGAAGTTTGCCAGAGCTCGATGGCCGGCCTGCCCTAGCTTCTGGACAAAGAGGACGACCTAAATCCTCTTGTTATACGGGTTCTGGGCGGGTGGAGGCGGCGGCGTGCCCCTGTCTAGCATCTGGGCAGGGGTCCTGTATCCAGGTGGCGGCGAGGGAGGTTTGGGCACCGCAGGTCCTCTGGCCTTCCTCATTCTCTGCACTATCGTAGTGACCTTCCCTTCGAAATCGACTAGAATCGTGTTGTAGACGGCAAAGGTTTCGGCAGGGCCGCTGAACACCCTATGATATGATGGCGGAACCTGCTCGCCCATATAGACGAAATGGTCCAGTTGCTGAAGGATCCGCCATAAGACCTTGACGCGCTCATCCCCCACTTCTTTGATGTATGGCCTCAGAGATGATACTCTGTCGTACGAGACCCTCTGCATCGCGTTGGCCAGAAAGCCGTTGACATTACCTCCCACTTCGTCGGAAGCGATCGTGAGGGGCTCGGGCACCGTCAGGCTCCCGGCCGGCGTGGTGTCTGCGATGTATTCCGTCGGATTGACGAAAGAGAAACCCTGCTGATGCATGGTCGCTGCCAAGAACTTGAAGAAGCTCTTTTCTCGTTTACCCAAATCAGCCACGTCCAAGTAGATGACGTCCAGACCATCGCCCCCCTTGAGCCTGTCGAGTTCCTCGAAGGAGCCATTCGCCACCGCCCTGCTCATTTTGGTGTCCCTTATGAGCAGCCTCAGGCCCGGTGCAGTGGCGGAGGTGTAGGTGAAGGCAGGGCTCTCCGCGTTCAGGCTCGGCACGCCGTCCACTACGGCGCCCAAGAAGCCCATCCCTTCAACGCTACGCGCGATCCTGTCGTTATAGATCAGCTTGGTGTTGACGAAGACCTTGGGCTGCGCCGCGAACATTTTGTTCAAGAGCGTAACGTTTTCCTTCACCTGTTCCTCGAACTCCTCCAGGCCGCCCGAATACAGGGAGGCCAGGCTGCTATGATACGACGTAGCCAGAAACTCCACGGCCCCGAGGCCAAGCAGCTTCTTGATTGTGCTGAGGAGGAAAGCGTCCTCCTTGACGACCTGCTCAATGAAGAGCCCCGACGCGGCGATGGCAAAACGGAAGGGGTTAGGGGTCTTTGCTGTGGCTTCGGCCTCTTCGAGAAAGCCAGCGAGAAGCGGCGTAAAAATCTGCTTGCTATTCTCGAGGTAAAGCTTATGGCAAAGCCCGTAGTCGAAATAGCGGTCCATCAGGCTAGCTTCTTCTGCGATCCTTTTCGCCCTCTCATAAGGAAAGCTTCGGCTCAGGTACATCGGCTGGTGCAAGTATACGATTGGGCATATCTTCTGCAATTTGGCTTGCGTTGCCTCTTCTCTGTGCTTGCGTTTAATCGGAGCGAGTAAAATCATTGAGCCTATCGGCTCAAATTGGTTAAACTCTCACCTACACGAAACGTCAAGAGTTCGCAAACCTATTAAGCATCACGCTTTGGTAGATGTGGCGAGCAGGTGCCCTTGCCTGAACTTAGAGTCAACTACGTCTCCAAGCTGATGTCTCTGGTCCCTCTGGAGAAGCCTGCCAAGCGCTCTTCCAAAGAAGGCTGCGCGTATTGCAGGGGCAACGAAGCACAGACTCCTCCAGCCGACCTGGTGCTACAGGACAAGTTCGGAGGCATAGTAAAGACGAGCGACGGTGGAGACGACAGGATTAAGGACTGGGTGGTCAGGGTCTTCCGCCACCCTGACCCTTTGGTGTTCGAAGACTCCAAAGCAGGATACAGCGACGAGCCACTCTACGGCGAGCCGGCTCGGGGCAGCCACTATGTCGTGGTGGCCACGCCCAACCATGAAGACAAGTTTCACAGGATGAACGTCGACCAGCTGGCCGACGACCTGATCGCGCTTCAGGAGCAGCTCAAGACCCTGTACCAGGCCCGTGGCGTCTCCTACGTAGCGGCTTACATCGACGAGGAAGGCGGAAAGGAGGCCGATTCTCATCCCCACATCGACCTCGTAAGCTTCTCAAGGATCCCTCCTACAATAGAGGCCGAGTCGAAGATGTCAGACTCGGTCTACGAAGAGCTGGGCCAGTGTCCTTACTGCCGCTTGGTCCAAGTGGAGTCAGGGGGGCCCCGGCAGGTCCTCTCATCTGAGCATTTCTTGGCCTTCGTCCCTTGGGCTCCTGGCGTCGACTACGAGTATTGGATAGTTCCGAGGAAGCACCAGAAGAGCTTCCTCAAGATGACCCAGCAGCAGGTCAAGGACATGGCCAGGATGCTCCGCTGCACGTTGGGCGGCCTCTCAAACGGGGTTGGGCTCAACTACCACGTGGCCTTTCACTTTGCGCCTGAAAAGAGGCAGCAGTCCCAATTCCATTGGCACTTGGAAGTCTACCCGGAATCGGGCACAAGGAAGGCGTTGGACGAGGGCTTCGGGATCTCCGTCAGTTCCCTTCCCCCCGAAACGATGGCGGAGCAACTCGGAGCCGCATCGAGGAAGGAAGTGGCGGCACTGCTCGGCGTGAAGTAAGCGAAACCCCGAATGCAACTCTTTAATACCCGCAGCTGAGCCAAACGGCTCGTGCCTTCAGCAGGATTCAAGCGCGAGGTTGTGCAAGACTTCGAAGTCGGCGATGAAACGCCAAGCTCAATAGCGCTCAAGATGAAGTCGGCGGGCGGGTTCACCGGACGCCATTTTGCCGAAGCCGTCGACATACTCGCCGATATGTGGACGGACGGAAGGTGCTTCAAGATCTTATCCTTCCCAGCCGATATAGTTTCGACAGGGCTCAGGGGTGTCATCAGACAGCTCGTGCGTGACGGAAGGGTGAATCTTGTCGTTACCACCTGCGGCACGTTGGATCACGACGTGGCTAGGAGCTTCGCTCCATACCTGAAGGGCGACTTCCGGCTCGACGACGGGAAACTGCTCAAAGCGGGATATCATCGTCTGGGCAACGTGCTAGTCCCCAAGTCTTCATACGGCCCCCTCCTCGAAGACAAGATCCAGCCCTTCTTGGAGAGGCTTTATGACGAGGGTATACGGCAGGTGGGCGGAAGCGAGCTGGCTTGGCTCCTAGGTTCCAGGCTTCTCAATGAAGACTCCATTCTGTACTGGGCAGCCAAGAACAAGGTCCCCGTCGTCGTGCCTGGCATCACGGACGGCGCGGTGGGCTCTCAGATTTGGCTCTTCTCCCAGAGGCGCCGTGACTTCAGGGTCGATGTGCTCAAGGATGAGGAAACGATGTCGGATGCCGTCTTCGAATCCAAAGAAATGGGAGCCCTCATGCTGGGTGGAGGAATAAGCAAACACCACGCCATATGGTGGGCTCAGTTCAGGGGTGGCCTGGACTATGCCGTGTATATCACGACGGCCGTGGAGTACGACGGTAGCCTCAGCGGCGCTCTAGTTAAGGAGGCGGTTTCGTGGGGGAAGGTTAAGCCGAAAGCCAAGCAGGTGACCGTTCACGGCGACGTTACGGCGCTTCTGCCCTTCCTCGTTTCCGCGGCGATCGGCCGCACATCGAAAGAGTGAACTATGGGCCCGAAGGTCACGTGTTCTTTGCGCCGACGTAAGATTTATAGACACGACGCGGTATAACGATAAATCATGTTTTTCAGCGCTACAGCTGGTAACCTCGCACCATTGATGGGGGAAGCATGAAAAATTGGCAGAACTGGAGCTGAGCGCAGTCCCAGGCAGCAGGCGTGATTTCCTCATCTTCCTAGCGGCTGTGGCGCTGACGGCGTCCGTCCTTTGGTACATCCTGTCCGACTTCAAGCAGACGATGGCCGGCACCATATTCATCGCCACGGTGATAGGCACGCTAATGTTCTGGCGTTTCAGGCTGGCCATCGCCTTCGTCGGCATTTCCGTGCTTCTCGCCACCCAGACGCTGGACATCGACCATATGATCCGATTCATGAACATCGATGTCATCACCTTCCTGGTGGCCATGATGGTCCTGGTGGACATCGCCAAGGACAGCGGCTTCTTCACGTGGTTGCTGGGCAAGGTGCTCAAGGCGACCCAGTACGACCCGAGGAAGGTCCTGTTGGTGCTGCTCGCCATGTCTAGCCTGATGGCCGCGATGGTGGACGAAGTAACGTCCATACTGTTCATCATAGCCATCGTCTTCGAATACTGTTCTTACTTCGACTTGGAACCCCTTCCCTATGTGATTTCGTGCGTCCTAGCCACCAACGTCGGCAGCTCTGCCACCATGCTGGGCAATCCCATAGGGATACTGATAGGCCTCAGGGGGAACTTGACCTTCGAGGACTTTATCGTGTGGGCCACGCCCGTTGCCATCCTGTCTCTGCTGGTCCTCATGGCGGTCCTCCCCATCTGGTACAGGAAGCCCCTCCACGAGGCGAAGAGCAGGGTGACGGCCAAGCTGAACGGACCAGCCAAGGCTGAGGTCTTCGAAACCATAGGCGCCGACAAGATGCGCGAAGTGAAGTTGAGTGGCGCCCTCCTCATCGCCACCATATTCGCGGTGGCCATCCACTACAGGCTGGAGCTCCTGCTTGGCGTGGAGAAGTTCACCTACCTCCTTGTCGCGGCCTTTATGGGCGCAGCCGTGGGCCTCCTTTGGAAGAGGGGCAAGGCCCGCCTGATCGTGGAAAAGGGCGTCGATTGGTGGACTTTGATCTTCTTCATGTTCCTCTTTGCCAAAGCGGGAGCTCTTCAGTACACAGGGCTCACCGACAGGCTGGCGAGCGGCATCGCCACGCTGGCCACTTCTCAGCTTCAGATACAGACTTTCGTCCTCTGGTTCAGCTCCTTCGCTTCCTCCCTGCTGGACAACGTCGTCCTGGTGGCTGCCCTCATACCTGTCGTCCATAGCCTGGCCTCCTTGGGCTTCAACGGCGAACCTCTCTGGTGGGGCTTGCTCTTTGGGGGCGTGTACGGAGGCAACATCACCATGATCGGGAGCACGGCCAACATCGTGGCGCTGGGCATGCTGGAGAAGAGGTTCAACTACCACATGAAGTTCTTCAAATGGATCTGGGTGGGGCTCGTTGGAGGCATCCTGCCCACCCTGGTGGCCCAGATATGGCTGACCGTCTTCTTCCACTAATCGTACTCACGTAAGGCCGCGTCGGTCACATCGTGAATGTAGCGATCCATCCAGCTCTGAGCCTGAGGCTCGGCATGGCGGGCACCCACAAGCTCGTTGACGAAAGAGAGAAAGACCCAGCGCTCAACAAGCAGCCCCACCGGCTTGCCCTTGGAATCAACAACTATCAGCCTCAGGATACCATGATCCCTCATAAGTCTCAGGCCCTCCTCCAAGGAGGCGTTTTCGTTGACGGTCACGGGATGTAGGGTGGCCACGTCCTTTAGCTTCGTCTTCAACGGGTCCTTCATCTCGGCGACGACCTTCATCACTATATCTCTGTCAGTCAGGATCCCCAGCTGGCCTCCTCCCAGGTCGACGCCCAGGCTCCCCAAGTTGTTCTTCTTCATGAGTTCCGCGGCATCAGCCACCGACTGCTCTCCCATCACTATGTAGAACTTCTTTCTCATGAACTCCTTGACGGACCTGTTAAAGAAAGACTCGTCTACGGGCACGGCAGGACTGGGGCCTTTTCATCTTAATATTGTTAACTATTTCACGTCGATCTAACAGCGCGCCGCCGGCTCAGCGCGAAGAAGGCTGTCATGGCGACGGCCATCAGGATGGCCAAGAGCAGCAGCAGGGGCCCTTTGTCACCGTATCCGAAGGCGATGGGTATGAACCCGATGAAGATGACGCCCGCCATCGAGGACCCCTGTCGTTCGAAGGCTCCGGCAAGGAGCGCCAGAAACCCAAGGACGATCAGCAGAAGGCCTGTGACGGTCAGGATCTTCCGAAGGTGAGGCTTGTCCATGTCCGTTCCACCCGTTACGCTACCTCGGCAGGTAGAGCATCAAGGCCAGGGCCACCAGCATTCCAACAGCCAGCAGGGCGGCTATGATCACCGCCCTCGAATCGTTGCCGATGGCGATGGGCAGAGGCCCCACAAAGATCACGGCGGCTCCCTTTCCCTGTGGTTCGTCGACTCGCCCGCCCTGGGCCAGAAGCAGACCAACGACCAAGGCGGCTAAGCCCAACATGATCAGAACGAAGCCCAGCTCCTGCAACATAGTCCGTCGTTCTCCGCCGTTCTCTTTAATCTTGTCGATTCCTCTCCTCTCGGGTTCAACGTGAGGAAAGCCTGTAGAGGGCGTAGGCCGAGACGAATGCCGCTCCAGCCATGACGGCTGAGTACTCGAAGGCTAGGGCGTAACTCCACGTCTGGAAGATCCCTCCGAAGACAGCTGCGCCAACGAAGGCCGCAAGGCCCTGTACGGTCTGCACGATGCCGTACCCCGACCCTAGCCCTCTCGATTTCATGACCTTAGGCACGGCGGCCTTGCCCAGAGTCTCAGATGCGCTGAGCGCCAACCCGTAAAGGGCGAACCCCAGCGCAGTTGTGATTACGTCGCTCGCCAACGCCATCACGACGGAGGCTAAAACGACAAGAAGAGGGGCTGCGACCATGGATTGGACGACTCCCATCCTATCGCCTATTCGGCCCACAAACGGGGACGCGCCAGCGTACACTAGTTTCGCGGCGAAGTAGAGCCCGATAGAAGCTATGATGGCAAGATGGGTGTTCCCAGCCACAGCTCCCAGGACCTGGTTCGCCCTGAGGAGCATGAAAGACCGGCTGGTGTCGACTGATCCGACCACCGACAGGGACACGAGGGCGGAGAACCCTAAGTATACGGCGAGCTGCCGTCCTGCCACCGATCTCGCAGCTTCTTTCTTGGATGAACCTTCTCGGCGCGTTTCGACCGCCAGGGCAGCAAGGACCATGACCGAGATGAAACCAGGCACGCTCCCCGCAAGGAACACGAACGTGTAGTTCACGGTGCTCGAATAGTACAGTATAAGGATCGCCAAAGTGATGCCTATCACGGCGCCCGCCGTGTCCATCGAACGATGCAGGCCGAAGGCGCGTCCCAGCTTTTCCGGCAGGACGCTCTCGGCGATCATGGCGTCACGTGGCGGATTCCTTACACCTTTGCCCACTCGGTCAAGCGCTCTGAGCGCAGCGACGTCGGCTGGCGTCGGAGCAAAGCCGAAGAGCGGCCTTACGACGGCGGAGATGGAGTAGCCCAATGTGGCTATGGCCTTTCTGCCACCTCGCACGTCCCCGACGAAGCCCGAAAAGACTTTTGTGACGCTCGACACGAGCTCCGCCAGCCCGTCGATGAGGCCGACCTCCAGCAGCGATGCCTTCAGGGCATCTACCAGATAGAAGGGCAGAATGGTGACCGCTAGCTCGCTCGAGACATCCGTAAGAAGGCTCGTCAACCCAAGGACGTACACGTTGCGGTAGAGCCCCTTGCTAGGCTTGGACTCGGCGGCCACAGCAGGGTGCGTGCTGCGCCATCACAAAAAGGTTGTTAGCCCTCGTCTTCAGCTCAGAAAAGTCGTTTCAGTTGCACCTTCTCTCGTTTCACCTTTCCTATTGCGTAGCGAGAGCCCTCTGACGGAGCTCTCCATAAATTAAATCGGGGGCGGCATCGGGGAGGGCGCCGGTCCACAGGTGCAAGGTCGTTCGCGGCCCGTTCGACTAGGGCCTCCGACCCCGACACGGTTTTGATATCCTCCTCTCTGCATTTCCTGACAAGTTCGGTTTCCCCTTTCGATAGCATCAAATCGATGACGGCGGCCATAAAAGGCAACCGTCTTCTCTTCTGAGCAGCAGGTCCTCTTGGCCTTAGAGCCCAGCGGAGTGGCGTTGACAGGTGGGTTTACGGCTTGGAGGTCGACCTCCGCCCGGCCTTCGAGATATGGCCGAACAGGAGCGTTCGCACCCAGGACCAACCTCAGCCCTCTAACGATCGCGTTGGCCCTCCGCAGGTTGGCTGCAGGAAAGACGAAATTCGTATGTGCGTCCCTTCAGAGCGCGCAGCAGGACGCCCTCGCCGTTGCCCCCATCCCCGGATTATTGCGCGGTCCTTCTAGGGCTTGAGCTCACGCTCGCGCTCGAGGGCGGGGTTCGCGCTCGGCGTCTATCTTATAGGGCACCTATTAGACAGCTTATAGTGTGAAGGACCCTCTAGAGATGGCAGCAAAGGAGTACCTTCCGTGGGTCAGGGGCCTTGCCGCCCTCGACCTTAGGAAGGAGGGCATCAGCGAATCCCGGATAGCTTCGTACCTCGGGGTGACCCAACCGTCAGTAGCCTTGTACTTGAAGAGAGACCGAAGGTATTATCTCGAGAAGCTCGCCGCCATAGGGCTTGCCAGAGCAAGGGTGGAAGGCCAAGTGGCCGCCTATGTCGACTCCTTGAAGCACGGAGGCACTGATTCCATCACCAATTCGCTGGTAATGGTGACTGAAACGCTTGCGAGCGGGGCTCTATGTGACCATCACAGAAGTGAGGCGGGCCTTCCCGAAGGCTGTGACGTCTGCATGAGGTTCTTCGGGGCCGGAGACAGGACCGAACGTTCGAAACTCCTCCGGGAGCTGAGCGAAGCGGAGGCGATGTTGGAGGCCTCTTCGACTTTCCCTGCGCTCATCCCCGAAGTCTTCAGCAACTTTGTCTGCGCCCTCCCCGAAGCGCGGACGGAGCAGGACGTAGCGGGCTTTCCTGGGAGGATAGCCAAGGTATTGGGGAGGGCCAGAGCCACACGCAACCCCGAGTTCGGCGTTTCAAGGCATACAGCGGGGGTGCTGCTGGCCGTCAAGGGCAGGTTCAACGAGGTCAACAGTTGCATCAACGTGCTCTACGACGACTCGATCGGCGAGCTTGTCAGTGCGCTAGGATGGAAACGCCTCGACATCGTGCTGGACGTCGCAGCCGGAGCGAAACAGGAAGCCTTCGACAGGGCGGTAAGAGCGGCCCTTGGCTCGGCTTCTCGTGCCCCAGACATCATGGTTCATACGAGGGGGATGGGGCTGGAGGCTTCGGCTTACGTCTTCGGCTCAGACCCTGTTGACGTGGTGGACAAAGCGCTGTCTCTCGCCGACGCGAGGGTGCGCCTGACGTCTAAGTGATTATGGGGATGGGGTAGCCGCACGTCGGGCATCGTCCGTCCTTTAGGACGTTCTTCTTCACCCCGAAGACGTGTCGGACGACCAGCTCCGTCCCGCATTTAGGGCAGTAGGTCGTCTCGAAACGGTCATCCCACAGGTTGCCTATGTACACGTACTTGATGCCCACGGACTTGGCCAGCTCATACATGCCTATGAGCATCTCTCTGGGCGTTTCAGGGACGTTCATCATCTTGTAGTCGGGGTGGAACCTCAAGAGATGAAACGAGGCCTCGTCTCCCAGCTCTTCGAGGACGAACTTCGTCATCTTCTCAATGTCCTCGAGATGGCTGCCCTCCGGCACGGGTACAACCAAGTTGGTGACTTCCACGTGTACGCCCTTCCTGTGCAACAGCCTTATGGCTTCGAAGATCGGAGCCGGCGAAGGCACGTAGATGTATTTCCTGTAGAACTGCTCGTTGCCGTTCCCCTTGAAGTCGACAGCGATCGCGTCAAGGTGGGGTGCCAAAGCTTCTACCGCCTCTGGGGTCATGTATCCGTCCGAGACCCAGGTCGTGAAGAGACCCTCTTTGTGTGCCGCTCTCATCACATCTAGCATGAATTCGATTTGGGTGGTGGGCTCGTTGTACGTCCCTGTGATCCCATCGACGCCAGACGTCAAAGCCATTTCGACCACTTCATCGGGCGAAGTGTATGGCTCCTCCACCCTCCTCCTTTGGCTGATGTCGTAGTTCTGGCAGAACTGGCAGGCGAAGGTGCAGCCCGCCGTAGATATGGAGAGGACGCGGCTACCGGGCTTGTAATGGAAGAGCGGCTTCTTCTCTATGGGGTCGACCGCAGCCGCCGTCAGTCGGCCGTAGCTCAGGGCATAAAGCTTCCCTCCGAAGTTTCCCCTTACCCCGCAGAAGCCCACCTTCCCCTCAGGGACGGAGCAGTAGCGAGGGCATAAGTAACACTTGACACGTCCACCCTCCGCCGGCCTCCAAAACTGGCCCTCGACGCGTTTCTCCACCTGCATCGACTGAGTTCATTAAGGCCCATACGGAGATATATCCGTGTCGCAAGCTCCGCGTCACCCCAGAAGGTCTGCGGCCTCTTTCCTGAGGCTCAGGACCCTCCCTTTGGAGACTCCCGTCTTGTCACCGACATCTTCCTCCCTGAAGCGAGCCAAGTCCCTCAACAGCACGATGCCGCAGGCGGCCAGGGTGGCTGCTTCGTGAGGCCTGAGGTCAGGAAGGATCGTGACAGGATAAAGGCGTTCCCTGTCTATGATCGTCTCCAGCCCGTTCTCCCCCGGATGGCGCCAGCCTAGGAGTTCTATGCCCCTGCATTCCGAGTAGGTGACCGCGTCGACGGAGAACTTGGTATTCGTGACGAGCATGGCCGACTCGATCTTGGCGCCAATGTGCCCCTCGGCGTAGCCCTCCTTTATGTCCAAAAGGCGGGCATACGTGTACATGGCTTCCTTGAGGCCCGTGTAGACGCCCTTGAAGTTATGATACTTGCATTCTACCAGGGTGGACGTGGCACCCTTCGTCGCTATGATGTCTATCTCATGTTTCACACAACGACCGTGAGCAACGTTCCTCACGGAGACGTCGTAGCCGATCGCGGTGAGCACGGCACCCACGAAATCCTCGAAGGGGAAGCCGCTGGGGCCCAACTTCATAATGGAGTTCTTCAACGCGTACCTGAGCGATACCCTCTTGTCGTAGGAGCTGAGCAGCTTTGAGGCCCTTTGGTATATCTCCCTGGTGGGAATGCCGTCCCTCAGGCCGCCCTCCAGCTCCTGCAGGATGCTCAGCGCCACGTCACGAGGGGCCCCGCCTCGCATCACGGATCGAATGAATTTCTCCCGGTCGAAGGGCTCCCTTTCGCCAGTGGCCTTGAGAACGAAGACCATCCTATCCGTCACAACATGGGATAACACAGGCTTAAAAGCTGGTTGCTCCACAAATGGAAGGCCTAACTTTATTACGCCTGCCCTCCGACTTTAAGGAGGGAAGATGACGTCCCTCCTAGAGTATTTTGTGATGGCCTTGGGTACGCTCTTCACCCTTTACTCCGTCTACTGGGGGACAGTTCTGATCTCAGGAGGGTACGTCCTTTGGAAGGGCAGGAAGACAGCCCCTTCTGGGGACTCATACGGTGAACTTCCCTTTGTTTCTGTGCTGGTGGCAGCAAGGAACGAAGCTTCAGTAGCCTCGAGGCTAATCGGCTCCCTCAAGTCGCTCACCTACGATCCCTCCAAGGTGGAGTTCATCATCGTGGAAGACAACTCCACGGACGGCACGTTCGAGCGCCTCAGAGACAGCGTCAAGGGCGACGGACGCTTCAGGGTCCTTCACATTGACAACTCCAGCGGCAAGCCCGGAGCGCTCAACGAAGGCCTACGGCTGGCCAGAGGGGACCTCATCTTCGTTATGGATGCCGACTGTGTCCCGGAGCAGGACATACTGCTGAAGGCGGCCCGTGCAAGGTCTGAGGGGAAGCACGTGCTCGTAGGCTACTTCAGGATAGTGAATTCAAGCCAGAACCTGTTGACTCGCCTGGCTGTCTTCGAAGAGCTGCTGTGGCGAGTGATGAGCGCCGGGAGGACCAGGTTAGGCCTCTCCGTTCCGATGTCAGGCTGCTGCACAGTGGTGAGCAGGGAGGCGCTGCTCAAGGTGGGTTACGAATTCAAGGCGAACCTCACCGAGGACGCGGAGCTGGGCATGCGCCTGCTCAAGGCTGGCTACCCAGGATACTACCTTGATTCCTTCGTATGGCAGGAAGCGCCGTCTACGCTGGGGACCCTTGTGAAGCAGCGCATTCGCTGGTACAGGGGCTATCTCGAAACGGCCTTGGCCCATTACGACGTCTTCCGCTACGCCCAACTTAAGAAGGCCTTGGACTCCATGTTGATGCTTTCTACGCCTTTCTTTGCCCTGCTCACCTTCCTTTCGTACATCTTCTCCGTGGCCAGCCTTCCCCAGACCGCCAGCAGCCTCACGCTGCTCCTCTTCGTCGTGGGGTTCCTGGGGATGAATCTCCTTTCGCTGTTGGTCCTCAATCTCGGGTTGGCGTTGATCTGGGGCCACAGCGCTTCTCAGATGGTGAGGTTCACTCCCCTCGTGTACCTCTACACTACTCTTATTTCCATAACGTCCGTTGTGGCCATCTTTCAAATGCTTATGAAACGCAAACAAGGCTGGACGAAGACCGAGCGTTCAGGTTACGTGGACGTGCCTATGATGGCCGAAATCTCAGCTCGGGGGAAGCAGCCGCCTTGACGCATCCCCACCCTTCGTCTTAAGTTTATTACCCCGCGCAAAGTTTGCACAGACGATGACCGACATGGAGACAGCCTCGTCTCTTCTGGAGAACTACGATGCCCTTCTGGCTAGGGCGAAAGAACTCGTCATCCTCATGACCGCCTCGGGCGTGCTCGAGTGGGACATGGAGACCAAAATGCCTCCTCGAGGAATAATCCTGAGGAGCCAACAGCTTTCGCTGCTGAGCCAGTTCGCGCACAGGCTGGGTACTGACCCAGTTATCGGCTCTCTGATCTCCAAGATAGAGTCCGACCCCGGCTTCGGCGAACTGAACGAAGTCCAGAGAAGGAACGTCCATCTCATCAGGAAGAACTACGAAGAGCAGACTAAATTGCCCGAAAAGCTAGTGGCAGAGACGGCACGACAGAGGGCCATCGCCATCGACGTATGGAAGAAGGCCAAGGCCTCCCGTGACTTCTCCCTCTTTCGTCCCGAACTTGAGAAGGTGGTCGACCTAAAGGCCCAAGCGGCCGTAATGCTGAAGGACGTCAAAGGGTCGCCCACTCCCTACGATGCACTCGTCGACGACTTCGAGCCCAGGATGACAGCGGCCCAGATCGGCCCGATATTCGACGAGTTAAAGGCAGGCCTAATCTCCATCACACAACGGTGTCAGGCGTCGCCCCGCCAGCCCAACCCCGGCGTCCTCGAAAGGTTTGTACCAATGGACGTTCAACGCAGAGTGGCCGAATCGCTGGCGAGTTTCGTCCTCTACGACGTCAAGTCCGGCCAGGCGGGCGGAAGGATAGACGAGACGGAGCACCCCTTCACCCAGGGGTACTATGACGACGTTCGCATCACGACCCATTACCACGAGAAGAACCCCACTTCCTCCATATTCTCTGTGCTCCACGAGGCAGGTCACGCCACCTACGAGCAGAACCTCCCCGGAGGGTGGATGTATCAGCCCGTCGGCGCCGCTTGCTCGTCGGGCTTCCACGAGTCCCAGTCTCGTTTCGTCGAAAACATCGTGGGCAGGTCCACTGAGTTCTGGTCTTTCTACTTGCCAAAGCTCAAGGAGCTGACAAACGGGGCCTTCGCCGACGTCGACTTGGGCTCCTTCGTTAGAGCGATCAACCAAGTCAAGCCGTCAAAGATCAGGGTCGAGGCCGACGAAGTCACCTACTGCCTGCACATCATCGTAAGGTTCGAGCTGGAGCGGGACATCTTCGCCGGCAAAGTGAAGGTCTCAGAACTGCCACAGCTCTGGAACGAGAAGTACGCAGAGTATTTGGGCGTCAAGATCGAGAACGATTCGGAGGGGGTCATGCAGGACACCCACTGGGCAGCCACCTACTTCGGCTACTTCCCATCCTACGCCCTTGGTAACGTCTACTCCGGCCAGATCCTCCACGCCATGGAGAGGGACCTGCCCGACTGGCGAAATTCGATTTCGAGGGGAGACTTTTCGCCAGTGCGGGGATGGCTCAGGGAGCACCTGTATTCCCTTGGCAATCTCTACGACCCGACCGACCTCCTGAGGCGCGTAACAGGGGAGGACATCAATGTGAGGTACTACCTCGATTATCTACGGTCGAAGTACGGGGAACTCTACGGGTTCTGAGGATAGCACGTCCGCCCGTGGAAAACGTTTAACCGAAACGCAGCCGGTAGTACCTTCGATGGCCACGCTGAGAGGCACCATCAGCCTGAGGGACACGTTGAGCGGCGAAGTGAAGACTCTGGACAGCTCCGAAAAGCCGGAGCTGAGCATTTACGTCTGCGGCCTCACGGTCTATGATGCCGCCCATATAGGCCACGCGAAGACCATCGTCTTCTTCGACGTCCTCAGAAGGGTCTTAGAAGCGAAGGGGTTCCGGGTCAATTATGTGCAGAACTTCACCGACGTTGACGACAAGATCATAGCCAGGGCGAAGAAGCTTGGCGTGAAGGCATCAGCGTTGGCCGAAAGCAACATCAGAGATTACTTCAGGGATTTCGGCCTTCTCAACGTCGAAGGCGCCACCGCGCACCCCAGGGCCACTGAAAACATAGGGGAGATGCAACAGTTCATCTCAGGCTTGATGAACCGAGGCCTGGCTTACACGACGGAGACTGGCATCTACTTCGACGTCTCTCGCTTCCCGTCCTATGGGAAGCTCTCAAAGGTGAAGCTCCAGGAGCTGAAGTCAGGCGCGAGGGTGGACCCCGACCCGGCCAAGCGCAATCCAGCCGACTTCGCCCTTTGGAAGTTCGCCGATGACGAGCCCAGCTGGGAAAGCCCCTGGGGCAGAGGCAGGCCCGGATGGCACTTGGAGTGCTCCGCGATGGTTCGAAAGTACCTCGGCGAGACGATAGACATTCACGGAGGAGGAGAGGACCTCATTTTCCCCCATCACGAGAACGAAATCGCCCAGTCGGAATCGCTGACCGGCGCTCCGCTCTGCCGGATCTGGATGCACGTAGGGCTGTTGAACTTGGCCGACGAGAAGATGTCCAAATCCTTAGGAAACATCATTACGGTTCAGGAGGCCGTCAAGAAGTGGGGCGCGAACACCCTGAGGTACTTTCTCATCTCCAACAGGTACAGGAATCAGGTACGCTTCACCGAAGAGGGATTGAAGAACAGCAACCTAAATTGGGGGGTCATCGAAAGCGCGGCTTACGAGCTTCGGTACCCTTCGGGCAAAGACGGCGAGTTCGACGACGCTGAGCTCAGAGCTTCTTTCGACAAGTTTGACTTCTTCCTGTCCGATGACGTCGACACTCCTGGGGCGCTGGCTGAGCTGGTCAAGGTCTCTAGGCTCATCCTGAGGCTTGCATCTCAGGGCCGGCTGGGGCCCAGGAACGCGAAAGCCGCGATGGACGTCTTTGGCGTCATGTTTCGTGTTCTGGGGTTCAAGCTTCCGGAACCCACAGCCGAAGAAAGGGTCGAGGTGGAGGCTCTCATATCAAGGCGCGCTTCGCTCCGCTCGGAAGGGAAGTACCTTGAGGCTGATGAGATCAGGCAGAGGCTTGCCTCGCGGGGGATCCGGTTGGTAGACAGAAAGGACGGAACCATCTGGATGAAGGTCGAGAGCTTGTGAATGTGGTTCGCTTGTAATGCTTTTAAACAGGCGCCATTGGCTTCATAGGTGGTCAACCGTTCCATGCTCGAACTGTTTCAGACTGCCACCGATTGGGGGACGATGGTCTACAACTTAGTCTGGATACTCTCTTTCATGGTCCTCTTCGTCTACGGGAGCAGGATACAGATCTACTTCAGCCTCCGCAAGATCGGCGGGGACCTGAGGAAGCTGGAGAGGATGAAAGAAGGTGCCAAGTCGAGGCTGAGGCAGGAGATAAGCAGGTACGGCATGGACGAGCCCACGATAAAGAGCCAAGTGGATCAGCTCATCACCTCAGTGATGATCGAGCCCGTCAGCATGGACCCGCAGGGCATAGTCTTCAAGCTGAACCACATCATCCGCACTTACGAGAACTACTTCAAGTCCAAAGTGGCCAACTTGACCCCCAAGGCGGACAGGATCACTCGCCAAAACTTGTCCAACCTTGTGGAAGTGGGCATGGCCTTGGATTACCTCTACAGGTACGTGCGTCATCTTTACTCATCTGCAAAGAAGTACAACGACCTCTTCGCCGTTGTGACCTTGCAGATGAACCTCCCTCTCCTTATGGACACTGCAGACGCCTACTACTCCTCAGTCGACGCCTTCAGCAAGGGCGACCCGATCGGCGATGGCCTCGGCCCTCTTGTGGCCTCTAGGATAATTTCGACCAATCCGGTCAGGCTGGTCACGGAGGAGACGGTCTATTCAGAGACGAGCCTCGACGACAGGCGTCTTATAGTCGTCAGGGCTGAGGGGCCTGGCGGAACGGTCGGCCGCCCTGGCGAAGCCGTCGAGAAGCTCTTGGAGATATATCCCGACGTATCGATGGTCGTGACGGTGGATGCGGCCCTAAAGTTGGAAGGAGAGAAGTCAGGCGAAGTGGCCGAAGGCATTGGGGCGGCGATAGGCGGCCCGGGGGTCGACCGCTATTTGATTGAGGAGTCGGCGACCAAGAGGAAGGTGCCAATGTACGCCGTCGTCGTCAAGATGTCAGAGAAGGAGGCCATTACAAAGATGAAGGACGAAATCAAGGCCGCATCGGACGAGGTCCTCAACAGGATAAGGAGGCTGTTGGCGGACAAGACGAAGCCCAACTCGACAGTTCTCCTGGCTGGCATAGGCAACACGATGGGCATCAGATAGGCGCACAAGTGAAGCGTTTCTCGTGCTCCGAACCTCAATGTGACAGCCCGAGCACTACTTGAAGCCAGGCTTCAGCCACGCCTTTGGGGTTGTATCCGCCTCCACCCAAAGCGATGAGCCTGCCTTCGCAATATGTGTGGCTCACTTTGACGAGCTCCTCGGTGGCATACCTGTGTGATGACGACGAAAGGGATAGATGCGTCAGAGGGTCCCCTGCGAGGCAGTCTCCTCCAGCTTGAAGTATCACCAGCTGCGGCTTTGCCCTCTCAGCGAGGCGAAGGGCCTTCTTGAAGGCCTCCCTGAAGTCTCCGTCGCCAGCCCCGGGCTGCAGAGGGACGTTCACCTTGGTGCCCCTGGCCTTCCCCGTCCCCTCCTCCCATTCGAAGCCTGTACCCGGATAAAGGTGGCGGCCGTCTTCGTGGCTGTCGAAGATGAAGACCTCAGGGTCGCCTTCGTAACTGTAGTATACGCCGTCACCATGGTGGGCGTCCATGTCGACGTAGAGCAGGGGAGAAAGGCCGTACCTTCTCTTCGCCAGCTCGATCGCCACTCCTATGTCGTTGAAGACGCAGAAGCCAGCCGACGAATCCCTTCTTGCATGGTGAAGGCCTCCCACGGGGTTGAAGCCGTGTGTTACTTCACCCGAAGCGACGAGCTCGAGCAGCTTCACGGTGCTGCCCACGACGTAGGATGCCGCCTCGAACACGCCCTTGTATGCCGGGGTGTCACCGCCATCCAAATAGCCATCGCCTCTTAGCGAAGACGCCTTCACGAATGACAGATGCTCCCGGGTGTGGAACTGCAGGATCGTGTCTTCGTCGGCCATTGTAGGTTGGACTTTCACGACGCCGGGCCGTTCGAACGCCTTCGCCTCTTCCAGCCGGGCGAAGAACTGTCTGACCCTGCTGTTGTTCATGGGGTGGCCCTCCGGGAAGGAGTAGAGAAGGAGCTCTTCTCCCACCACCACCCCCGTCCTGCACGCCAGGGCTCCCACCTACCTCTTGTATCCCATCTTGCGCAGCAGGTCTTTCCTTTCTTTGGCGTTTTCCTCCGTTTCCACGCCCTTCGGTGAAACGCCATCGATGACGCCAAGTATTCCGTTTCCCTGCTCTGTCTGTGCGACTATGACCTGAACGGGGTTGGCGGTGGCGCAGAATACGCCGACCAC
>Ga0272448_1003090_pt1 | contig 20102 bp, 18 predicted proteins | sample YNPCB0191_FD_202220 | JGI IMG/M metagenome (GOLD analysis project Ga0272448, IMG submission 202220) | Hot spring sediment microbial communities from Yellowstone National Park, WY, United States - YNP-CB-019-1 | ecosystem: Environmental > Aquatic > Thermal springs > Hot (42-90C) > Sediment... | reverse complement strand
TGTATACTACAACTACTTCAGGCCACATACTTCCTTGGGGCTTAAAAGCCCTGCTGAAGTAGCGGGATTCAAGGCTGTTCTACCAGATAGATGGTTTTCGGTGTTTTCATTTTAAGTTAACAGTGTCTTTCTACTTTCCAAAGTTGTTAACCTGTTACGGTAAATCGCTGCCAACTTACCAAATCCTGAACATTTTTCTTTGGTGGCTGCAAGGGTTTAATATTGCCGTAACCCAAAGCAACTAAACTAACCAGCCTATACTCCGCTGGGGCAAAAAGAAGACTGCAGATCTGTTGACAATACTCTTTTTTATCACCGGCTATCCAACATGCACCAAGCCCAAAAGCCTCAGCCGCCAATAAAATATAAGTAGTAACAGCGCTTCCATCTTCTAAGTAATATTTAACATCTTGGCAAAAGACGGCTATACAGGCTTTCGCTTGTTTAAAAAAAGGCGCATTTTTTTGTATTAAACTATGGATTGCTTCCATTAATTCATTCTCGGTTATTATAACAAAGTGCCAGGGTTGAATATTGCGAGCGGTTGGAGCAAATCTTGCGATTTCGATAATCTGGGGCAAAATATTATGATTTATTTGCTCAGGACTAAAATCTCGACAACTCCGACGGGATTTAAGAGCTTGAAGAATCTCCATATAAATATACTGTGTATTAAGCTGGAATAATTTTCTAAATTAAATTTATTTAATTTCTATAACTGAATTTTTATCCCCAAACGGATTCTCAATCGTTCGAGGATTGGAAGGATCATCGATCCACCTACCATCAACAACAAAACGATATTGATATAGCCCTTGTCTTAGACGCAGCTTTTTGCTCCAAAGTCCGCTATCATCCTCTTTATGCATTTGACTTTCATTGTTTAATTGCCAGTTATTAAAGTCACCAACCACATAAACAGAATTTGCTAAAGGGGCATGCAAGGTAAAAGTTATATCAAAAAATTCTTTTATTTTTTCTCTGCTGATATTTTTGATTTTTTCTGAAATTTTCCTCTCCATATCAGTGGTCTCAACTTTTCTCTCCCTAAAATCTTTTTGAGTCAAAATTTCTCTTGCCAGGGTATAATAATCTTTAGCCCCTCGAGAATATTTATCAAAATCAAACACAGTCATACCCGCTGCCTGAGACTCCTTAAGTTTAACATTTGTATGAATTATGGTCGAAAAAACCCTATTTGAAAAATCTTTTTTTATCCTTTTTAATATATCAAATGAGTGGCGGAGTCTAGAATCAAAGATTGTAACCAGCACATAATATTCTATTTGGTGACTAAGTCTATCTGAGATAAGATTTATTATCTCTATTAAGCGGGAAACACCGTCAACAGAAAATCTCGATGCCTCAACAGGGATTATTGCAGAATTTGCTGCCCGTAGGGCATTGACTGTAAGCAATCCTAAATTTGGTGGACAATCAATAATCACATAATCATAATTGTCTCTTAGATTCTTTATTTCATCATAAAGCCTAGTCTCTCGCCCTATTTCGTCTGATAACTCCTGCTCTATTGTGCTTAACACAATAGAAGACGGCACCATATCAAAATTTGGCCTTAGAGGAATAATCACTTCACTTAACAGACATTTATTCCTAGAGATATTAGATAACACATCGTAGATTGTCCTATTTGCTTCAACATTTAAACCTATTGTTGCATGGGCTTGAGGATCAAGATCTATCAACAAAACCCTGCAATTATTAATAGCCAACGATGCAGAAAGATTAATTGCTGTTGTGGTCTTGCCCGAGCCACCCTTCTGATTACATACAGCAATAATTTCCATGTCTTATCCTCCCTCTGGTATAAAAAATTTTTTAACTTTGTTTCATCATTTGCAATTAAACTTAAAAAACATTTCTATCTATTTAGTAAACCTAACCTCATCTATAATTAGGCTATTTTCTTTATCGGACAAATTCCAATCTTCTATAACAAAACTAATAGAAGAAATAACAGTTTTATCAGAAATTTTCTTAAAATCACTTAATGGCAAAGAAAATCTCTTCCATTGCCACGTAATACCATTAAGATATGTGGATGCCTTTTCTTTAAAAGCATTCTCAATCTCAACCTTTATTACAGAATCCTTTGTTGTTTTCTTAATCAATCTAGCCCTAAAATCAAGAAAACGATATCGAGAAATATCAATATCGCTTAAGGAAAAAGACATTGCTTTTACTTTGTCAGTTCCTGGATTTTTAAAATTATAGGCAATTGTAATGGGTGACTTATCTAAAAGTATATGCAGGCTTCTTTGTAAAATACCTATCTTTTCTCTTGTCAAAAATAAAACAAAAATAAACACCAATATTGCTATTAACAATCCTAATGAAACAAAAAGAGTTATTGTCGGCTGTTTTTTATTGTTCTTATTTTTCTTTTTTTCTAAGAATGTCCGAGCCAAATGTTCATATACTTCTGGCTTCATCCTAACATATCTCTTTTCATTAATCACATCGATGTTTCGCATAATTAATTAGCTATTCTAATGGTTTATTTAAATCTACCTCAGATTTTTCATCTATCAAAGAATAAAAATTTTTTAGATGCAACCTAAAGAGTTCGTCAAACATCTTATTCTTTTCGCCATACCACCAAAACCAATCACTTCCCTCTAAAATATACATCTGTTTATAAATTAGTTCTATTTTATTTGGTGGGATTTCATTTCTTTTCTTTTCTAATATCTGCCTTGCCTGACTAATTAATTGCCACGCCTTGTTTTTAGAAGGATGTCCAACCCATTTATTAAAGTTTGAATTAATCCATGAGCCGGCTTTAATTTTAGTTATTTTACCTCTTACTTGATTTAACTGCAAGAATTCTTTTACTGTTACAACCTTAATATCCTTTGCCTCAGAGAGTCTTTCATATAATAAATTTAGAAAATCTCTTCCATCATTTCGATAATACTCCCAAGCATTCTCGCCATCCATGGCAATAACAACATAACAATTCTTTTTATTAAAATAATTTAAAATGTTAGATAAATGATTCACAAAATCTAACACCGCCATTTGAGCGCTATAATTATGATAGACAAATCCTATTAAATCTGAAAGATATCTATCGCGAAATAGAATAGTAAGATTACCGTTTTTGGCCTCAAAAGTATAAGTCTTATATAAATCTACAGCATTCCTTTCTTTTTTTAAAGTCCTAAAAAGAATTCCCTCATCTGTTACTATCCATTTTAAGTCTTGTTCAATTAATAAAGGAATAATTTGGTTTGATACTGCCTGTTCTGATGGCCACATACCTAAGGGTTTACTCCCAAACCTATCCTTATAAAACTCTACTGCCTTACTTATATGCCATCTGCAATCATCTCTAAATTTAAATCTCGTATTTGGAAGAGTTATTTTAAAATCAGCCGCCTTAGCACTCCGCAAATCATAAATCAGAGGAAGTATAGGATGATAAAAAGGACTTACAGATATTTCAATCTGTCCTTTATCTTGATAGTTTTTATAAGTTGAGACGATTTGTCTAATAATTCCTTTTTGTTTCTCTAAAACAATGATTTTATCTTGCTGAGAAAAATATCTAGCTTTGCTAACAAGCCGAGACAAATCCTCGTCTTTCTCCAAAAATAAGGGATCAATCCAAGAAAGATTAAACCAAACCTGTAAATCTAAATAGTCTTGTTCAGAAAATTCCTTTTTTGCTTTATTTTTTAAAAAAAGCTCATAATAGCGTGGATAGATAGCAATAACATTTCTTTCGTTGATTAGAAAAAAATGTTCCAGAATAAACCGCTTTTCCTTACTATTTAAATCTTCGACTCTCTTGTAAGAAAGCTCAAGGAACCTATCTTGACAATCCTGACTAACATATAATTCCAATTGCTCTAATAACGAAGGAACCAAATTAAAATTTTGATGAATATTAGGGTACGATTCTAAAATCGCTACCATATCCAGATAGTCTTTTGTGCCATGCAGACGTACCCACGGTAGATATGCCTTTTTACTAAACAAATCTTGATAATACGGTTGGTGCATATGCCAAATAAAAGATAAATAAAGCATTGCTTTCTGGCCTCTTTAAAATAAATTAATACTACCTACCTAACAAAGATATAAATCATTAGAATTTTTCTCATTATAATACAAAAATAAAAAAATTAAAGAAAGTTTTGATTCTAAAAAAATTTAACTCATTAATCAATAGCTCGATTACAACTTTAAAAAATTTGCTTTGCTAAATTTTTTTTGGGTGCAAAAAAATTCCCCTGAGATTTTTTTATCTCAGGGGAATAAAACGCACTTACCACAAAAAAGGAAATCAGAAAGTAACCTTAATTGAGCCAATTACCTGAGTTGCATCCGCGCGGTTGGTTTTGTCAAACACTTTTCCCGGCATAAAAACACCAGCATTTAGACCGAGCTGAACATCCTCAGTATAATTGTAGGTTGCAACCAAATCAATTTCATTACCTAAAAACTTCTTGCCCGGTGTCACAGTATAGGTTGCATATTCGTTAGGCGTCCAAGAAGTAAAACCACTTTCGAATTTCTTATCTAACCATAGATTTGAATACTCTAAAGAAAGCAATAGGTCTTCCAAAGGAGACATAGACAATCTTATCTCTGCGATATTAGCACCAGATGCTGAGAATAGTGCATTGTATATCTTGCCCGTGCCCTGATTCTCAAACATTGGGTCCCAAGCCTTATAAGTTCCACCATCAGAAAAATCAGTATCTTTGTTGCCAGAGTAATGGCTAAAAATTGCTGTTAACGCAGGCGAGTATTTCATTTCTAAGGCATAATTAGCAATTAACTGATATGCCATTGCGCTGCGAGTGCTCTTATTATAGTTACCCGTCTGGCCTGCCATCTCTGCAGAAACCATTAGTTTTTTGATTGGGTTCATACTAATCTTACCGCCGATAGTAATTGTTTTTCTACCTTTTTCGGTAATTGAATCAGAATCTGATGACATATCTTTCACAAAACAATAAAGCTCACCTTTTGTATTCTTATCGCCACCAAAATCATAAGCTAAATTTGCCCCATATAAATTGATATCATCGGATTCTGGCGTTGAAGAAGAACCAATTACTGTACCTTCGTCAATTTTGGCATAAACTAAATCGATAACTAATGGATCATAATTTAAAATTGCCCGAATTGCATCAAAGGCTTTCCGAACACTTAAATCCTGAGCAGTAATAACACTCGCTGAGGTTCCACTATTGTGATCAAAATGGGCGGCGTATTGATTGGTATCTGGGTCGCCTACAATAAATCCATTTCCATACTGAAGCTCCTGACGACCAATGATTAAAGTCATAGGTGAAAATAGAAATTCCTTTAATTTAATATAGGCTAAATCTAAATCAATATCGGTTGAGGCATTGTTTTCTTCAGACCAATCTCTTTCATTCAATAACCGAACAACTGCGGCTACATTGTCTGTCAAGTCTGCCTCTACTTTTAAGCGAACAGCTGATTGCAAATTTGATTGAGTATCATCAACCTTGTTGCCAACACTGCCCTTTTTTAAATCAAAATTATCTCTTGCAATTCCGTACACATTAATATCACCGCTCACCTTGACATTCTGAACTTCTGCATATGCATAGAAGGCCAACCCAAATACTAATGCAAGAATTAAAATTAGGCGTTTACTCATTTATTACCTCCTTTTTTGTTTTTTTCTTCTACTATGTATCTTTTTATAACGAACTAGGTTTCTATTCCTAGAGTATTTTATCTATGGATATATCGTCAATTTTTTATAACTTTTGGCTTTTTATTCATACCCCCCTTTCTCGCCAAGATTAAAGTTATATTTGACGGTATAGCCTTTTTCTGCCTTAGTAGATTTATAACCTGTTGCTTTAATTAGTTTTAAAAATATCATATTGAGATAACCTTGTCAAGAATTTTTTAATTTTTTTTAAAATTTTTAAGAGGTGACTCCTACCAATAAATTCTTTCTCATCAATGAAAAAACTCAATCCTTAAAGGTAGAGATAAATTCAGCAGTGTCCTGTTCAATTTTTCTTATCTCATCAATGGCTAAACCTAATTTTAAACAATTAGAGCTTCTCTGGTCTAGCGAAAGGATGTCTTCGCATTCATGACTATCAGAATTGAGGATTAGCTTTGCGCCACAGTCTCTTGCTAATTTCAAAACGTGTTGATTTGTCAGGGAGTGCGAAGAACGAAAAGTTATCTCAAGAAAAATATTTTTCTGTTTTGCTAATAGCACTTCTTCTTTTGTGATGTAACCAGGATGGGCTAAGATGTCTATGTCATTATGAAGAGCTAATGCATTTGTGCCTGAAATCACTGGCTCAGAAATTGTCTGACCATGAGCGACAATTATCTTTATCCCCTTTTTTCTGGCATAGTTAATAAGAGGAGCAAAATGCTCAAAGGGAATATGAGTTAATTCTATTCCTGCGAGCACCTTAATTCTATTCTTGGGCCATTTTTTACAAAATTCAACAATTGCCGGAACAACCATCTTGATATTAGATACATCAACATGATCAGTAATAGCTATGGCTTTATATCCTTTGTCTTCAAAACGTCTAGCTAATTCAGATGGAAGCAACTCTCCATCACTCAGTAAAGAATGTGTGTGTAAATCAAACATTTTAGTTAAAAATTACCTTTCTCCGATAACTATAAATGGTTCTATGTGGTTCTATGTGTCAATGATTCTATACCTGCCCCTGGCAGGAATCGAACCTGCCGCACGCGGTTTAGGAAACCGCTGCTCTATCCTTATGAGCTACAGGGGCTAAAAGAACAAGAAATCTTCTCCAATAATATATAATTAAGGTAAGTTAAAAATTCAATCTCCAAATTTCTCAAGACGCCCCTTTTAGTCTCCTTCAAACTCAATTAGACTATAAACAGGATAGCCTTTCAATTTTTCCCTTCCCTTAAGGTCAACTAATTCAATTAAAAACAGGATTCCTACTATCTTGGCTTTAAGTTGATTAAACATCTTTATTACAGCCCCAACAGTTCCTCCTGTTGCCAATAAATCATCAACAATCAAAACCCGCATACCCTGCTTTATTGCATCAACATGGACCTCTAAGGTATCAGTTCCGTACTCTAAATCATAGCTGACGCTATGAGTCTTGTACGGGAGTTTTCCTTTTTTTCTAACCGGAACAAAACCGGCTTTTAATTTATAAGCCAAAGCTCCACCAAAAATAAAACCCCTGGCTTCTACAGCTGCAACAACATCAACCTTCTTTGCCTTGCAAAAATTTGCCATTCTGTCTACAGCTAGTCTGAAGGCCTTTTTATCTTTTATTAACGTAGTGACATCTCGGAACATTATGCCTTTCTTTGGAAAATCCGGAATAGTTCTAATATAATCTTTTAAGCCCTTTGTCATTGTTCCACCTCAAGCTAAATTGTTTTTTGTTTGGAAACAATATTTCTTAGTTTTTTTAAAGCGTTTTCCTCTATCTGCCTCACCCTTTCACGAGAAATCTTTAATCTTTTTGCAACATCAGCCAATGTGTAAGTAGTCCCATCTATCAAGCCAAATCGTAAATCCAGCACCTCTCTTTCTCTGTCGCTAATTTCTTCAAGAAGTTCTCTCACGCGTTCCTTATTAAAAAAGGTATCGATTTTTTCTCGAGAAGAAGATTCAGGACTTTCATCGACTATTAAATCCAAAATATTGCTCTGCCCTTCTTCATCGATGGGTTTATCTAAAGAGGTTGCCTGTGTCATCCAATTGTAGATTTGAGAAACCTTTTCTATAGGCATTTTGAGTTTTTTAGCCAATTCTTTAGTGGTAGGGAGTCTTTTGTACTTCTGGGTCAATTTCTCATTTGCCTTCTTCCATTTAGATATCAACTCGCTCATATACACGGGCAGCCGCACAACGCGCGCCTGATCAAAAATTGAACGGGTAATACTCTGACGTATCCACCAGGCAGCATAAGTAGAAAAACGAAATCCTCTGCGATAATTAAATTTTTCAACTGCCTTCATCAAACCAATATTACCTTCTTCAATCAAATCCAACAAAGGCATTCCTAAGTGGGCATATCTTTTTGCAATATTAATAACCAGCCGTAGATTTGAGCGAACCATCAAATCCTTGGCCTTTTGATCACCATTCTTTACGCGCTTGGCTAACTCAATCTCCTGATGCGGCGTCAAAAGAGGAATCCTTCTTACATCTCTTATATATGCCTTCAGCGGATCCATATTTTTTTATTTTTTGCTCTTATTAGCCTATTTTTTATTCTTTTTCTGAGACTGCAATTCTTTCACCACAGCCTGTGCTGCTGCTAGTCGGGCAATCGGAACACGGAAAGGTGAACAGCTAACATAATCCATCTTAACCTGATGGCAAAATTCTACTGAACGAGGTTCGCCACCATGTTCACCGCAAATGCCTACTTCAAGGTTTTTACGGACCTTGCGACCGCGCTCTATTCCTATTTTTATCAATTCGCCTATACCTTTCTGGTCGATGGTCTGAAAGGGATCTTCGGCAAGAATACCCTTTTTAATATAATCCGGCAAGAAAGAACCTATATCGTCTCTGGAAAATCCAAAGCCCATCTGAGTCATATCATTGGTACCATAGGAGAAAAATTCGGCTATCGCCGCCAACTCAGCAGCAACTAAGGATGCACGAGGAATTTCAATCATCGTCCCAAACAAAAATTTGATTTTCTTAAGATTGTATTTTTTAAGCGTGGCCTCATATTCTCTTTTGGCAATAGCTAACTGGTCTTCTAATTCCTTTACATCACAAACTACAGGAACCATAATCTCTGGATAAGGATGCTTCTTCTCTTTAATAAGCTCGGCTGCAGCCTCAAAAATTGCCCTTATCTGCATCGCGCTTATCTCAGGGTAGGTAATTCCTAAACGAACACCGCGGTGACCCATCATTGGATTGGACTCGTGTAGCGTCTCTGAACGATCTTTTAATTCCTCAAGTGAAATATTTAGATCCTTGGCTAATTGTTCAAGTTTAGTCTCATCGCGAGGAACAAATTCATGCAATGGAGGATCAAGCAAACGTATAACTACTGGAAAACCATCCATTGCCTCTAGAGTCTGTTTAATATCATTTTTAACAAAAGGAAACAATTCCTCCAATGCCTTCTTTCTTTCCTCTTCTGTTTTTGAAACAATCATCTTGCGCAAAATAAAGAGTGGCTCATCTGAACCTTTCCCATAGAACATGTGCTCAGTCCTAAACAAACCTATACCTTCAGCACCAAACTGTCGGGCCTTTTTGGCATCTTCGGGTGTATCGGCATTTGTGCGTACGCCTAATCTCTTTATTGAATCGCATATTTTTAGAAAATCCATTAAGATTTTATTTTCTTCCGTTGCATCCATCATCGGTAATCTGCTTTCATAAACATTTCCTTTGGTACCATTTAGAGTAATCCAATCACCTTCTTTTAAAACCTTATCGCCTACGGCGAACTCTTTCTTTTCGTAGTCAATATGTAGAGCGCTGCAACCAACAACACAACACTTTCCCCATCCACGAGCGACTAAAGCTGCATGCGAGGTCATTCCACCTCTCGCAGTCAAAATTGCCTCAGCAGCACGCATTCCTTCCACATCTTCTGGATTGGTCTCTTCTCGGACTAAAATAACCTTTTTCCCACTCCTTGACCACTCTACCGCCTCACTTGCTGAAAAAACAATCTGACCACAAGCACCACCTGGACCTGCAGGCAAACCTTTAGCCAAAGGCTTCTTAGTCATTTCAACTTTAGGATCAATAATCGGATGTAATAATTCATCTAATTGAGAGGGACTTACCCGCATTACAGCCTCTTGCTTGGTAATCAACTTTTCCCTAAACATATCCATAGCCATACGGACAGCTGCTGGTCCATTACGTTTTCCTACTCGGCATTGCAACATAAACAAACGGCCCTTTTCTATAGTAAACTCGATATCCTGCATATCGCGATAGTGCTTCTCTAACCTTTTTTGAATATCGAATAATTCTTGATAAATTTTTGGCATTGCTTTCTCTAAAGTAACCAGGTCCTTATTATGTTCGGACTTAGAGTATTCATTTATTGGGGCAGGAGTGCGAATTCCGGCCACGACATCTTCACCTTGAGCATTGATTAAATATTCTCCATAGAATTTATTTTCGCCATTGCCGGGATTTCTCGTGAAGGCAACACCAGTTGCTGAATCATTTCCCATATTTCCAAAAACCATTGCTTGGACGTTAACTGCTGTTCCCCAGTCATCAGGGATATTTTCAATTCGACGATAAGCAACTGCCCGTTTACCATTCCAGGAGGCAAACACAGCTCCAATGCCACCCCAGAGTTGTTCGTTGTGATCATCGGGAAATTCTTTGTTTAATACTTGTTTGACCTTTTCCTTAAATAAAGCGCATAGTTTCTTTAAATCATCTACTGTCAAATCAGTATCAAACGCATATCCCTTTTCTTTTTTCATCTGACTCATAATCTTTTCTAATTGTATGCGAATTCCAGATTCATCATCTTTAGATTCAATACCAGCAGCCTTCTCCATCACTACATCAGAGTACATCATAATTAAACGTCTATAGGCGTCATAGACAAATCGTTCATTACCACCACTCTGCTTTATGAGGCCAGGGATTGTTTTTTCGGTTAATCCGACATTTAAAACCGTCTCCATCATTCCCGGCATTGAACGTCGCGCCCCTGAACGAACAGATACTAACAGAGGATTATTAATATCACCAAATCCTCTCCCCATTAGCTTCTCAATATTTTTTAAGGCTTTCTCTACCTGTTCTTTTAGGCCGACGGGATATCTCTTTTTATTTTGGTAATAATAAGTGCAGACCTCTGTAGTAATTGTAAAACCGGGCGGCACCGGGAGTCTTAAGTCTTTATGGCCTGCCATCTCTGCCAAATTAGCACCTTTGCCACCTAACAGGTTCTTCATGCTCTCATTACCATCTGCCTTACCACCGCCGAAGAAATATACATATTTTTTTGCCATTGCTTTCTTACCTCCTTTTCTTATCTTATTAGCTAATAAGATTTTTGGTTGTTTAAGCTTTCCTTATTTTTTTGTAAAATTAATGGTCTGGCGCTTTATATTTTTAAAACAGTCTTTCGAACAAATAGTCTTTTAATTTATCAAGACTTACCCTATCTTGCAACATGGTATCTCTATGACGGACGGTAACCTTATTGTCCTCTAAAGACTGCACATCAACAGTAACGCAAAATAGTGTGCCAACTTCATCTTGGCGTCGATACAATTTACCTATCGCAGCGGTGTCGTCATATACAGTAATAAAGCACTTCTTTAAATCTAAACTTATTTTCTTAGCCAATTCAACTATCTGGGCTCTATTTTTCAAAAGAGGTAATACCGCTACCTTTGTTGGTACTAACTCTTTATGCAATCTTAAAACTACGCGGATATCATCTTTAACTTTTTCTTCGTAATAGGCATCAACTAAAAAAGCCAACACGCTCCTATCTACCCCTCCTGAAGGTTCGATAATGTAAGGATAAAATCGTTGTTTTGTTAAATCGTCAAAATAGCGCAAATCTCTGCCGCTGGCTTTGGCGTGTTGGTTTAAATCGAAATCGGTCCGATTAGCAATACCTTCTATTTCGCTCCAACCAAAAGGAAAATTGTATTCTATATCAGTGCAGGCGGCAGCATAATGAGCAAGTTCATCTTTTCTGTGTGGTCGTTTGCGGATATTAGATTTATTGATTCCTAAATTGATATACCATTCAAAACGACACTCGATCCACTCTTCTAATTTTTTCTCAGCATCTGCGGGCTTAACAAAATACTCTATCTCCATCTGCTCAAATTCGCGCGTGCGAAAGGTAAAATTTCCCGGGGTTATTTCATTTCTAAAAGCCTTACCGATTTGCGCCAATCCAAAAGGCAACTTAGGGTGTTTGGTATCGATTATATTTAAAAAATTCACAAACATCCCTTGGGCAGTTTCTGGACGCAGATAAATCAAATTTGCATCGTCTTCTACTGGCCCTTGGTAAGTCTTAAACATCAAATTAAACGGTCTAGCCTCACTCAGCCTTCCTCCGCATTCAGGGCATTTAAGTTTATCGCCTAAATCAGCGGTCTTAAATCTTTTTTTACAAGATAGGCAATCGCTCTTTAAATCAAAAAAATTCTGAACATGACCTGAGGCCTCCCAGACTTTAGGGTGCATCAATATTGCTGCGTCCATCCCAAAAATATCATCTCGTTCATAAACGACAGATCTCCACCAGGCGCGTTTGACGTTATTCTTTAGCTCTACTCCAAAAGGCCCATAATCCCACGTATTGGAAAGACCGCCATAAATATCTGAAGATTGAAAAATAAATCCTCGTCTCTTGCATAAAGAAACGACCTTATCCATTAATTTATCTGCCATCTATCCGTCCTAGTTTAGCTAATTCCTGCTCTTTAATGGTAAAACTGTGTTCTGGGGTAGGAAATTTCTTTGATTTTACTTCTTCTTTAAAAGCAATCATTGCCTCAATTGACTCTTTAGCTAAATTCTTATATTGTTTAACAAATTTCGGTCGAAACTTTTCAAATAGGCCTAAAACATCATGCATAACTAATACCTGACCATCGCATTCTATGCCCGCACCTATTCCTATCGTTGGTATTGCTAATTCTTTGGTAATAATTGCAGCTATTTTATCAGGAATACACTCAAATACAATACTAAAACATCCAACCTTCTCTAACTCCTTTGCCTGCCAAATCAATCTTTTGGCTGTTTGGGCATCTTTGCCCTGAACCTTAAAACCTCCGAGCTGATCTGCTGTCTGAGGAGTCAAGCCAATATGACCCATTACGGCAATGCCGGCTTTTACAATTTGCTCTGTGACTTCGATGCATCGGTCAAACCACTCTAATTTTACCGCATCGCATTTTGCTTCGTTTATAAATCTTTTAGCATTCGCTACTGATTGAGCCGGATTAATCTGATAGGACTCATAGGGCATATCACCAATGACTAATGCTTTCTTTACGGCACGAGTAACTGCCTTAGCATGATGGAGCATCTCATTCATTCCCACTTGAGTGGTTGACTCTAATCCCAATACAACATTGGCTAATGAATCTCCGACTAAAATAATCTCAATACCTGCCTGGTCAGCAAAAGAGGCAAAGGGATAATCATAAGCAGTAATCATGGTTATCTTTTCTCCGCGTTTTTTCATTGCTAAAAGATCGCTAATCTTAATTTTGCCGTCTTTTCTCATCTTGATCTCAAAGTGTTATATTTATCCTGGTATTTAATAAATTTGTCAATGCTTTGAACAGCCCTTTTGGCCGCGCCCATTGCTGAGATTACAGTATCAGCGCCGCTTACAATATCTCCAGCAGCGAAAACCCCTGGAATTGAGGTCATATAATCGTCATTTATCATTACCATTCCTCTGGGATGAGTTTTTAACTCAGGGGTCAGCTTAGCTAACAAAGGATTTGGACTCTGACCAATGGCTACAATTATATTATCAACTTCTATGAAAAAATTCGAATTGAGTTGTTCGACTGGACGTCGCCGCCCTGACTCATCTGGTGAACCTAATTCCATCCTCAAACACTCTATTCTCAACTGATTTTCTTGGTTCTTGATTATCCGTTTTGGTTGAGTAAGAAGTCTGAACTCCACGCCTTCCTCCTTAGCATTAGCTATCTCCTCTTTTCTAGCCGGCATCTCTTCTTCTGTGCGTCGATATAAAATAATAACCTGTTTAGCTAATCTTACAGCGCAACGGGCACAATCAAAAGCCACATTCCCTGCGCCAATTACTGCAACTTTCTTACCTAATTTTATGGGCGTTGCATATTCAGGAAATTGATGCGCCTTCATCAGGTTAATACGAGTCAAAAATTCATTCGCTGAATAAACACCGGGTAAATTTTCGCCTTCAATCCCTAGAAATTGAGGTAGCCCAGCACCTAAACCTAAAAAAACCGCTCTAAAACCCAGATTAAAAAGATCCTTTATTGAATAGGTGCTACCAATCAAAACATCTGTCCTAATATCAACTCCCAATGAACGAATGTAGGCTAATTCTCTCTCAACGATATCTTTGGGTAAACGGAATTCTGGAATCCCGTACCTTAAGACCCCTCCTGCCAAGTGTAGTGATTCGAACAATCTAACAAAGTACCCTATTTTAGCTAAATCTGCAGCCGCTGTCAAGCCAGCAGGCCCAGAGCCAACAACAGCAATCTTAATCTTCTCTTGAAGGGTTGGTTCTTTAATGGGCTGGGAATAAATTTTCTCCTCGCCGAAATCCGAAGCAAACCTTTCCAATGCCCCGATATTTATTGGCACTTTCTTTTTAGCTAAAACACAGGCTGATTCACATTGATCTTCTTGTGGACAGACCCTACCGCAGATTGCGGGAAGATTATTTTTTTCTTTAATCTTTGCTAATGCCTGTTTATATTTTTTCTCTTTTATTAGCTGGATAAAGGCAGGTATATCGATTTCAACAGGACAGCCTTTTACGCATAGAGGGTTGTTGCAATTAAGACAACGCCCTGCCTCTTCCAAAGCCTGTTCTTCAGAAAAACCTAAGGAAACTTCGAGAAAATTTTTTACTCGTTCAAGTGGTAACTGTTTTTTAACTTCCTGCCGTGCCATTTTAATATCTGTTAAAGGAAACTATTTCATTAAGAGATTTGCGGTTCTTTTCTGAAAAAGGGTGGCTATCTTGATAATATCCAACTGCAATCAAACTGATGACTTTCTTTTCTTTAGGCACAGCAAGAACTTTTTTTACCTTATTCTCATCAAACCAACCAATCCAACACGTACCTAAACCCAATTCCGTTGCCTGCAATATAAAATGCTCGCAGGCAATGCCAATGTCGATAAGATAGAACTGAGTACCTCGTATTGCGCCACCGACTTTAGTTAAAAACTTCTGCTTTTCAGAAATCACAACCACGATTACGGACGCGGTCTTTGCAAAGGAACACATCGAATATATCCCGCTAAATGCCTCACTGCACAGCTTATCTTTTAATTCCTTATCGTCAACAATAACAAACCGCCAGGGCTGAGTGTTGCATGCTGAAGGTGCCAGCCGCGCAGCCTCAAGACACAAATAAATCTTATCTCGTTCAATTGGTTGATTTTGAAAATTCCTAATACTTCTTCTTTGTTTAATGGTATCCAATAACATTATCTAGATTAACTACTAATAGCTTAGTTAGTAGTGGTTATATTTCCACGACCCGGAATGGCTGGGTGTAGATAACTTATGCCTTTTCCTCGAAAACATATGTGAGTAGTTGGAAGATAGGGAACTGGGTGATGCGTAACGCCCCAATCAGTCCCACCACCTACAATTACTATGTGACGACCCACATTATAACAATCACAAGTCAACACTGCTTGCTCATAATTAAGCTTCACACGAGTGATTTTGGCCTGAATTTTGGTTTTTTGCTCATGCCTCCCCCTTTTTTTTCTTATGCCTAAGACGCGATAAGAAGCTTTGTTTGCTCTGCCCACGCCCTACTTTCCGGATCGCAGCTGGTAAAACTTCTATTCATCAGCCAGCTTTTTGCTGGACACCATTTACAATAAGGCTGTAGTTTACAAATATTACATCGATAATTTTTATCGGGTTCTATACAATTTACGAATTCTTTCAATTTCAACCATGCCTGCTTCAGACTTAAAGCTTTTTGCTTATTTGTTTTTTTAGTCCTAAGATATGATGCTTTAGGTAGAGCTATTTTATACTTTGGTTCGTTAATCATCAAGCACAATTTCAATTCTCCCTGAGGGGTAATAGCTACTTGACTTACTCCTACACCACACCTAAAAAGTGTTAATTTTGCTGAATTGCTTATTTTCTCTTCAATTTCGCAAATATCTTTCTCATCTCTTATTATTTTTGGCTTATCATTAAACATATTAGCTTTTTCTGTAATGGTCCCTCGATAACGATAGGGCTCATCTGAACCGTCTAAGCGGCGCAAAAGCATTGTATCTAACCGATGCAAGGCACCCAAAGAAGCTGAAAACTCTTGTATCTGCTCTATCTCTTTTTCATTTTGTTTTAAAACGCATGTTTTAAAATCTAAATGAATCCCCTGACTATGTAAAAGTTCAATATTCCCAAAAACCCTATCCCTACTACCTCGCACTCCTGTAATATAATCAAAAACCTCTGCACTCATTCCAGGAATTGTTATATCAATTTTATTTGGTCGAAGTCTCTTTAGCTCTTTAACAATCTGTTCATTTATCAGGGAACCATTTGTATAAATGATTATCTCGAATCCTTTTTTCTTTGCATAAGCAAGAATATCTAAAATATCTCTCCTCATAAATGGTTCCCCACCAGTAAACCCTAAATAAAAACAACCTATATCTGCCAACTGGTCTAAAATACCAAATACCTCTTTTGTCTCCAACTGACCATACCTGCGATAACCAATAGGAATGTAACAATGTTTGCAATAGAAATTGCAGCGATAAGTTAGCTCAAACATTACTCGCAAAGGAAAAGACTTTTCTCTTGCTAATTTATGCAGTCGCTGCCAAAATTTATCATAAGTTTGTGTTCTCATTTTTTTAAAAAATATATTCTATCTTATCGAGAGTTATTTTGTAATATTCTAATGTTCCGGGATAAAAGAAGGTAAGCTCTCTTTCTTTGATTTTTCTATAAATTTTACGGTTTGCTCGGCTAATTGACAATAATATTCAACCGGAGCTTCTTCATCACCTGTCTCTAAAAAAGAACGGGCTGGACAATGGTAACATATTATTCGAAGTTGGCAATTCTTACATTTAGAATCGGTCTTATAACGCTCCTGAAGAAGTAGGGGAAAAACCTTATAAAAACCTTCCCTAAAAGGGGTATTCTTTAAGTCAACACTGAATTTATCGCTAAACTGACAAAACTTGAGCCTACCAAAAGGATTGATAAAAAATTGATTTAACCAGGCACTGCATTGATATAAAAAACATCTATCCCTTTTAAAATTTAAATCGCTAATCTTGCAATTAAGTCCTCGCTGATATTCATTCCAAATATCAGAATCCTGCATTCTGACTTGGAGTAGCTGTTGAAAAGAAAGTCTATATCGGGTTGGGGTCTTATCTCCATTAAGACGAGGAAATATCATCGGATCATATTTAAAACGATAGCCTCCTTTAGGAAAAGAGCTACCTAATAACCTTTCAGCAAATTTTTTTATTTGGCCTAACTGATTCTTATTCTGACGAAGGCAATTTGTCTTTAAAATAAAAGGGAGTTTTTTTCTTTTAAGCATCTGAAGAACAGTGTTTATCTGCAAAAATGAGCCTTCTACCTGAGTAATAGACTCATAGACATCTTTCGTAGCTCCATTTAAAGTAATTTCTATTGAAAATGGAGCAAACTTAATTAAATAATCAATGATTTTGTTAGTGAGCAATTGACCATTAGTAAAGATAGTTATGATAAAACCTTTCTTTTTTGCATAAGTATATAGCTCAAGAAAATCTTCACGTAGAAATGGTTCGCCGCCACTAAAAGTCAACCACACACAGCCAGCTTTTTGAATTTCATCTAGAATCTTCTTCCATTGATTAGTGGTTAATTCTTTGGCAGCATCCTCACTATCTTTACAATAACAATGGATGCAACTTAAATTGCATCGATAGGTAAGGTCGATTTTACCAACCAAAGGAAAGTGCTGGTTTTTATTCTCTAAATCAGCCAAAAAATCCCCAGTATTAATTTCTTGCATAATCAAACCAAAAATATTTTTTTATTAGTTAATATATTTGTAAATCTTATTTTCAATTTCTTTACTTTATTGTTGAAAATGTTATTAATTTTTTGTTCTTTTTTAAAAGCAAATTTTTTCAATTAGTCAGTTGAATTTATTATTGTTTTGATTATTCAAGTGGCAATACTGCGAAGTTCATATCCGTAAGATGGCTTAACCACATTCCCACGCAGACATATTATTTCATAATGGGTTTTTGAACCAGAAAAATTTGAACCACAAAGAGAAGCACCTGGACCAGAAACACGATAAACACAATGACCAGCAAAACTAAATTGATGTACTCGTTGCCCTGTATCATAACAATTACACCACAGCACTGCCTGCTCGGGATTAAGTTTGACTCTGGTGATTTTTGGATTAAATTTTGGTTTTATTGCCATGCTCCCTCCTTTTTTCTGTTGTTTAAAACGGCATTTCTGGCTGAAACACAATTCTATCTATTTCAGACTTAGATATCTCCTTGATATCCAAAGAATTTTTATAAAAAGTGGTATTGCCTCTTTTATAAATCAATTTCGGGATATGCTTACAACGAAGGATGTCGTAATATTTTTGGCACTCCCGACGGCAAACGTTAATCCGATATGTCTTCTGAAACCTTGATTCCATTGGGCAAAACCGCGTTGTGCAAATATTGACATACGGTGTATAGAGAGATTTCTTAAATCTGATACCTGTAAGATTTAAACCTTGAAGAGTGTTGTTGAGCTCAATTCTGCGAATACCAAAGGTAGATAAAAAATTCTGCAGCAAGGAAGAATTTATATAGGTTGCCCTAATTCCTTGTTGGTATTGCCGTGACGGCGGCTGATGAACGAAGATTACAATCTTTCCGTCTTTTCTCTTTATTGGAAAAGGCAGTTGCTTCTCAAGCACTCTCTTCATCGCTGGGTCTCGTTGCTGTCTAACGAGAAGTCTTCCAAGATTGAGCATAAAATATTTTCCAAATGTGCGATGAACAAACTCAAGTACTCCCCAATCATTTACTACAATCTCACAGTTTATTTTTTTGTGTCTCAACCAAGAAAATATCTTTCCTAAATTCTTCAATCCATTTTCTGTGACAAATGGAGTCATAAACGTTAGGGTAAGACTCTGTTGTTTTGCAAATCTTACAATTTCTTCTGTCTCTCTTATTGAAGGAATAAGGTTTTGGCAAAATTCAGCACCCCAGTAAATTCTATCATAGCTGCCTTTTTGAAAATACGTGAGGTTTTTAATCTTGGTGATATGAAGAGCTTTTTCCATTTAAAAATACTGAAGGGTAATAGCAATCCGTCCGATTACACTTTACTTTAAAAGTCTCCTTAAATATAGCCTTGCACTTTTGGATATAATCATATTTGGATATTTGGCTATCGTCTAATAACTCCTGGCACTTTTTAATAAATGCTGTTGCCTTAACTTTTTCCTCAGTAGGTAAATTTCTATCTAAAACTTTTAGGGTGGTAATTCCCATATCTTTGAAAGCTTGGAGGGCACAAACTCCGCAACCTTGAATATGTTTTTTACCCCAGAAGGTAAAAGGCTTAATCTCTCCCATCTGCTTATTATTATGTAACGAGAACTTCTGGCGGGAAAAACGTGTACGGCAACCTCCGTCAAAACCACGGGTTGGGATTCGTGATGCGCTCAAGAAATATACATTACGCCTGCCCCTGCCTTCTTTTTTCAATCCACCGCTTGCTTCTTTACAATAAGTGCAGAATCCGTCCTCAAAAAAACAAAGGTCGTGGATGATGAATACCTCATATTCAATACGCGCATTTAATTCAACCACATCCTTCATTTCATCGACCGTCATTGAACGAGGAAAAACAATTCTGGTCGCACCTAATTTCTCATAGAACCTGACTCCGGCGCTATTAAAAATCGTGGCATCGCAACCAACAACAACATCTTTGCCTTTCAGTAAATCTTTGCTTAGTTTTAAGAGTAGAACGGGGTCAGCAAGAATAACACCATCAGCACCTATATTAAAAATTTCCTTAATAATTTTCTCAGCTGCCTCATATTGTCGTTCTAAATAAAAGAATGCGTTGATAGCAACGTGAACCTTGACGTTATGGCCATGCGCAACAGAAATTGCTTTCTCCAAATCGCTGAGTTTTGTAAAATTTGCGCCAGTTGAGCGCTGATTTATAGAGAAGTCTCTATATTTTCTGCGCCACTCATACGGCTCAATCCCGCAGAATAACTCATTTGCACCTGCATCGCATAATGGCTTTACTTCTTTTTGATTGGTAAGAGGAGATTTAATTTTCATAAACTCAAATCTCTTCAAGGTGACA